>ULQS01021754.1_pt1 | contig 24368 bp, 17 predicted proteins | sample 1954751 | NCBI WGS metagenome assembly ULQS01 (sample SAMEA4835662, study PRJEB28245) | human gut metagenome | biome: gut microbiome; material: fecal sample | place: Denmark | collected 2008 | reverse complement strand
CCGCCGCCGGCAGGCGGCCACAACCCTCGGGCTGGAAGCCCGTCAACCTACCCCTCCGAACCCTCTGAACCTTTTGAACCCTTTGAACCTTCACGCCCGACAGGGCGTGTTATATAAAAATATAAAAAACGGAGTCATCTATGGAAGTTATTATCGATCAAGTCAGCAAATCCTTCCGGAACGGCAAAAAGGTCCTGCCGGTATTGGAGGATATCAATATCACCCTGCACAAGGAAGAATTCGTGGCCCTCGTAGGACCCTCGGGCTGCGGAAAATCGACCCTGCTTAATATCTGCGCCGGCCTTCTATCGCCGGACGCAGGATCCGTCTATTTCACAGGGGAAGAGCTGAAAAGCGAGCCCCGGGTATCCATCGTATTTCAGGAGACAGGCCTTATGCCCTGGCGTAACGTATATGACAACATCGCCTTTGGACTGGACGCCGGCCATGTGCTGCCGAAGAAAGAGTGGAAAGAGAGAATCGACCACTATATTTCCCTGGTAGGCCTTTCAGGCTTTGAGAAATCCTATCCCCATCAGCTGTCCGGCGGCATGAGGCAGCGGGTAGGCATTGCCCGGGCCCTGGCCATCAATCCGGACCTGCTCCTCATGGACGAACCTTTCTCCGCCCTGGACGCCCAGACCCGCATCATCATGCAGCAGGAACTGGTGGACTTGTGGGAAAAGACGCGGCTCACCACCCTTTACGTGACCCACAATATCCAGGAAGCGGTCATGCTGGCGGACCGGGTGGTACTTCTTTCCCGCCGTCCGGGAAAGGTGCGGAATATCCTTTCCATTACCATCCCCCGGGGCGACCGGGAGAAACCGGAATATGCGGAAGAAATCGACCGCCTCACCCGTACCATCTGGGAACATATCAGCAAAGACGCCCTGGAGGCGATGACGGAGGTGAATGGCGATGAATAAGTACATGGTTGAAAATAAAATGAAACGGTGGCAGAAAAGTTACAGCCCCGCCGTTTCCCTGATTTCCGTGGCGGTGCTGCTTCTCATCTGGGAAGGCATCTGCCGGGCAGGGGTGGTGTCATCCCTCTTTCTGCCGCCGCCTACCCTCATCATTTCCGCTCTCATCGATATGATTCAGGATGGAGAAATCGGCGTCTCCCTGGCGGCCTCCCTGTATCGCATTCTGCTGGGCTTCTTTCTGGGCAGCGCCTTCGGCCTTCTGGTGGGCCTGGTCACCGGCACCTCCGCCCTGGCGGATCGCATGGCCAACCCCATCGTCAATGCTCTCTACCCCATTCCAAAAATCGCCCTGCTCCCCCTTTTCATCCTCTGGCTGGGCATCGGTGAAGTATCCAAAGTCACCATCATTGCCCTGGGCGTCTTCTTCCCCGTGGCCATGAACACCTACTCCGGCGTGAAAAACGTGGACACCCTGCTCATCAAAGTGGCCGTGAGCTTCCACGCCGGCTGGGGTTATACCATGAGAAACGTGGTGCTGCCCTACGCCCTCCCCATGATCTTCGCCGGCCTCCGCATAGCCGCCGGTACCGCCCTCCTCCTTCTGGTGGCAGCGGAAATGATTGCCGCTGAACAGGGCATCGGCGCCCTGATCCTCCACTACGGCGACCTCATGATTACCGAACGCCTCATGGCAGGAGTCATCGTCCTCTCCGTACTGGGCCTCATCTTCAACCTGTTCCTCCAGTTTCTGGAAAGGAAACTGGTGCCCTGGAACCGTAAGGACTAGGAGAATTTATAGAATTCACTAAGGGACTGTGAGAAAATGGAAATCATTTTTTCACAGTCCTTTTTTCTATGACTTTTTTTTCGGATGGTAAGATTCCCGCCTATGGGTCATCTCAAGCGGGGTACCTGCCGGTATGGGTGAAAAAATTTTAAACTCTATGGAAACACTGAGCCGAGAGATCTCCTGCCGCCATGCTCTCTGTACCATTGGGCGTCAAATTTCGCTGCTCCGCAACGCTTTCGTCGAAATAACAGTGGGGCGGAGTGGTATCTGGGGCATTCAATTATTTCTTTACAGCTCCTTTTTGCGTGGGATGAAGGGAAATTATCTTTTTGTGTTGGAAATACTATTTAAGGAATATAGCATATATTTATTCTTGGAATAATAAAATAGATATACCTGATATATCGTCAAAATATGGAGCGAGAAATGAATTCTGACCAATAAATAGTGATTCTATGAAGGAAAAAGATGGATCTACATAAAAACTATGCTTAAATTACAAGTAGGTACAAATAGTATCTACTTTATGATAAAATTGTAAAAGAGATGTAAAGAGTTCGTAAGGTTCATATTTTGAGAGGAGATGCTCGTAATGAAATGGAAAGCTTTGGCTGCATGTGCTTTGACTGCAGTAGCGCTGGCTGTAGCCGGGTGTGGAGGTGGACAGTCTTCTTCCGGTAAGGCGGGAGCGCCGCAGGGACCGGATTTGAAAGGAAAGAAACTGGTGATGTACGTTTCTTTCCATGAAGATACGGCTAAGCAGCTGGCAGATTCCTTCAAGAAAAAGACCGGTGCTGATGTAAGTTTCATCCGTCTGCCTACCGGTGAAGCACTGGCCCGCATCCAGGCGGAAAAGGATGCTCCAAAAGCGGATATCTGGCTGGGGGGCACAGCGGATGCTCATGCAAAGGCTGCAGCAGACGGTCTGCTGGAAGCCTATAAGTCTCCTAATGCCGGCATGATCCTTCCGGAATATCAGGATAAGGATGGATACTGGTACGGTACCTATCTGGAGGTTATGTCTATCGGCTATAACGAGAAGCGGTTTAAGGAAGAATTTGAACCGAAGGGCGTGAAGGCCCCAGAGACACTGGAAGATCTGCTGAAACCGGAATTTAAAGGCGAAATCATCATGCCGGATCCCAGAAAGTCCGGCACCGGCAATACATTCATCAGTTCTGTTCTTCAGCAGATGGGACCGGAAAAGGGTTGGGCTTATCTGAAAGCATTAAAACCACAGGTCGCACAGTTTACGCCGTCGGGCTTTACGCCGGGACAGAAAACCGGCGCCGGAGAATATCTGGTATGCTTGAATTTCATTTCTGACCAGACTCTGGTCAGTGCCAAAGGCCAGAAGATTCACAGCACCATCTATGACCAGGCTGGATGGACTACATGCCCGGTGGGCAAGATTAAGAATCATACCAATGATGAAGCTGCTAAAGCGTTCATTGATTTCGTTCTGACCAAAGAAGCAGGCGATATTCTGGTAAAGACCACCCATGGTGTGGCCTGCAACCCCGATGTGGCTCCGCCTCCTGGAATGAAACCGCTGAAGGAACTGCCGCTTTTCAAGGAATATGATCTCATCAAAGCCGGCGCGGATAAGCAGAAAAATTGTGATGAATTCTTTGCTGACTGATGGATAATGAAGATATGCCTCCGCTTTCCGGCGGAGGTGTATTTTTTCCTTTATGAAACGGGAAGACTGTCACAAATCATGAAATAAGGAGTTATTATGAACGAAAAAGATACAGGTCATGAACATACAGGACTGGGGATGGAACTGAAACTACTTCTCCGGGAACCGCCGCTTCTTATCAGCATTGCAGCAGTGTTCCTCCTTTTCGGTGTGTTTATTATTTATCCCTTTGTGAAGATCCTTCTAGTTCCTACGGAGGCAGACTGGATCAGGGCCATTACAGGCAGAGAATTCATACTGGTATTTGGGCATACCCTTTTTTCTTCCTTTATCGCCACAGCGGCAGCCATTGTATGTGGCTTTCTCTTTGCCTACGGCATTAACTACACCGATATGCCCTGCAAACGGTTTTTCCAGGTGATAGCTCTCCTGCCCACTATGGCGCCTTCTGTGGTGACAGGTCTGGCCTTTATCATGCTCTTTGGCCGGCGTGGATTTATTACATGGCAGCTGCTGCATCTGAAAGTGGACCTGTATGGGCCCTTCGGTTTGTGGGTGGCACAGACCATCGCGTTTTTCCCGCTGGCCTATATTACCATTTCCGGCGTGCTGAAAAGCATCAGCCCGAATCTGGAGCTGGCAGCCCAGAATTTGGGCGCCCGAGGATGGTATCTCTTCCGTACGGTAACCCTGCGTCTGGCTACACCGGGGCTGGCCAGCGCTTTCCTGCTGGTGGCTATCAACTCCCTGGCAGACTTCGGCAATCCTATGCTGGTAGGCGGCAATTATCACGTGCTGGCAACGGAAGCCTATACACAGGTGACTGGTGCCTGGGATCTACCCATGGGCGCCACGCTTTCCGTATTTCTTGTGATTCCTACATTGATTGTATTTTTTATTCAGCGATATTATCTGGAGAAGAATTCCTATGTGACTGTCACCGGCAAGCCGGTTTCCGGCCTTATTCGGGTGACTGCAGGCCCTTTGGCCAAATGGATGCTCTTTGCTTTCTGCCTCCTGCTCTGTCTGGCCATTCTTCTGATAATCGGAGTGGTTATCCTCTTTGCCTTCACGGTGGCTTTCGGCTATGACTATACCTTTACGCTGGACTACTTCAAGGAAGGAGTTATTCAGTCCAATGTCATGATTAACTCCTGGGTAGCATCCATGTCTACGGCGGCCATTACTACAATTCTTGGTATTGCGCTGGCTTTTCTCACCATCAGGAAGAAATTCCCCGGCAGGAATATTATGGATTTCCTTGCTATGCTTCCGGTATCTCTCCCTGGCACCTTCATCGGTTTGGCACTGATTCTGGCATTTAATGACGGCCCCTTGGAAATGACAGGCACCCTGGCCATTATCATTCTGGGTATGGCTCTAAGGCAGCTGCCGGTGGGGTATCGTCAGGCAGTGGCAGGATTGAAGCAGATTGATGCTTCCCTGGAACAGGCGTCCACCAATCTGGGCGCCGGAAGCATTACTACCTTCTGCAAAGTGGTGCTGCCCATGCTGAAAAATTCCCTTTCTGTCAGCTTTGTATACGCTTTCATGCGTTCTATGAATACTTTGTCCACCGTCATCTTCCTGGTATCGCCGGAATGGAACCTGGCTTCCATCAACATCATGAGCCTGGCAAACCAGGGATTCCTGCCCACTGCCAGTGCAACGGCTGTAGGCATTATGCTTGTGATTTATCTGACCTTCGGTATTGTGAAGCTCATACTGAGGGACAAGATTAATATATTTGATCTTTAATAAAGGCAGGAGACGACTATGTCAGACTTTGTATTACAACTGAAAAATATTAATAAATACTTTGGGAAAAACCATGTCATTAAAAATGTGAACCTGAACTTTGAAAAGGGGCATTTCATTACCTTCCTTGGCCCCTCGGGCTGCGGCAAGACCACCCTGCTTCGCATGATTGCCGGTTTCTATGAACCGGATGAAGGGGAAATTCTGCTGAATGGGAAAAACATCGAAAGAGTGCCGCCTTATGACCGGAACACGGCCATGGTATTCCAGGAATACGCCCTCTTTCCCCACATGAATGTATTTGATAATGTATCTTACGGCCTTCGGGTGAAGAAAAAGCCGAAAGATGAAATCGAAAAACGGGTGAAACAGGCGCTGTCCCTCATGCAGCTGGAAGGCATGGAAAAGCGTTTCCCCAACCAGATGTCCGGCGGCCAGCAGCAGCGTGTAGCCGTGGCCCGTGCCCTTGTCATGAATCCGGAAGTCCTTCTCCTGGATGAACCGCTGTCCAACCTGGATGCCAAACTGCGTGAAAGCGTGCGCGTGGAACTGCGGCAAATCCAGCAGAAAATGGGCCTTTCCACCATCTACGTCACCCACGACCAGTCCGAAGCCCTTTCCATGTCCGATGCCATCGTAGTACTGAAAGACGGCATTGTCCACCAGGTCGGCACGCCCCAGGAAATCTATTTCGAACCGAAAACCGCTTTTGTGGCCGATTTCATCGGCACCACCAACCTTATTTCCCTTAAGGCGGAAAGCGGTAATCGTGTCACCTACGGCGGCGTATCCTTTGCATCTTCCAATCCGGTGAAGGAAGGCGTCGAATATGTGGCCTCCGTGCGCCCGGAAAGCGCCGGCCTGTCCAAGGACCCCGTGGAAAACCAGGTGAACCTGAAAGCCCGCATTACCAATACCATGTTCCTCGGCGAAAAGGTGCGCTACTTCCTTCAGGACGCTCTGGATAAGGAATGGATTGTGGATGCCTTCGACCCCGGCAGGACCATCCACCAGGGAGAAGTGTATGTCACCTTCCCGGCGGAAAAGGCCTGGGTTATCGAAAAGTAAAGAAGGAAAATCATGCTGGAAGCATTGAAAGAAGAGGTATGGAAAGCCAACAGGGAACTTCCCGCCCGGGGCGTGGTCATCTATACCTGGGGAAATGTGAGTGCCCTGGACCGGGAAACGGGCCTTGTGGTCATCAAGCCGTCCGGTGTACCCTATGAAACTATGACCCCTGATGACATGGTGGTGGTGGACTGGGACGGCCATGTGGTAGAGGGTAAACTTAGGCCTTCTTCCGACCTTCCTACACATATCTGCCTTTATCATGCATTCCCCGGCATCGGCGGCATCGTCCATACCCATTCCCTCCATGCCGCCGTCTTTGCCCAGGCAGGGAAGGACATTCCCGCCCTGGGCACCACCCATGCAGACTATTTCTACGGCCCCATCCCCTGCACCAGGGATATGACGGACGAAGAAATCCAGGGAGCCTATGAATGGAATACGGGAAAGGTCATAGCAGAAACCTTCAGCCGGCGGAAAATCAATCCCCTCGATACGCCGGCGGTGCTTGTCAAAAATCACGGCCCCTTTACCTGGGGCAGAAATGCGCAGGAGGCGGTGTACCATGCGGTGGTGCTGGAAACGGTGGCGGAAATGGCGCTGAAAACATGGCTGCTGAATCCCCAATCGGCCATAAACCATGCCCTGCTGGATAAACACTATCAGAGAAAGCATGGCCCCAACGCCTACTACGGACAGCAGAAATAAAAGGGCCCAGGTATCAGAAAGGCAGGAATCCCCTGCCTTTTTCTGCTATAATGCAGGAAGAAACATATTTTTGGAGAGGAAACTGGTGCCCCGGAACCATAAGGAGTGGGAGGCGACATGTAATTTTCTTCCGGCTCTTTTGAAACGGCATTTCTCTTGTGAGAGAAATGCCGTTTTTGCATGGAAATGAAGAAAATTACTTCAATAAATGCATAGAGCTTATGTAAATATTACAAATCGGCATGCAAATTTACGAAATCTATACAGAATACTTATGATATCTAGATATTTAATCATGCTGTTGATACAATGAAATCAAAAGCCGGACAGAGGGTGTACTGATTGGGGTGCACTTTTTTGACGTGGAAAATGGAGAATCTGTCATGTTTCCGGACACAAGGAGGCACAAAGAATGAAAGGTTTGAAAAAGATAGCAGCCGTACTGGCATGTGCGGCCATTGCAGCAGGTGTTTTTGCAGGCTGCGGCGGAGACGGTAAGAAGGACGACAAGGCGGCAGCAGGGGACAAGGTGCTCACTGTCTATACGGCCCGCAGTGAAAGTCTGAATAATCTGGTCATTCCTGCTTTTGAAAAGGAAACGGGCATTAAGGTGAACATGATTGTGGCAGGCACGGGCCCGCTGGTGAAGCGGGTGGCTTCGGAAAAGGACAACCCCCAGGGGGATGTGCTCTGGGCTGCAGACCAGACTATGCTGGAATCCCAGAAGGACCTTTTTGAAAAATATGTATCGCCGGAAGATGCCAATATGCTGGATAACGCAAAGAACAAGACCGGCTATTTCACACCTGCCTTTGCAGACCCCACCGTGTTCATCGTGAACACGAATCTGGCGGGGGATATGAAGATTGAGGGGTTTGATGACCTGCTGAATCCGGCGCTGAAAGGAAAGATTGCATTCGGCGACCCGGCCAACTCTTCTTCCGCGTTCCAGAGCCTCATGGCCATGCTCTATGCCAAGGGAAAGGACGGGGACCCGCTGTCTCCGGAGGCCTGGGCCTATGTGGATAATTTCATCAAGAACGTGGACGGCAAGTTCCTGAACAGTTCCGGCGCCGTGCATAAAGGAGCGGCCGATGGAGAATATACCGTGGGCCTCACATGGGAGGATCCGGCAGCTACCTATGTGAAGAACGGGGCACCGGTGAAGGTGGTGTTCCCGAAGGAAGGGGCTATCTTCCCGGGAGAATCGGTAGAAATCATCAAAGGTGCCAAGCACATGGAAAACGCCAAGAAGTTTGTAGATTTCATGCTTTCTCAGAAAATCCAGGAGGAGGCAGGGAAGACGTTGACTGTCCGGCCGCTCAGAAAGGGCGTGAAGCTGGCTGATTACATGACGCCTCAGGACCAGATTCATCTGTTCAAGAATTATGATGAAGGCTGGGTGGCACAGCATAAGAAGGAAATCGTGGCCCTCTGGAACCAGCATCTGGAAAATTCACGTCAGTAATTAAAAAATCGACTGAAAATGGGGTGCAGACAGGCTCTGCGCCCTGTTTTCTTTGATAAAGGAGCTATCTATGAGTGTATCCATTGATATTGACCATGTGGTCAAGAAATACGGCAGCAATACGGTGATTAACGGGCTGTCCCTGTCGGTGAGGCCGGGAGAATTCTTTACCCTCCTGGGGCCGTCGGGCTGCGGAAAGACCACGCTGCTCCGTATGATTATCGGTTTCAACTCCATTGAAGGAGGCACCATATCCGTAGGCGGGAGGGTGATTAACGATGTGTCCCCGGACAAGAGGAATATGGGCATGGTTTTCCAGAACTATGCCATATTCCCCCATATGTCGGTGAAGGATAATGTGGCCTTTGGCCTCCGCATGCGGAAGGTGCCGGAAAAGGAAATCGAGGAACGGGTGGACCATATGCTGAAGGTGGTGAAAATCGACCATCTGAAGGACCGCATGCCGGTGGCTCTCTCCGGCGGACAGCAGCAGCGGGTGGCCCTGGCCCGGGCTATCGTCATCAGGCCGGAGGTGCTTTTAATGGATGAGCCGCTGTCCAATCTGGACGCCAAGCTCCGCATTGAAATGAGGAGCGCCATCAAGCAGATACAGAAGAAGGTGGACATTACCACGGTGTATGTGACCCATGACCAGGAGGAGGCGCTGGCGGTGTCGGACCGCATAGCCGTCATGAACGGCGGCATTATCCAGCAGATTGGAAAGCCCGCTGATATTTACAAGCGTCCGGCCAATGTATTCGTTTCTACCTTTATCGGACTCTCCAATCTCCTTGACGGGGCAGTTCATGGCAGCGGAAAATCCCGCAGGGTGTCCTTCGACGGCACTTCCTATGAAGTGGAAATGGGAAATCTGTCGAAAGATACGGAAGATAAAGAGCCGGTTATCATTTCTGTGCGGCCGGAGGAATTTGATATCCATGTGGGTGGTAAAGAAGGCATCCGCGGGGAAATCGTTTCTTCCATTTTCCTGGGACTCACCACACATTATTTCATCCATCTGGAAAACGGAAAGGATATTGAGGTGCTGGAAACCAGGGAGGACCATGATATCATTCCAGATGGCAGTGCCGTAACGCTGACGGTAAAGCCCCGGTTCATCAACGTTTTTCATAAGACATCCGGCACATCCTTGATTGAAGGTGAACCATCATGAAGAAAAAACTGACCCTGTGGGACCTGTTCAGTGTCATGATTTTTGCATTCTTTGCTCTCTTCATCCTCTATCCGCTCTTCCTCATCCTGTACAAGAGTGTCATTTCCGGGGATACCGGTGCCTTTTCGCTGCAGTACTTTGCCCATTTCTTTGCAAAGAAATTTTACTGGGGCACTATGATTAATTCCCTGAAGGTAACGGTGGTTTCTACGGCTCTGGCGGCGGCGCTGGGACTTCCGCTGGCCTACCTCATGGGTCGACTGAAAATCAGGGGAAGCAGTTTCCTTAATATACTTATTGTCATCGCCTACTTGTCGCCGCCATTTATCGGAGCCTATGCCTGGATACAGCTTCTGGGAAGAAACGGTGTGGTGACCCAGTTCCTGAATCATCTCCTGGGGACCCATTTCGGCGGGGTGTATGGCTTTGCAGGCATCGTCCTTGTTTTCACGCTTCAGTCTTTCCCGCTGGTGTTCATCTATGTATCGGGAGCATTGAAAAGTCTGGATAATTCATTGAATGAAGCGGCGGAAAGTCTTGGCTGTGGAAAGGCTGGCCGGATTCGCCGGATTATCATTCCCCTGGTTATGCCTACCCTCCTGGCCAGCTCCATGCTGGTCTTTATGCGGGTATTTGCTGATTTCGGTACGCCCATGCTGATCGGTGAAGGCTATAAGACGCTGCCGGTGCTCATTTACAACCAGTTCATGGGAGAAGTCGGAGGGGATGACGGCTTTGCGGCAGCTGTCTGCTGCATCGTTATTGGACTGACCATAGTCATGTTCTTTGTACAGCGTTTCCTGGCCAACCGGAATACCTATGCTATGAATGCGCTGAAGCCCATGGTGGCAGAAAAGGCGAGGGGAGTAAAGAATCTGCTGGCTCATGCAGTGATTTACCTTGTGGTGGGGCTGGCAGTACTTCCTCAGGCAGTGGTTATCTATACCTCCTTCCTGGCATCCAACGGCGGACAAGTATTTACCGGCGGCTTTGCTCTGCAGAGCTATGAGGCCACCCTCTTTGCCAAAGACAATGATGTCATCTGGCACACCTATTTCCTGGGCCTCTGTGCCATCTGCATCGTCCTTGTGCTGGGCGTGCTCATTGCCTATCTGTCGGTGCGGAAGAAGAATCCGCTGAACAGTGCCCTGGATGTGATTACCATGTTCCCCTTCATTATCCCCGGCTCTGTCCTTGGTATTTCCTTCGTTTTCGCCTTCAACAAATCGCCCTTGATTTTAACCGGCACCATGCTGATTATGATTATTTCCTTCGCCATCCGCCGCATGCCCTATACAGTGCGGTCTTCCACAGCGGTGCTTGGGAATATCAGCCCCTCCATTGAAGAAGCGGCCATCTCTTTGGGCGCCTCCGAAATGACCACCTTCCGGAAAATCACCATCCCCATGATGGCTCCCGGCGTCCTCTCCGGTGCCATTATGAGCTGGGTCACCATTATCAGCGAACTGTCATCGTCCATCATTCTCTACACCAACTCCACCCAGACCCTCACCGTATCCATTTACACGGAAGTTATTCGTGGCAATTACGGTAATGCTTCCGCCTATGCCACCATCCTCACGGTGACCTCCATCATTTCCCTGCTCCTCTTCTATAAACTTACAGGGAAGCGGGATGTATCCCTTTAAAATCAGAAAGGCAGGAATCCCCTGCCTTTTTCTGCTATAATGCAGGAAGAAACCTGTTTTCCTGAAAGGAGCATTTCCATGACCAACGATTTCATCTTTGCCCATGTAGACCACACCCTTCTGAAGACCTTCGCCACCTGGCAGGACATTCGGAAATTATGCGAAGAAGCGGAAAGGTACCACATGGCGTCGGTGTGCGTGCCCTCTTCCTTTGTAAAGAAAATCCGGCAGGAGTTTCCGCATTTGACCATCTGCACGGTGGTGGGATTCCCATTGGGCAACTGTTCCACAGAAGCCAAGATAGCGGAGACGGAAGAAGCCATCAGGGACGGCGCCGATGAAATCGACATGGTCATCCACATCGGCGCCCTGAAGGAAGGGAATCTGTCCTACGTAATCCATGAAATCGCAGCGCTGAAGAAAGCCGCGGGGAGCCATATCCTGAAGGTCATCGTGGAGACCTGCTATCTCACGGAAGAAGAAAAAATTGCCGCCTGCCGCGCAGTCACCGAAGGGGGAGCGGACTATATCAAAACCTCCACCGGCTTTGGCAGTGCCGGCGCCGCTTTGGAAGATGTGAAACTCTTTAAAAAATATGTGGGGGAAAACGTGAAAATCAAAGCCGCCGGCGGCATCCACAGCAGAAAGGAAATGGAAGACTTCCTTCATGCCGGTGCCTCCCGCATCGGCGCCAGCGGCGCCATTCCGGCCCTGCTGGGGAAGAAATGAGGAATATGAAGTACAATCATGAAAAAATGATGAAAGATATCATCAACCTGGACCAGACAGCCTATCATCATTCCATCGTTGTATTCCAGGATACATTTCTCTCCTTTCCCAATAGATATCTTGTGTATTGGGATAAGCGCTGGCAGTGCTGGTTTTTTCTGAATTATCCTACCCAGCAGGATGAAAGGAAGAATGTAGAAATCATAGGCGATAAGATTTCCCGTGCCTTGAAGATTGATTCTTCCTGCATTCGGCTTGAAAGAAAGTGCCAGAAGCTGCAGCAGAAATACTCAGAATCTCACAAGGAGGAACGGTACTATGACCATGTTTTTTATAAAGGAACAATTACTGTTTTTCCGGAATTGATGAAGTCGGACAGCTTCGACATAGATGGCGTATCCTACCGCTGGATGACTATGGCAGATATGAAAGCGAATCCGGATATCAGGAAGAAAAATCTGGATGTGGTAGAAGTCGTGGAAGCGAATTTATAAACCTTGGGTTAAAAATCCGGCAGACTGCTTTGCGGCAGCTGCCGGATTTTTGCGGCCCGGTCTAAAAAGGCCGCGGTCCCTTCCCTGGTATTCATCGGCTTTCCCTCACTTACGATTCTCACCGAGATTCTTCGCCTGGGGTCAGGATGACCATGCCCGGCGGGAAATCCCGTAACGCAGACTTCATGCTCATCGCCGCGAAACGGCGACACCACCACCCTTTGAACCCGCCTGCCCAAGGCAGGCGGAACCTTCTGAACCCTTTGAACCCTCACGCCGCAGGCGTGTCCAATGGCGATACCACCACCCTCTGAACCAGCCTGCCAAAGGCAGGCGGAACCTTCTGAACCTTCTGAACCCGGGCCGCGCAGCGGCCCCCTCATAATTCCTCTTTTCAAAAGTGCGGTGTCTGGATTATAATTAAGAATGGAAAATTGGGGATAGGCTTATGCATTCGAATCACGATTTCATCAGCCCTTTCCCGGGAAGGAGGGCTGCCATGGGGCTGTCTATCAGGGACATACTGATACTGGATTATTTTGACGGCAAACCGCTGCATCACCGGATACCGCCTTACAAATTGAATATCTACGGCGCCGACGCCAATACCCGGATAGATGCCCTCATGGAAGACGGCTGGATACGGACCAGCCGGCCCCAGGAGACGGTGAACATGCTTCCGGATAAAATGCTTTCCGATTTCCTGAAGCGCTATGACCTCTCCGGCGAAGGCACCCACGCGGAACTCACGGGGCGGGTGATTTCCAAAATCCCGGAGAAGGACTATGCCCACGGCGTGCCCCGGATTTACGTGCTCACCAAGGAAGGAAAAGCGGAAATCGGCCATCACATGGCCTATGTGCTGAACGTTCGGGAAAACTACGGACTCACGGAAGGGGAAATCGGGGAGTCCCAGAACGCCCTCACCCAGCGGGGCGAACCCTTCACGGCTCGGGACATCCTGTACCGCGCTTTTCAGCAGAAAATCGCCATTTACACCATGGCCGGCGAATGGTCCAAGCTTCGGAATATGTACTACACCATTGCCAATTTCTACCTGCGCATCAAGGACAAGGCCAATGCCCTGCCATACCTGTACCTGGTCTTCTTCATGGACATGTCGGGCATGGGAAATAAAAACAACCTGGTGCCCTATGAAAACCTCTTTCCCACCCAGAAGGGCATGATTCTTCTTATGGATGAAATACGGAAAGAACTGCGTCTTACTTTGGACGACGTGAAGACATCTTTTCTTTCCTCCATCGCCCGCATGGCGCCAAGGCTGCCCTTCTCCTACTTTTCGCCCCAGATGATGGCCTCCATGCTGCTGGAACGGCTCCGGGGACGGGACTTCAACGGCACCCGCTACATTGCAGACCGCAACGTGCCGGATCCCTCCTCCAAATCCTACCACTACGTGCCCTACGGCAGGAGCGAAGCCAGGACCCCCGTGAGGCGGACCCCCGCAGTCCAGCCGAAAATCATGGCCCCGCCGGTGCTCCGCATGCCCACCTTCACCGCACCGCCGCCCTTCCGCCCCAGCGAAAACACGGCCCCCCTGCCCAAAGTGCCCCGGCCGGAACCGGAAAAACCGGTGATGCCCAAACCTTTGAAAAAAGAGAAAAAAGGCCTTCTGGATAGGATCAAGGAGCTGTTTTAACCGCTGTTGGCTGTCCGCTGGAGTCTTCCCGCCGACTGGTATTTACCAGCCCCCCCTTTCACTTACCATTCTTACTGCGCGCATTCTGCATAGAATGCGCGAGTCGACCAAAGTTTGCCCTTAGCCTGCCCATAAAAGGGCCCTCCTTTTAGTTGGTCGACCGTCCATCCTTCGCTGGCGCTCAGGATGACAGGTGTCCGTCGGGAAGACGTCAGACCGTCAGACATCAGACGGGTTGTATTCCCGAAAGCAGGAAGGGGCGCCCGCCTTTGGCGGGCAGGGGCTTCAGCCCAGCGCTCCCGCGCAGGCTGAAGGTTGTGTAGAAGGGTTGTGTCCGCTTCGCTCAGCGGGGCAGCGGCCAGGGGATAGCGGACACTGCTCCACTTACGAATATAAGAAAACACTTGCCATTTGAATGACGGTGTGCTACAATGAGCTCATCAAGCAGGAAAGCCGCTTGAACCAACTGAAGAGGGAAGCAGAGCCTACGGGCTATTGCGCTGAATTCGGTGAGAATCCGAAACTGAGACCCAGCCGTGAAGGAAAACCATTTCCAAGTCGGATGCCGCCTGTTTCCAACATCCAAGAGCAAATCTGCGGGCATAGTGTATCTATTTTCGTAGACTGGGTGCTGGTCACAGTCTCAGTCTATGCAAAGGTAGAAATCGATCCGCAGTTTTTTTATTGCACCATTTGGACTGGTTTTCAAAGGCCTTGACCGATCCATAGGATTTCTGCCCGCTTCCATCCGACGCAGAAAGGAGAGCACCATGAAAAAAATCAAGGATGAGATCAAACGTATCGAAAGCGCAAAAGGGAATGTCGTCCTCGTGAACAAGAAATCATACCTCGCCCTCCTGAAAGAACTCTCCACCCTGAGATTCAAAGTACACAGGGCGGAAGACTGGGAAACCCCTGCGGCAGTCGTTTCCGTTGTCAGACATGGTTATATGCATCAATACTGGTATCCGGAGAATAAACCGGCACAAAGTAAAGGAGAACATAAAATGGCAGAACAGAAAAAAACCGAAGCAGTCGAAGTCAAAGTCGCAGCAGAAAAGGTAGCCGCTTTCCAGAAATACCTCGAAGAAAACAAGATCAGCGGATTTGGTCTGCAGGACTTCCAGAATGACGTTCATGCACAGGCATTCCGCAGCAACCTTCAGGTCGAAGGAACAAACCTGCCCTTCATGATCCTCTTAGACGACAGCGTATACACTATGCTGCAGGTCCAGGTCGCAGCCGGTCTTGCGCAGGGCGACAAGAGAGAAAAGATCTGCTCCTTCCTGAATGATCTCAATGAACAGTACCGTATGCTGAAGTTCAGCGCGGACGCAGCTGGTAATGTGCTCCTTACCTGCTGCATCCCGGCTGGCGTACCGCACTTCGAACCGGCTCTCGTCATCGCCATCCTGAATCAGATCCAGGGCCTCCTCACCGCGACCTATCCGGAGATCATGAAACACCTCTGGGAAAAATAACAGGCATGTTGATTGGGGGATAGAGCTTTTGACTTCGATCGCCAACTGGCATCCGTTATACAAGAAAGAAGGTAATTCTTATGAATATGAAAAAACTCGCCGTCGCCGGAGCGATGCTCCTCGCCGGCACCTTTGGTGCCATGGGGATGGCTGATGCAGCCACCGGCATCGTCAATGTGAATGCTGTCCTCTCCGGCAACGCCGCTTTCCAGAAAGCAGGAAAGACCGTAGCGGCAGAACAGCAGAAGCTGCAGAAGGAATACAACGAAAAATCCAAAGACATGAACGATGCCGACAAGAAAGCCCTGGAACAGAAGCTGAATCAGCAGCTCGCCCAGAAGGAAAATGAAGTCATGAAACCGATCCAGGACAACTTCAAAGCCGCTGTAGAAAAAGCAGCCAAAGCCAAGAAGATCGACACTGTCGCCGTCCCGGGCGGCATCATCTACGGCACCATCTCCGCTGACCTCACCGAAGATGTGAAAGCGAATATGAAATAAGGCGGCAGACAGTGCAGGCAATACCGCTTTGTGGTATGACCTCATAGCAGGTCAGCAGGTTCGGTAGGCTCCTTGGACGTGACGCACGAAAGCCGCTTTTCCCTCCTTCCTCTGGAAGGAGGTGGCGCGAAGCGCCGGAGGTTGGCTCATGCACTCTACTGGCAGAACAGAATCAATGAATTTCTCCAGTCGGTACGTTTTCTGAATGATCATGGGATAGGGCTATGAGGCAGAAGTCCATGCGATCATTGTATTTACTCCATGGGACGAGGCAGGGAGAGCACTTGTGATTTTCCCCTCCCTGGTGTTTCCTGACTTGTCCCCTATGTAGATCTTTCCCCTCTACATATCACTCCTTTTTCTCCTCTCTCTTTTTTCTTGAAAAGCACCATATCGATGTCATGCAGGCATCGATATGGTGCTTTTTCATATGCTTTGTATGAAATCAATGTCTGTACTTCATAGCATATTCTTTTTAAAATATGAGGCACTCTATTTAAGAAGCTCGTTTGGTTATAAAAATTGTAATTAAAAATTAGAAAAGATTGACAGTATGATTATCATACGGTTTATTCTTTAATTGGACAGTAAGAGAAGTTGTATGCATGTACTAGGAGAGTAATGATTGAGGGAAATATAGGAAACTCATGATGCCGAGACTTGCATACCGGTTTCTTGATCATACTGTCCTACGGAGGAGTTTCCCCAATGGTTCTCTTAGAAAGGAGAATAGTATATGAAAAAGTCATATGCAAAAAAATTAGGCTTATGCGTGGCGCTCGCTCTCAGTGCGGGAGTTCTGTTGCCGACGGGTGTGGTAGAAGCAAAGAACTATACCGCGCCGATTACAGGTGACTCGCATATTGATGGTACAAAGACTACATATAAAGATGTATTAAAAAATGGAGTGTACACTTTTGGTGAAGATACTACGATTAAGGTGGGCAATAATGAAATTGCAGGCGGGAAATGGTTAAACAACATTAGTACTGCTGTTTCTGGTGCTCAGGGGAAAACCCCGGTTATCAATATGAATCACCATACTTTGATGGTTACAGAAACGAATAGCTCTGGCGCAGCAACGGGGATTGCAGCCATTGGCAATGGTAGTTCAGATACCGCCAACTTAGGGAAAGTCACCATTAACAATGCGGGGAATATGAGAATTACCGCTAGAGGAACGAACGTAACTGCCGGTCTCTTTGCCAATAGCAGTGGGGAAATTTACATTGACAATGATAGCAATGGAGCTGTTTTAACCGTAGATGGCAAATCGACCACAAAGAGCTATGGTGTGGGCATCAAAACCATGAATGGCGTCACGGGTACCAGTAAAATCACCGTTACCGGCTTGGTGGATGTGACCGCCGATGGACAGAATGATGGCGGTTATTCCTCTAATGAAGCTGTCAGCGCTGTAGCATCTACTATTGACTTGGGCGGCGGCTATCTGAAAGCTATCAATGGCGCTTGGGCTGCCATTCGTGCTTATGGAGAATTTGTGACTCCCAACTATGGGGTAGTCAATTTCAATGTGACCAAAGATAAAGATGGCAATCCCACTGGTGCTGGAAATCATATTGCACAGATTACAGGCGACTTGGTTACCAATGGCGGTATGGGTACCAAAGGTCGCATCAATGTGGGGCTGAATGGTAAAGACTCCTGGTGGGAGGGCAACTATGCCGACACCCGTGGCTATGGAGAAACCCCAGGAGAGTTTGGGGCGGTCAATCTCTTCATGAAAAATGGCTCTCATTGGCTCGGCTTCGGCAATGGTTCCATGAATATCCAGATGGATGGTTCAGAAACCTACTGGAATGGCTTTGGTATTGGGGATAGTTTGCAGCTCACCTTAAATAACGGATCTACTTGGTATAATGCTATTACACCGACCCAGAAAGACCAGAGTGGCAATGCTGTTGAAGCAAAAATTGCCTATTTGAACAGCCGTAATGGCATTATTGATATGACCGGTGAAAAAGGTCTATATGTTGCTGATGGGAAGAGTTTAAATGGGAATACGACCGCTTCGGATCCGTCCCATTTCGTTAAAGTAACAGATACTTCTATGAAATCTGGCAATGTCATTATTTCTTCCTTTATAGGGGATGCTACCGTTAGATATGCTCATGATACATCAGCACCAACAACTATTTATGGTGGTAATGTAACGATTGCAAGTGCATCCAGTGGTTCTATCATTACGGCTACTACTGACAATAATGGGATTGATACCACTAATTCTTCCGTGGTCAATTCTGTATTGAATGCACTGAAGAATAAACTAATTTATTCCGCTTCTGATACCAATCTTACGAAATATGCTCAAATCGAGGAAGGTTTGACTTCTACCTCTGTATTTGCAAAAATTGCCCCATATGCATGGTATACATCTGGAAATAAAAACATTGTGCAGACTGCAAATGAAGAAGACGGCAAATGGACTGTTTATGATACGTGTCTGACCTATGATGACAATGATTTTTGGCTGAATAATGGGATACAGAAGTATGATGAAGAAACGGGAACTCGTACTTATACTTTTGACAGTGATACTAAAATTATAGGGTCATGGCCAGAGGTTGTTATGTGGTGGTCATCAGATCCTACATCTAAAGCCATCATAGATTTGAGAGGCCATGATTTTTATGTCACGACAACACCGGAGAGTACTACACACGGCACTCTTACAGGATTAATTGCGTTTTCTTTGCTAGGTGACGACGGTCCCCTTAGCGTAGAGGTGAAAAATCCAGGGGAAACCACACTGGAAGGAACGAACATAGATACCTACAAATCTGGGGTAATTTCATTGTACAAAGATGTGGATTTCCATATCTATAATTCTAATGAAAAGAGTATATTGAAGATTAATTCTATTGGAAAAGCCAGTCCTTATCCAGCTATCTTCAACCAAAAGAGCAAGATAGTTGTGGATGGATTAGTAGATATTAATAATTTTGCGGATGCTATTTCCACATGGGGGGATAATTCCTATACATCCATCGGGGGTGGAAAAATATCCAATGTCACCAATTTTATAAAAACCTCTGGAAAAGGTGATAAGATATCGAATATGCCGGCTTTTAAATCCACAAATGCTCGTGTTGACTTTGACGTCAAGACCGATGACAAGGGCAACGTCACTGGCGTTGGAGATCGCTATGCTAAGTTGGAAGGGGATATCAACAACCAGGGCATCGGATCTATCTTTAATATCGGTCTCGGCACTGCGGACTCCTACTGGAAAGGCACAGCCATTAATTCCGGTGACGCACTGAATCTCTACATGGCCAACGGTTCTACTTGGACCAATACCGGTGCAAGTACCGTGAAGAGTATCACCGCCGATAAGAGCTACATTGTCATGGGCAAAGATGCTTCTTTGAATCTGGGTAGCTTCAGCGGTAACGCAGATATCTTCTACCAGATGAACGGTAAAGACATCCAGGGCGGTGATGTAACCATTGCCAATGCGACCAAAGGCTCCTCCCTTTCTATGGTAGCTGATATAGACGGCACCGATATCACGGCAGGTGACTATACCACTATTCTGGACAACCTGGCCAAGAAACTCTACTACACCGCAGGGGATACTCATCTTTCCGGCTATGTCAAGATTGCCGAAGGACTCACCAGTGCTTCTGTAACAAAAGCGCTGGGCGGTATCGATTTCGATCGTGCTACAGGACAGGGGAGCTACGAGAAATTTGCTTCCAGCCAGAGTAAGTTTATTTACAGCACAGCCATCAAAGGCCATATGACAGACGATATGGACTATGTAAAGACCGGCGTACTGGACACAGCTACGAACACTTACAACTTCATCAAGAATGAAACCACCATCACGGCGGAAAACAGCACTGTCTCTGGAGGACCTTGGGTGGGCCGTGTAGGCTCAGCCGTAGCAGGGATCGATGACACGACGACTTTGGATATGCATGGTCATACTCTCACTGTCAGGGAGGCTAATGCAGGTCATTCTACCGGCATCACGGCTATTGGCACAAGAGGCAAAGTGGAAATCAATAACGCTGGTGCAATGGATATCTCTGCGAGTGGCACCGGACAGACTGCTGCGCTCTTTGTCAATGGCGGTGGACAGATTGCGATTCACAATGGCGACAGCGACAAGGCCGTACTTCGTCTAAGAGCCAATGCGTCGAACAAAGCCAATGGTGCCGTCATCAAGAGCATGAATGGTGTGGCTAATGCTGCCAGTCAGATCACTATTGACGGTTTGGTTGACGTCGTAGCAGATGGACAGAATTCTAATGAAGCCGTGAGTGCGGTGGCATCCACCATCAATATCGGAGGTGGGATCGTCACGGCGGAAGACGGTGCAGCTTGGGCTATCCGCGCTTATGGAGAATTTAGTTCCCCAAATGTCGGTACTGTCAATATCAATACCACGCAAGACAGTGCTGGAAATATGAATGGCGCAGGTAGCAGAAAGACGCAGATTACAGGGAATCTCTCTACGGCAGGCGGTATGGGAAACAAAGGCCAGATCAATATCGGGCTGAGTGGAAAAGATTCCTTCCTCAAAGGGGATTACGCCACTGCTACTGGCACCGAAGTGGAAGCGCATACACAGGCTGCGACCGGCCTCAATCTGTATCTCTCCAATGGAGCCGACTGGACAGGAAACACCAAAGGCTCTACGACGCTCACTATGAATGCCAATACGACTTGGCATGGACAGAGCACATCCAGCGAAATGGCAGTCAATATGAAAGGGGCCGGTACTTGGTACAATACGGGTGCCAGCACCATCAAGCATTGGACCAGCCAGAGATCTGCTTACCAGGCAGCTACGATCGATATGACCGACAGCAAAGCAGGAGATGTCAGCATTGATAATTACAATGGAAATACCTTTGTAATTTATAAGCACAATGAAGCGAACCCGTCGACCTTGACTGGCGGTAAAGTGACCATCAAACACGCTGATGCGGGATCTTCTATCACCATGAGTACTGATAACACTGGCATCGATACAAACAATATCTATGCAGTCGACAGTGTGCTTAGTGCGTTGGCAGAAAAGCTTACCTACAGTGGTTATATCGGTAAAGCAGAAGATAACCTCAAAGGATATGTACAGATCGCGGAAGGTCTTACCGCTCGCTCTGCGGCTAAAGCTACAGGCAATATTCAGTTCAGTGAAAAAACCGGACAGGGGAGCTTCGACAAGGATAGCCTGGCACCGTCTATTTCCTACCCGAGCGAACAGGGGAGCAGCGAATTTGGTACCGCTATTACCGGCGATAAGAGCAAAGATACCGAATACCTCAAGAAAGGCGTCCTCAGCACGGACACTGGGGAATATACCTTCACCAAAGAAAGCAATACCATCACTGGTAACAACCAAGCTATTGCCGGTGGTGCATGGCTTGGAAAGGTTACTGCAGCCGTATCTGGTGGACAAGGAACCAACACCATTATCCATGCAAATCGTAACAAACTGCAGATTTCCGAAGATGGCAGCCAGGGGCGTAATGGAACTACAGGCATTTCTGCCATTGGATTGGGAGAGGCCAAGCCAGAGAAATTGGGCAAAGTCATTATCAAAGATGCGGGTAATATGACTATCACCACGCGTGGCAACGGTGTCACAGCTGGGCTCTTTGCGAATAGCAGCGGTGAGATTTACATTGATAATGCAGGAAAAGATGCTAATGGTAACGACTATGTCCTAAAAATTGACAGTAAATCTAAGGCCAAGGCAAGTGGCGTGGGCATCAAGACCATGAATGGCGCGAAAGGTACCAGCAAGATCACTGTGACTGGATTGGTCGATGTGGTGGCTGACGGCAAAGCCGATGAAAATGGGTTTGCTGCGAATGAAGCGATCAGTGCTGTAGCGTCCACTATAGATATCGGCGGTGGCAATATTGCAGCTATTAATGGTGCTTGGGCGGCCATCCGCGCCTATGGTGAGTTTGCGACGCCGAATACAGGTACAGTCTATGTCAATGTAAAGCGAGACGATAATGGCAAGATGGTCGGTGCCGGAAACAATAAGACCACCATCACCGGTGATTTCGTGACCAATGGCGGTATGGGTACCAAGGGGCAGATCAATGTCGGGCTCAATGGTAAAGACTCCTTCTGGGAAGGTAACTATGCGGATACCAGAGGATATGGCGTGACGCAGGGACAGCTTGGTGCGGTCAACCTCTTTATGAAGGATGGATCCCATTGGAAAGGCTTCGCTAACGGTGCCGTCAACGCTAATCTTGAAGGGAAAGACACGTATTGGTACGGCTTCGCCACCAGCGAAAACACCCAGCTCACACTGAAAGATGGTGCCACCTGGATCAATGCCATCACGCCAGATCAGTTGGATCAGGACGGCAAACCGGTAGAAAGCCACATCGGATACCTCACTAGTGACAATGGCTTTATCGATATGACTGGGCGTAAAGTCTTTGTTGCATCCAGCAAGAGTCTCTCTGGATCCACCACCGGTGACGGTGCTTCTGCTATCACCGAAAGTGAAAATGGCATCACTGGCAACCTGACGATCAATGACTACAGCGGCTCTGCTACCATCCTCTACAGAAGAGACGCAGCAAGTCCGACAGATGTCCTTGGCGGGAATGTTACCGTGAAGAAAGCGGCGGATAATTCTGTTATCAATCTTCGTACGGATGGAGAGGGGCTTGATTACCATGATACCGATACCCTGCTGAAAACCTTCAAGAATCTGGCGAATAAACTCTACTACACTGAAAAAGTAGAAGACAAGGCAGATACTGCTGAGGTAAAGGCTGTGATGCTGGTAGGTGAAGGAGATGTTGTGACAGATACCACGCTGAATTTGGCTGATCATCTGAAAGGCACAGTAGGTATTAACGAAGGGCTGACCAATACCTCTGCTACTGTCAAACTGGCAGATATTATCTTCCAGAAAGATCATCAGGGTCAGGGAACCATCAAGATGGATCCATCGGCAATCAAGACGGGAGATAAATCGAACATCATCTACGGTGATAAAGAAACTGCGATGATGCGTGGTGCAAAGAGCGCAATGACCACCTCCATGCTTTCCTGGAGAAGCGATATGACAGATATGACTAGCCGCGTCGGTGATCTTCACTATGGCGCTGAGGATGGTATCTGGGCAAGAACCTTTGGCGGCAAAGTCAAGTACGAAAAAGACAATGCAAAAGTGACGAATAGCTTCTGGGGAGCGCAGATCGGTGCGGACAAGCTGCAGAAGAATGGCTGGCATGTCGGCGGTGCCTTCGACTACAATAAGGGCGATGCCAAGTATGACAAGGGCGGTGAAGGAGATCCGAAGCTCTATACCTTCTCCCTCTATGGCAGCAAACTCTTTGATGATGGGCAGTATCTGGATGTCGTAGCGAAAGTCGGACATACCAGCAATGACTATACGGTGTACAATGACAGCGGGTACAAGCTCGATGGGGATTACAGCGCGACTGGTTACGGTATTTCGGCAGAATACGGCAAGCGGTTTGGTAGTGAGAAAGGATTTATCGAACCACAGGTACAGCTGACACTTTCGCGCCTTGGCAGTGCAGACTATGATGCCGTCAGCAACTATGCGGGGGGCAAGAAGATGCACGTCAGCCAGGACGGCATGACCAGCTTCATCGGTCGTCTGGGCGTCGCTGCAGGAAAGGCTACAGATAAAGGCAACTTCTATCTGAAGGCCAGCCTACTTCATGAATTCAGCGGGAAGACTACTAGCACCTTCAGCGCAGAAGGAGAAGCTACTTCCAGCGTAGATCAGGACTTCGGCGATACTTGGGCAGAGCTGGCTTTGGGTGGCACCTACAGACTGTCGCCATCCAGCATGCTCTATGCGGATATCACGAAGAGCTTTGGCGGTGATTATGAAGTACAGTGGAAGGCGAATGCAGGTGTTCGCTTCACCTTCTGATGCTTTTGATTTCGATAGCTCATCTCTGATCGTATAACAAAAAACTCGTGAATCGTAATGAGATTCACGAGTTTTTTGTTATATTAAGTTGCATTAGTTGTTGGAATCAAATAACCAGCAACTTACAACAATCAACAATTACTCATCCGCTATCTTATCAGTTGAAAAAGTGAATGAGAAGCTACTGCATTAAAGATTTTCAAATGTTTTTAATTTTCTCGTTGACTGTATGATAATCATACGGAATATCATTTCCTTAATGAAATGGTATGGGGAATGCTGGTGTAAATCCAGAACTGTCCTGCAACCGTATGGGGAGAAGGTTCATTGCACGTCTTTCACAAAGAAATGAATTCATCTGAATATTACGCCGTTTCAGAGCCACCCAATACGCGCGTGG
>ULQS01049505.1_pt1 | contig 25534 bp, 17 predicted proteins | sample 1954751 | NCBI WGS metagenome assembly ULQS01 (sample SAMEA4835662, study PRJEB28245) | human gut metagenome | biome: gut microbiome; material: fecal sample | place: Denmark | collected 2008 | reverse complement strand
TATAACGAAAAAGAGGATGCGTCATTTTGACACATCCTCATGGCATGGTCTCAGGTGAGATCGGTGAAGGGAGTCGTCACCTCCTCGGAGGACGGACTGCCTGTAGTTGGGGCGTCTGTCCTGGTGAGCGGTACCACAATGGGTTCGATTACCGATGTTGACGGTAAATTTTCCATTTCCAAGGTGCCCTCGTCCGCTGAGACGTTAACCATCTCATACATCGGTATGAGAACAAAAGTGGTAACGATTACTTCTGAAGTGCTGCAAATCATATTGGATTCCGATTCCAAGATATTGGATGAGGTGGTGGTGACCGCACAGGGACTTACCCGTCAGGAGAAATCGTTGGGATACTCTATCCAGAAGGTAGATGCGGAAGACTTGACCATTGCCCGTCAGACTGACCTGAACAACGCGCTGGCCGGTAAGGTTTCCGGTGTGCGCTTTCTGGGATCGTCCGGCGCGACATTCGACGGTGGACGTATTGTGCTCCGCGGTACTTCTTCATTGACTGAAGCCGGTGGTGTGGAGCCAATTTATGTGATAGACGGTATCATGTCAGAAGACGCCAACTCCGTGAACATGGACGATGTGGAGTCCATTAACGTCCTGAAAGGCCCTGCCGCAACTGCACTTTACGGTTCGCGAGGCGGTAACGGAGCGGTGATCATCACCACCAAAGGCGGTTCGGCTTCCAATACGCCGCACACGGAAATCAACGTGAGCCACACATTCTCTTGGGAGAAGATGTATGACCACTATGAGATGCAGAACCAGTACGGTGGTGGTTACTTGGGCGCGGATGCCGAACTTCCGGTGTTCCACTATGACGCGAACAAGCATCCTTCATACCTGCAGGCATTGGACGGAAAGGCTTACTATGACTATAACAACGACGCGAGCTGGGGTCCGGCCTTCAACAACCAGCAGTATCTGCCGGCATACGCATGGGATCCGGATGACCCGCGCTTCGGTCAGACTACTTCATGGAGTCCGCAGATGAAGCTGAGCGACCTGTTTGAGACAGGTTTCACCAACACCACCAATGTGGCTTTCTCCCGTTCCGGAAGAAACTTCTCCACACGTGTGTCATTCTCCAATGTGTCACGTCAGGGTATTACTCCGAACAGTGATGCGGCACGCCGTTATCTGTCGGCCAAAGTGCAGTTCAAGCCCATCGAACGGTTGAAGATTACGGTTGACTACAAGTATACTTACCGTAAGAACCACAACGCGGCGGTCGAAGGTTATCAGGAGTTGGGTAACGCCCTCTACTCTTACCAGCAGTGGGGACATACCAACGTGAACCTGAAAGACTACAAGAACTATATGCGTGCGGACGGCAGCCATATCTATTGGAACCTCACCAGCCGTGACTCCGACCCGACCAGTCTGGGTGCCGCATTCCACGATAACCCGTACGCGATCTTCAATGAGATCAATACAACGGACACTTACCAGTGGAGCCTGTTCAGCGGTGATGCGGAACTGACCATCTGGAAGAACCTGAAGGCCGGTATCCGTGTGAACGGAAATATCCGCAGCGAGAAGATGGAACAGGTGGTTCCCAACGGCATGTTCGGACAGACCTCAAAATATCAGCAGGACCAGAACTCGTTCTCTGACATCCAGACTCAGGGACGTATCACATGGGACGACCGCTTCGTGAACGACAGGCTGAGCGTGAACGCGGCCCTTTTCTTCGAGGATCGTCAGACCAATCTTGACGAGTTGTCGGGATTCACACGCAACGGACTGATCATGAACGGATTTGAAAGCCTTGGCGGCTCCATGGGTGATGCCGGAGGCAGCAACAACAAGGAAAAGATCCACGAACAGAGTATTTATGGAACCGCGTCTGCTGGATGGGACGACACTTATTATATTGACCTTTCCCTGCGTAACGACTGGAGCTCCACGCTTCATCCGGACAACAACAGCTATCTGTACGGTGGTCTGTCGGTGGCAGCCATCGCCAGCAACTGGTTCAAGAATGCCGACTGGCTGGATTTCTGGAAGCTGAGAGCGTCCGTGGCACAGGTTGGTTCAACCATGAACCCGTATAACGTGTACAACATCTATTCTATCCGTAACAGCGATAATGAGGTGGTGAAATATAATGGCCTATCTACCATGTGGACCAACCCGAACCTGCGTGATCCGTATATCAAGCCGACCATTTCGACCGCATACGAGATTGGTACTGAGTTCCGGATGTTTAACAATCGCTTCTGGGGAGACATCAACTTCTACAACCGTGACTCCAAGAACCAGATAGTCAACATGAACACCACTCCTGCCAGCGGTTATACCACACGCAAGATGAATGCCGGTCTGATTCGTAACCGTGGTATCGAGGTTTCTTTGGGAGGTGAGATTATCCGTACGAAGAACTGGTCATGGGAAGTGAACGCCAATGTCTCTCACAATAAGAACACGTTGGAAGAACTGGTGGACGACCAGACATCCTACCAGCTTTACTGGATGTCGTGGAGCACACGCGTGTATTCGTATGCCGAAGTGGGCAAGCCTATCGGTGTGATCCGCGGTTCGGTATGGAAGAGAAATCCGGAAGGCCAGCTGATGTTCGGCCAGACTTCAAGCGGAACGTATGTTCCTTTGTATGAAAGCTCGGCACAGGAGGAACTGGGAAATATCCAGCCGGACCTGACAGGAGGTTTCTCTACCACCTTGCGTTATAAAGGATTTACCTTCGGCGCTTCGCTTGACTTCCAAGTAGGCGGTGTCATGGCTTCCGCAACCAACATGTTCGGTGAGGCTTCCGGTCTGCTGGCTTCCACTACCGGACTGAACGACAAGGGCAATCCTATCCGTAACAGTGTGGAAAACGGTGGCGGTGTCCGTCTGGACGGTGTGGTGGAGAATGCCGACGGCAGCTATACTCCGGTCACTACCTACATGGACGCGCAGACTTACTACCAGAGCTACAAGTCGCTGTTGTGGGAAGACTACGTGTATGACGCAAGCTACGTGAAACTCCGTGAGCTGAGCATTGGCTATACCGTTCCCCAATCATTCCTGAAACGTCTCAACTGGGGCGTGAAGCAGGCAAGCATCTCGTTTGTGGCACAAAACCCGTGGCTGATCTACTCGGCTGTTCCGAATGTAGACCCGTCTGAAATGGGTGCCGCTACCGAAGGCTATATTGAAGGCGGTCAGGCGGCTTCTGTACGCTCTTATGGTTTCACTGTAAATCTTACATTCTAAATTAAAAGCATTTGTTGATTATGAAAAAGACAAAATTATTGGCCCTGGCTTTTACCGGACTGGCAGGCTTGAGCAGTTGCGGTGATTTCAATGATCTGACCATCGACCCGAACAACCCGTCCTCCCCTGAGACCCGCTTCCTCTTCACGCGCGCCTGCATGGATACGTACATATTCGCTTACAATGATAACTATAACCCCTGGACACAGCTGTTTCCTCAATATCTGTCGGAACGTCAAAACATCCAGTATTCCAGCTATGCGCAGCAGGACTTCAATACAAGTTCCTATTATTACAGAGATATCCAGAATCTGGAGGAGATCATCTCGCTGAACACCGATGAGGCTACCCAGAACGAGAGCTATGTGCTGTCGCTCGGAAGTGCCGAGAACCAGATTGCCGTGGCGCGTACCCTGCGTGCGTACTACTACATGCACATGACCGACATCCTCGGCATGATTCCTTATTCGGAGGCACTGAAAGGTGATGAGGGGAACTTCGCTCCAAAGTATGATACGCAAGAGGAAATCTATGCGGACCTTGACAAGGAACTGACCGAGGCTTACGCGCAGTTTGACGAAAGCGGCGAGTTTGACGAGGACTACGACATCCTTTACAACGGTGACATCGCCAACTGGAAGAAGCTGAACGCCTCGCTCCGCATGATGATGGCCATCAAGCTGACAGATGTGGACCCGGGCACAGGAAAGGAACGCTTTGCCCGTGCGTATGCCGACGGGGGCATAACCGACAATTCGGAAGCTCTGGTTTATAACTTCGTGAACGAGACAATGAACCAGAACCCTCTGTATGACAACATCATAGTGGGTGCACGTAATGACTTCGCCCCGTCGAAGACCCTTCTTGACCAGCTGCTCGCCTACAACGATCCCCGTATAGAGGCGTATGCGGAGCCGAACAGTGACGGCGAGTATGTGGGTGTGCCGTTCGGCATCAATCAGGCGGACATCGCCAACTATACCAATACAGCCACGTTCGACCCGCGTTATTACGACGCGCAGAACACGCCGATCACCATCATATCTCCGTCGCACATCCTGCTTATCCAGGCAGAGGCGGCCGTACGCGGATGGATTGACCAGAGCCAGGCCGAGAATCTCTACAAGCAGGGCATCCAGGCCTCTTTCGACCAGTACAGTGACGTGACTGACGGCAAGTTCGATGCCTATTACGCCCAGCCGGAAATCGCTCTTACGGGTACTGACCAGGAGAAGATCGAGAAAATCGGCATGCAGCGCTGGCTGGCCAACTTCATGCAGGACGGTGTGGAGGCATGGTCCGACTGGCGTCGTCTGAACGTCCCGAAAATCTATCCGGGACCGTCGGCAAGCATCTCGCATATCCCATACCGCCGTATCTACTATCCAGACGATTACAGCACGAACATGAATAACTATAATGCCGCCATCCAAGCACAGGGCGAGGATAGCTTTGAGACTCGCGTATGGTGGGATGTAGCAGACAACAACTGATTTCTCTCTAAAGTTTAATAAATAGTCCATAGAGGACGACATCCTGTGAAGGATGCCTCTTTTGAATTTTCAGGCAAGAAGCAAATGTGGTTTACGGAAAACCGTTTTGCTTCTTGCTTTTTTTACTGACATTCTGTGCCTGTGCAGAGCTCTTTCATTTAAAGCAGCAGTAAAGACATAGTACCCCTTACCCGTTTTGTTGCGAATCGGGTAATTTTTTATTGTTGTATGTCAGTAGATTATTCTTTTATCAAAATCTAATTTTTCATCACTTTTGACATAGAATTTCTTCCTTCACTCTCTTTTTTATTTCCAATTAATATTTACCTTTGCAAAAACCTCTAAACGAAGTAAATTATGAAAAAGTTGTTTTCTACATTGATGGTAATGGCCTGTCTGGTGCTTGCCATCCCTGCACAAGCCCAAATAAAATTTGGTGTCAAAGGTGGTTTGAACATTTCTAAAATGTATATCTCCAAAGATGTCATGAAATCTGACAACAGATCCGGATTCTTTATCGGCCCGACTGCAGAATTCACCCTGCCGCTTTTAGGGCTGGGAGTAGACGTGTCAGCCCTCTACAACCAGTATGGAGCAAAAGCCGAAGGAGAAACCGCCACCCGAAAGACGATTGAAATCCCTGTCAACCTGAACTGGACCATCGGTTTCAGCAGCATCATCGGTGGATACCTGGCTGTAGGTCCGCAGTTCGGATTCAACGTGGGCGACCGGTGGTTTGACAATGTATGCGAATTCAAGAAAAACACGACCAGCTTCAACGTGGGTGCAGGTCTGAAGCTCCTGGGCCATCTGAAAGTGGGTGCCAACTATAACTTCGCCCTGAAAGACAATGGGGAGATACATATGGATGGCGGCAAACCCATCGGTTTCAAGCACAACACCTGGCAGATTTCAGCCGCCTATCTATTCTAACACAGAATTGACCGAAAAAGCAAAGAGGCTGTCTCATTTTGAGACAGCCTCTTCAAAAAATATGTCAATAAAAAATTAATCGATATAACGTTCGATTGTCTGTGCACGGTCAGGACCTACAGACACAATCTTTATCGGAGTACCCAATTGTTCTTCCAGGAATGTGATATATGCATTGAATTCTTCCGGGAATTCATCTTCGCTTGTCATCTTCGTCATATCTGTTTTCCAACCTGGAAGCTCAGCATATACAGGTTCTACTCCTTCTGTAATATCATACGGGAAATAGTCGATTTCTTCTCCGTTTACTTTGTATGCCACACAAGCCTTGATGGTATCAAATCCATCCAGCACGTCGCTCTTCATCAAAATCAGCTGAGTTACACCATTGACCATAATTGCATAACGCAAAGCAACCAAGTCAACCCAGCCACAACGGCGTTCACGTCCTGTTACAGCCCCATACTCATGACCCAAATCACGAATTGTCTTACCTGTTTCATCAAAAAGTTCTGTAGGGAACGGACCTGAACCTACGCGTGTACAATATGCTTTCATAATACCATACACTTCACCAATCTTGTTAGGGCCTAATCCCAATCCGGTGCAGGCACCTGCACAAATGGTGTTAGATGAAGTCACAAAAGGATATGAACCGAAATCTACATCAAGCATAGTTCCCTGAGCACCTTCACAAAGTACCGACTTACCTTCGTTCAGCAGACGATTGATTTCATGCTCGCTGTCTACCAGAGGGAACTGACGGAGGTATTCGATGCCTTCCATCCATTGCTTTTCCAGTTCGGTAATATCATATTCATAATTAAGGCTCTTCAGAATAGCTTCATGACGAGCTTTGGCAGCAGCATATTTTTCCTCAAAGTTATGCAGAATATCACCTACGCGCAATCCATTACGGCTCACCTTATCGGTATAAGTCGGACCAATACCTTTTCCGGTAGTTCCTACTTTTGAATCTCCCTTGGCTGCTTCGTATGCTGCATCCAGAATACGATGCGTAGGAAGAATCAGATGAGCTTTCTTAGAGATGTGCAAACGTTCTTTCAATGGATGTCCGCTTGCTTCCAACGCTTCAGCTTCTGCCTTGAACAAAGAAGGATCAAGTACCACTCCATTACCTATGATGTTCACCTTATCGCCCTGGAAAATTCCAGAAGGAATAGAACGGAGCACATATTTCTGACCTTCAAACTCAAGAGTATGTCCGGCATTCGGGCCTCCTTGAAAACGAGCAACCACATCGTAACGGGGAGTCAATACATCGACGACTTTACCTTTTCCTTCGTCGCCCCACTGTAAACCTAACAAAACATCTACTTTCATGATTCTTTATGTTTTATATATTCCTTATACTATTTCTTTTTCCGCTTGGCCGCCATACACTTACTGCACAGTCCATAGATATAAAGGGAATAATGCGAAACATAAAATCCCTTCAACTTTGTCTGCGCAATAGCCTGCTTCAGGTTGTCGTCCTCAAATTCCGACACCTTTCCGCAACAGGTACAAATCATGTGATGGTGGGTTTCATTATTATATGATCGTTCATACTGGGAAGTATTGCCAAACTGATGTTTGATGACCAGCCCTGCATCTATAAGGAGAATGATGGTATTGTACAAAGTAGCCCGGCTCACCCGGAACTTTTCCTTCTCCGCCATATAGCTGTACAACTCGTCTACATCAAAATGCCCCTTGATGGAATAGATAGTATCAAGTATAGCATACCGTTCAGGCGTCTTTCGATGTCCGTTCTTCTGCAAATACTCTGTAAGGATTTGTTTGACTGTATCTTTTATATTCTCTTCCATCCCAATAATCGTTCAGCGGTCAAAGTTATATTTTTTTGAGTAATTTAGAAAGATTACAAGCCATATTCTATCTCATTTTTTATTTCTTCTGCCACCATTTTGATTTCCGGCTTAGAAGATTTCAACAAATTCCCTAACATACGAAGTACGGTACGAGAATTTGTCTTTGACTGCAAGGCGAATTTACACAATGCTCTGGCTGCTACTTTACGCATTTCCGTTCCTCCTTCCAATACGGTAAAGGCCTGGTCCAAGAACTCCGCTTCTGCTCTTTCATTCAGTGTCCATCCCTTCATCAATAAACGAGTCATCAACAGATACCCGCACAGCTGGAAATATTCCCGTTCATCGGCTATCCATGGAAAGACCACTTCTGAAGCGTATGGCAAGCGCTGGAACAGATTCATAACCGTATATTCTGCCAATTCCGGATAGCGCATGTCTTCTATCCATATTTCTGCGATTTCCCGACAGAACCCATCTACGGGCTGGAGCAATCCGGCTATAATCTTACATTCGCGAATGTTTTCTTTCCATAGAGCCTGTGCCAGCTCATGACTACACGGATAATCTGCCGCAATTTCTTTAATGCGGGGATATTCAATACCAAAGTTCAGTTTATAGTCAATACCTTTTTCACGCATACTTTGGGAAACCATTCCGTTCATAAACAAGCGGAATTTCGACTTTATTTCCCTGATTGTATCTTGTATTTCTGCCATAATCAAATAGTCAAATTAGAATAATCACGACCATAACGAAGCATCTGTTCGGTATAGCCTTCTGTATAATCAAGTTTTACATCCACAATACGCCCCTCGGCATCATATTGAGGACAATACACCGGATTGACAAATCCTTTATAGGGTGCGAGATGCAGTGAACGGTAACGGTTCAGGATTTCCTCATGAAGCGTAGCATCCAGTTTCACGGCGTATTTCTCTACGAGGGCACGAGCTGCTTCATAATCGCCTTCGCTCTTTATGCGTTGAATCTCACTCAACAATGCGGCAAAAAGTCCACGAAGCTGGAGATAGTCGTTGATTTTCACATAAGTCTTCCCTTCTTTCTTCACCAGTTCCACCACATTCATTGATTTACCGTTCTCCAAAGCCCAGCGAGCAATCAGCTGACGGTTACGCATGTGAGCTTCTTCCAAATCACAGCCCGGTTCGATGCGTACCATCTGCGTAAGAAGTCCGTTCATCATGTAAGCATAATATTCAGCCTTGTATGCTTCTTTATCGGGAGTCAATCCCAGTTCTACCAGCTTCTCATCGGGCAAATAATACAAGCCAAACAAATCTGCACGTGCTTCTTCAATCGTAGAGCCATACGCTTTCAACGCATCCGGATCAACTCCGGGAAGTAATTTTCCTGAGCCATGTCCTACACATTCATGCAAGTCTGTATGGAGGTCACCTGTAATGTCGGCATATTTTTCCAGCAAGTCTTTTTCTTCCTGACTGTACACAAATTCTTCACGGAAGCCATTGCCTTTAGCCGCCTTGTTATAAGCGTCTGTCAGATTTCCGATAGTCACTGATTTTGACCCATGCAGACTACGAATCCAGTTTGAGTTGGGCAGATTAATGCCTATCGCCGAACTTGGATATAAATCACCACCCAGCATAGCCGCTGTAATCACTTTAGCAGAAACTCCTCGCACTACCTCTTTCTTGAAGGAAGGAGATACCGGAGAGTGGGTTTCAAACCATTGCGCATGCTGGCTGATAATTTCCGTACGGTGAGTAGCTTCTTCATCCTTAAAGTTTACAATTGATTCCCAGCTTGCCTTCATGCCTAACGGGTCACCATAGCTTTCAATAAAGCCATTAACAAAATCTACTTTTGAGTCTGTATCCTTTAACCAGGCAATAGAGTAAGTATCAAATGTTTTCAAATCACCTGTACGATAGAAGTCTATCAACAGACGGATGACTTCACGCTGTGCCTCATTTTCAGCCACTGTTTCCGCTTTTTCCAACCAGAAAATAATTTTTTGAATTGCCTCTCCATACATGCCGTCCAATTTCCAGACTTCTTCTTGCAGAACTTCCTCTTTCTTTACCAATCGGCTATTCATTCCATACATTACCGGGTGAGGGTCAGCTGCTACTTTTTGCATGGCATAAAACTTCTCAGCCTCATCCTGAGTTACTCCTTCATAATAATTGGCAGCAGATGTCATAACCAAATCTTCCCCATCGGCCTGATTTACCCGCTTGGGCATCACTTTAGGGTCAAACATGACAGGGAACAATTTGTCACACATCGCCTGAACTGACTCGCCATCCTTCAGAGGAAGAGAAGCGACATCTACCTGCTCTATGCACTCACGCAAAAATTCCGGTGAGAAAGCAGGCACAAACTTATCACACGCATAATGGTGATATATGCCACTGGAGAACCAAACGCGTTTCAGATAAACCTCCAGTCCCTGAAATTCCGGATTATTACGGTCGCCTGAATAAGACACATAAACCGCCTCCAGCAGTTTTCGAATCTGTAGATTATACTTTCCGTTCTGGTCAAAAAGAATATCTCTTCCTTCCAAAGCTGCCTCTGAGAGGTAATAAATCAATTCTTTCTGCCGCAAAGACAAGTTTTCAAAACCTGCCACACGATAACGCAACAGCTGCAAATCGGCAAACTGTTCTACTATATAATTAAAATTTTCTGACATACTCATTTCAGCTCATTTTAGGCGTTATTACAACATAATTATACAAAAATCGTAGAAGTTTTTCGATTTCACAACAATAGTTCCGAAAACTTTATCAAAAAACTTTACTATTCCACAGAGCTTTCATTTAACCACAAGCCCCTTCTTTCAGTACTTCCTTGGCAGTACTACAATCCTCCCCTTGCAGTACTCCAGTACTTCCATGGCAGTACTGGAGTACTCCTAAGGGAGTACTGGCTTTAAACAAAAGAGTGTTTACAGCCGCACAAAAACACGAAAAACGGTAACTCTTTATTTTTTTATATATCTTTGTGAGCAAAATTTAAAAACATGAGAGAACAAATGCTGAAAACACTCAAATCTTATTTTGGGTACACTTCTTTCCGTCCGCTTCAAGAAAAAATCATTTCTACCATTCTTCAAAAGAAAGACGCATTGGTGCTCATGCCGACCGGAGGAGGAAAATCCATGTGTTACCAGTTACCAGCTCTGCTGATGGAAGGGACGACCGTTGTGGTTTCTCCATTGATTTCTCTCATGAAAGACCAGGTGGAGTCTCTACAGGCCAATGGCATCGTAGCCCGCGCTTTAAATAGCACGAACGATGATGCGACCAACGCCCAACTCCATTTTGAATGTGTGCAAGGAAGAGTAAAACTTCTTTACATATCTCCCGAAAGACTGATGTCGGAAATGAACTACCTGTTACGCGACATCCACATTTCTCTGTTTGCCATTGACGAAGCTCACTGTATTTCTCATTGGGGACACGACTTTCGTCCTGAATATACACAGCTGAAAGCCATACGGCAACATTTTCCCAATGTACCGGTAGTAGCTCTGACTGCCACTGCCGATAAAATAACCCGTGAAGACATCATACGGCAATTGGACATGCACAACCCGGAAGTATTCATTTCTTCTTTCGACCGTCCCAACCTAAGCCTGGAAGTGAAAAGAGGGTATCAGCAAAAGGAAAAAATCAGGGCCATTGTCAACTTCCTGCGCAGACACCGTAATGAAAGCGGCATTATCTACTGTATGAGCCGCAACGGCACGGAGAAAGTAGCCCAGCTATTGGAAAATGAAGGGTTCGACGTAGGTGTTTACCATGCCGGCATGTCAAATGAACAACGGGAAATGACACAGGATGATTTCATCAATGACCGGGTACAGATTATCTGCGCAACCATTGCATTCGGTATGGGAATTGACAAATCCAATGTCAGGTGGGTAATCCATTACAACCTGCCCAAAAGCATTGAGAATTTTTACCAGGAAATCGGACGTGCCGGCCGCGACGGACTTCCCAGTGAAACATTACTTTTTTACTCTTTTGGCGATATTGTCCTGCTGTCGAAATTTGCAGCTGAAAGTAATCAGCAGGGAATCAACCTTGAAAAGCTAAACCGCATGCAGCAATATGCAGAATCGGACATTTGCCGCCGAAGAATTCTTTTGAATTATTTCGGAGAAACCATGAATCATGACTGCGGAAACTGTGACGTATGTAAAAATCCTCCTGAACGCTTCGATGGTACCATCATTGTACAAAAGGCCTTAAGTGCCATCGCCCGCGCCGACGAACAAATCGGTACCCGCACCCTGATTGATATTCTGAAAGGATATGCCAGCCAGGAGGTGATTGAAAAAGGGTACGACAAACTCAAGACATACGGTGCCGGAAGAGATGTTCCCGGAAAAGACTGGCAGGACTACTTGCTCCAGATGCTAAACTTAGGTTATTTTGAAATAGCCTACAACGAAAATAATCACCTGAAAATTACGGAAGCCGGGAAAAAAGTTTTATTCGGCAAAGAACGCGCACAGCTGGTAGTCATTAAAAGAGAAGAAAGTTATGGAAAGAAAGGCTCTGCCAAAGAAAACAAAACAGCTTCTCCTACCCCTTTATTTACTCCGACCGTATTTGAAAATGAAGATGAGGGCTTGTTTGAGGCACTTCGCCAACTACGCAAAAAACTAGCCGACCAGCTGGCCATCCCTGCCTATATTGTACTGTCCGATAAAACCCTGCACCTGCTTGCCCTGAAAAAGCCCGGTGATATGGAGGCATTTGGTGAAATCAGTGGAATCGGCGAATTCAAGAAAGAAAAATACGGGAAGGATTTCCTGGCTGTCATCAACGAATATTTAGGCAGGAATTAACGACTCCAACGAGTCCCGACCCATACCGGACGAGCAAACGGATGTCCAGATGATGCAGTACGTGCATAACGTACTGCTGGCAACGTGTTTGGAAGATGTGCCTTATCAAATGCCACAAAATCTTCATACGATACCTGCTCCACAGCCATCCCTATTTTCATAACCTTTTCATAGAGTGACATGCGGGACGGTGCATTAAAAGCACAGGTATTCGAGTTCATCATACTATCTTCGGAAGGACGATAAGCTCCCTCCGGATAAGTACAAGCTCCCTCATACACTCCCAAATGCTCGTTCTGATAACGGGAATCGGTCAAAAAGGAAGCCCATAGTACGGTATCTTTTGATGCGGTAAAATCTACATTCTGTAACCATCCGTTAGCCTGCATTGTACGTATCCGCTGTATTTCCAATGTAGAAATGCTTCCTTTGTCCGAATATACATACTCGTCTTCCAGCTTACCTAAGCCATGTCCAATCGCCTCATGTACTAACACCTGACGAAAATGTTCGCTATCAAGGTTATCAATCACCGGACAATAAGCTATAGCAAATTCCACCAATTTATTATTCTTACCCTGATACCCCCAATAAGTAGTTCCTGCGTATGCTGACGTATTTAGTATCACCACAGCCAGACTGTTTTCTTTTTTCTTTTCTTTATCCAGTACTTTACCCACATAAATTTGTACAGATGTATCATCTCCTATAATTGTCGTACTGTTTCCACCTGCCAGCTTACAACTGAATGCCGTTTTATACCCCATACCAAAATCATTATTTTCGGAAACGGCATTAATCATAAATACATCAAAATATTCTCGCAAAGACTTCACAGGTTCTTCAGTAAACAGGTTTTCCATAGCCTTTTCCATTACACGCCGGTAGGTTCCATCGGCCAACTCCTGGTCTACAAAGCCATCTCCCATCAATACGATGGGAATGCCCTCTCCTTTTGCATGCTGTTGCAACGTATCGATTTTCCCATCTTCTGAAAAATCAACCGACTCCAGCACCTGTCCTCCTTGCTGGGAAATTTTCACTGTGGCCAGTTCTTTCTGCACTCCATCTTCTTCCCTTACAAAAAGCAAATAAGCCGAACGTGACATTCCGCCTTTATTCGAAGTCGCATGCAATGATACTTCATGCGTTTCTGAGGCTGCAGAACGGGAAGTCGTTTCCTGTCTCAACCAACTTCCAGGCTCAGAGGAAGTATACACTTTTAGTTTTTCTACATCTACATTTGTTTCAAAATAAATAGTAAATACTCCTCCTTCCACTCCTATGAGGTATTCCTCTTTCTCCGGAAGCACATAATCTCCCACCTCCTGAAAAACTGAAATTTCACAAGCCTCATCGCCAGATGTCAGTTTTACCTTTGCCTCCCGCACTTGATTTGAATTGTTTTCAAAAACGGCAGTCACTTTCACTTGGCCCTCACCAGCATCACCCGACAAAGGAGATAGGCTTAACCATGCTGCATCGGTGGTGACATTCCATGTGCCCAAACTGGTAAAGGAAATGAATGCCTCATCCCCAACAACCGATTGTAAAGTCACACTTTCCGTCACATTCTCAAATGCAACAGATTCCATCTCTTTGTGGCAAGATGTCAATAACATCAGAAAGGCCAAACACAGATTGAATAATGTCGTTTTCATACAGTACGATGAGGGTATTCAAAAGTCAGTTCTTCTTATATTGCTTACCGAGAAAATTCATAGAAATAGAAACAGGATTACAAAGAGAAATCTATCCTGCATACTGACAGTGTTCTCTTTGTAATCCTGTCTGAAGAAAGCAAGCGTCCGTTACTTATCCAAGGAATGAAATAAGTACACCGGCAGCAACTGCTGATCCGATTACACCCGAAATATTACTTGCCATACAATATTGCAGCACATGGTTCTTCGGGTCATATTTCAACGCAATTTCATTGGCTACACGGCTGGCCATCGGCACAGCACTAAGACCGGTTGCTCCAATCAACGGATTAATTTTCTTCTTCGTAAACAGATTGAATATCTTCACGAAGAAAATACCACCTGAAATTGAAAGTGCAAAAGCCAGAAAGCCACCAATTACGATACCGATAGTCGTCCAATTCAGGAATGCATCGGTGGTCATTGTAGCTCCTACTGAAATGCCCAGGAAAATAGTAGCCGCATTCATAATGCTGTTAGATGCGGCATCGAACAAGCGAGAAGTATTGCTACCGATTTCCTTCACTAGGTTACCGAACATCAGCATACCAATCAAAGGTACTGCACTCGGCACGAACAAGGCCACGATGGTAGTACATGCGATTGGGAAAATAATTTTCAGAACGCGCAGATTCTTGATTTCCGTTTTTGAAGGATATTTCTTTTCCTGTTCCTTCATGTTGATGGACAATTCTTTCTTTGTACACCACAAACGTACTACCAACGGCACGATAACCGGTACCAAGGCCATATAAGAATAGGCTGCAATGGCAATCGGACCTAACAAATGCGGAGCCAACTTAATGGTTGTAAAGATGGCTGTCGGACCGTCAGCACCTCCGATGATACCCAAAGAAGCTGCTTCTCTTGGAGTAAAGCCCATCAAAATAGATACCAGCAATACGGCAAAGATACCCAACTGAGCAGCCGCACCGAAAATAGAAAGACGAAGATTACGCAGCATCGGACCAAAATCGGTCAGTGCACCTACTCCCATGAATATAATCGGCGGAAGGAATCCCGTCTTAATCAACATATAGTAAATGAAGTTCATCAATCCCAATTCATGTGCAATTTCATGAAGCGGCATTTCCCAGATGTTCTTCATCACACCGTTCACCATGACCATTCCGTTTTCATCGGCCTGCACTACTCCCATATCACCGCCCGGGAAGTTGGCCAGCAACACCCCGAAAGCGATGGGTACCAGCAGCAACGGTTCGTACTGCTTCTTGATACCCAGATAGAGCAAGACGAAAGCAATGGCATACATGATGAGAAACCGCGGGTCAGCAGCAATGTTGCTGAAAGCGGTCATATCATATAATCTTTCTAATATCTCTTCCATTACAAAATCTTCATTAATACATCATCTTCTGATACGGAGTCACCGGAATTTGCACAGATAGCAGTGATGGTTCCACTAAACTCAGCACGGATGGCATTGTAAGTCTTCATGGCCTCTACATAGCAAATTACATCTCCCTTGTTCACCTTGTCACCCACTTTCACCGGAGTTTCCTGCGCACTCTTCGTCAGGAAGAATTTACCTTCCAGCGGAGAAAGCACTTCTTTTCCTTCACCAGCCGGAGCTTGAACAGCCGGAGCAGCTTCAGCAGTCTGATTCTGTGCAGAAAGTTTAGACGGATTGACATCGCCAAAGGCTACAGTTACACGATAAGCCTGACCGTTTACGTCTACCGTCAAGACTTTAGTCTGGTCATTGGCCATGTGGACCTCTTCCTTGGCTTCACGGCGTTTCTTCACATCTTCCAGGAAGTCTGCTTTTGCCTTTCCGCTCTTATAGGCTTCATACTGAGCCGGATGCATGGCATATTCAAAGAGTTCTTCATCATCCTGTCCGGTTTCCCATTTCTTTTCCCACATCATCTGACGGTATTTTTCCAGCTGATCAGGATAGTTGTCCTGTGGGTTGCCTGTGAAGAACTTACGGCCTTCACGTTCAGCTTTTTCCACAATTTCAGGAGCCAGTTTGCCAGGCAATTGTCCGGCTTTTCCTAAAATCATGTCCCAAATATCGTCGGCAATCATTCCCCAGCGTTCCTTGCCTTTTTCCAGCTGGATGACATTCATCATGGCCAAATTCTTCACATACTGGCTGAACGGAGTTACCAGGCACGGATAACCCACACGCGGCCATACGTATGCTACCTCATCAAACAGTTTAATCAGCAGTTCATCCTGAGTCATGAACGGCAAGTTACGTTTTGCCTTATACTTGTTGATAGATTCCAGGTTAGTATCCAAATCGGCCATCAAGCTACCCATCATACCACCTGGAAGTCCCGGTCCAATCAGCAAAGAATTCATCAGACGGTTCTTCGGACTGATATACAATCCCAGGAAATCATCCATAAATTCCTGAATCAGAGAACGTACCTTCATATAGGCCTGCATATTGATTTCGGGCACCTTGAATCCGGCATCTTTCAGCATGGCCTGCACACTGATTACGTCTGCATGTCCGGTACCCCATGACAACGGGTCCATACCCACATCCACATAATCACATCCGGCCTTGCACACTTCCAGAATAGAAGCCATGTTGAAGCCCGGACCTGCATGAGAGTGATACTGAATCGTAATATCCTTGATTTTCTTGATACCTGCCACCAGCTTACCTAAGAATACCGGACGGCCAATACCTGCCATATCCTTGATACAAATTTCATCGCATCCTGCATCAATCAGTTTCTTAGCCATATCCAGATAATATTCCACGGTATGAATCGGAGAATAAGTGATGCAGAGACAGCACTGAGAAATCATGCCGGCATCATGTGCATAACCGATGGAAGGAATAATATTTCGCACATCGTTCAATCCGCAGAATGTACGGGTGATGTCTGTACCCTGAGCCTTCTTTACTTTATAGAATAATTTACGTACGTCGGCCGGTACCGGACTCATTCGCAAACCGTTCAGCGCACGGTCGAGCATGTGTGTCTGAATTCCTGCTTCATGAAAAGGCTTTGTCCACTCGCGGACTGCCTTGTTCGGGTTTTCACCAAACAACAGATTTACTTGTTCAAAACCTCCCCCGTTTGTTTCTACACGGGCAAAACACCCCATTTCAATAATGGCTGGGGCCACCTTCACCAACTGGTCTACTCGCGGTACGTATTTTCCGGCACTCTGCCACATATCGCGAAAAACCAAACTAAATTTGACTTCTTTTTGTTCCATGACTAATACATGTGTGTTTTTCTAACAGATTACTGCAGTTTCTCTACTTTTATTACCTGACCCTTTCCGGCTGTCAAAATATCCACAGCCGCCTTAATGGCATCCATTGCACCGGCATCGGTAGATGCACCCGTAGCGGCCACCTTCTTTTTAGGCGCTTCTTCAGGAGCAACTTTATTTACAATGGAAATCAGAAGCTGGCTTAACCAGATAACAATGAGCAGAATTACAAAGACTGTGACCATTCCGACCACCATCAGCAATAATCCTAATTCAATGTTTTCCATTTTTCAATTAATTAGAATATACATAAAAGACGCTCCCTGAAAAAGGATTCAGAGAGCGTCCTAAAAGTAGAAAATTCCATAAAGAACTACTACTAAAACTCGTTAAATATTTGATATTTTATTTAGGTTTTCGCCTTATTACTATCAAAATAATATTTCATCAAGCGATTTGCGTTTCTTAGTTGGCACTTCTTGTTCTTTTGCATAACCCACAGGAATCATCACTACCGGCTCCATGGAATCAGGCAGACAAAGCACTTCCCGACAAAGCGGCACATCAAAGTTGCATACCCAGCAAGTGCCTAATCCTTGTTCCGTTGCAGCCAGGCAAAGATGCTCTACGGCTATAGCCACATCAATGTCTGCATGGTCTTTTCCGTCCGACTTGCGATGCCAGGATTCCTCATGATTGGCACAAGCCACGATAATGCAGGGCACATTTTCCATCCAGTCTCTGGGATACGCTTTTTTCAGTTGTGACAAGCGGGCCTCATCAGTGACTACGGCAAATTTCCAAGGTTGAAAATTCACGGCCGAAGGAGACAAACGTACACATTCCAGCACATAGTCTAATTTTTCTGTTTCCACCGCACGCGTTTCATAATTCCGTACGGAATGACGCATTTTTACTAAATCCAAGAAATTCATATTATTTTCAATATTATAGTTTTATCTCTAAATTAAGTCCCAAAATATTCAGGCAACGCTTCACATCATATTGGCGGCAATAATATACGTCCAATGCCGTTTTACGGGAAAAAGGCCATCGCACTCCCGGACGATAACGGACGCGTGGCAAGGAGAAGAAAGCCTTGTCTCCCACCGGCTGAAATGCTTCCACCGAGAAATAAGGATATACCACCCAGCTTCCCGGTTCATAAGCTATCCTCAAGCGTGAACGCAGCTGCGCTTCATTTGTTCCACCAATAAATGTATGTTGCAAAAGTTCCCGCCAGCCCAACTTTATATTTTGTTTGGTTCCTGAAACGATAAAACCGGCCTGATAGCGATGTCCAATTTTCCATCCGGCAGCCCCACGGTCACGGTATTGCAATTCGTAATATCCTTTTAACTGCAACAGTGGCAGCACACGGTAATTCATCCCTACATTCAGCCTTTCTCGTTCCATCTCCCTCAAACCGTTTTGGGTACGGGCCTGAAATGTACCTCTGAATTTCACCTTCGGATTAAGTTGCCAGTCTACCCGTACTCCCGTCCAGGTGGCAAATTCACCTTCTGGCACGGCATAAGCAGAGAATGACACCAAACACATTCCCAACACAAGTAGTAATGTTCCCCATCTATTTTGTTTTTGATTCATAAGTACCTATTCCAACTAAATTGACTGTGCAAGGTATCAAGAAAATCCTGAATTTGCAAATTCAAAGAATACCTCTTCTTCATTTCACATTTGAATCTATTCCCCAGCTCTATATATCATCAAGTATCCTAAAAAGAAAGAGTTTAACACTTTACACCTCCCATTCGTAGTTTTTTTTCGCCTATTCATAGATTTTATTTTCGAATCAATAGACTTCTCAATAGTTTTGCACAGATTCATCAACTCATCGCCATGAAACAAAACATATTATTATTCATTCTCATCCTATTAATTTCAGGATGCAGTCAGAAAGAAATAGAACCAAGTTTCTCACTGCAAGAAGAGACTAGTTCAATTACTTTAGCCTCTGCAGCCAGTTCCCAAACTGTAATCAGTTTTACCAGTACACGGGAATGGAAAGCAAGCACTTCCAGTGAATGGCTGCTGATTTCTCCTACTTCAGGAGAAGCCGGCACTTATCAGATGGCTCTGACGGCTTCCAGTAAGAATAATAGCAAAAACTCACGTACGGCTACGGTAAATTTAGTTTCTGCCGGCCTCACCCAGTCGTTTACCGTTACACAATCGCCTGCAGAATATGTGGAACTGGAACAGACAGCGTATTATACAGAAGCGCAAGGAGGCTCACTACAAATCAAGTTCACCACCAATCTCAGCACTGACGAACTGGCTATTTATGGCACAGCCAGCTGGCTAACACAACCAGCCAACAGTCGCACAGACCAGGCCTATATGGTCAACTTGACTGTTTTACCGAACGAAGAAGAAAAGGAAAGAACAGCCTATCTTTATTTTTGTAAAACGAACGATGAAGAAGAGGAAATACTTAACAGTGTTACCATCATACAGGAAGGTACCGATACCAACACGTCTACCGATTACTCCGCAGACAAGACCGTACGCATTCTTCAGCGTGCCACACAGGGAAACGGACTCCCTATCGTACTGATGGGAGATGGATTTCTGGACACTGACATTGCAAATGGGACATACGATGAAGTCATGAACAAAGCCATGGAAAACCTGTTTACGGAAGAACCGCTGAAATCGCTTCAAAGCTATTTCAATGTATATTCCGTAACGGCTGTTTCCCGCAGTAATAAATTTGATGGTTACAACACGGCTTTCCAATGTCAAATGGAAGGAGGAATGAGTACCTTAATAACCGGAAACGATGAAAATGTAATAGACTATATACAATGTGTAGAAGGGATTGATGTGTCCGAAACACTGGCTGTAGTCGTACTGAATTCGCCCTTGTATGCCGGAACGACCTACTTCGGCTACTACAGCGAAAACCAGGTAACCGAATTAGCCATAGCCTATTGCCCGATTATCTACAACCTTGAAAACGATAGCTTCAGGCAAGTGTTGGTACACGAGGCAGTGGGACATGGATTCGCCAAGTTAGAAGATGAATACAGCTACGAAGAAAACGGAAAGATGCCTTCGGATGAAATAAACGACGTAAAAGTGCTGCAAAGCTATGGATGGGCACAAAATGTGGATTTCACTCAGGATGAAAATACCATCTTATGGTCATCTTTCCTGAATGACAGCCGCTATAGTTCAGAAGGCATCGGCATTTATGAAGGAGGCTGTACCTACATGAGCGGTGTGTATCGTCCTACGGAAGACAGTATGATGAATACCAATACATGCGGATTTAATGCACCGTCACGAAAAGCCATCTACGACATGGTGATGAGAAGAGGAGAAAACAGGGAAACCACCTACGAAGAGTTTGCGGACTTTGACAGCCGGAATGTTTCACAGGTACAAACCCTTACCCGGACTTCGAATGCCATTAGCCGCCCGTTTACACGTCCGCACTTCGTCCACAAATCCATTAATAAATAAAGTCCCAAAAGCCAAGAGGATAATAAATGAATTGACTGAAAATATCTATGTTTCTGCTGGCTGAAACGTACGTGTCTCTATCGGAAAACCTACGTTTCGCGTAAAGGAAACCTACGTTTCCCAATAGAGAGACATAAAAATTACTTCGGCAAAACAATAATCACATAAGGACATTTAAGAAAGACCTGTTATAAATAATATCAGAAGTAATTTACTTCAAACAAAAACGCCCTGAGTCTGTGACAGATACAGGGCGTTGCTTTTTTATTTTTCGTTCATATCTTTATCCAGCCATCAGCAAGATAAGCAGCTGAGCCGTCAGGATACGCAAAAACATGGTCAACGGATAAACAGTTGAGTAACCTACAGCCGGCGCATCATTTCCTGCAATCTGATTGGCGTATGCCAAGGCAGGAGGGTCAGTATTACTACCGGCAATCAAACCCATCAACGTGAAATAGTTCACCCGATGATGCCAGCGGGCAATAATACCAGTAATGATCAACGGTATGAAAGTAATCAGGAAACCAAGTCCCACATACAACACGCCATCACCTTCGACTACCATCTGCACAAAGTTCTCGCCGGCCTTGATTCCCACACTCGCCAAGAAGAGCACCAGTCCCACTTCACGAAGCATCAGATTGGCACTCATTGTGGTGTAGGTTACCAGTTTCACTTTATGTCCGAAACGTCCAATCAAAATAGAGATAATCAGCGGACCACCAGCCAGACCTAATTTGACCGGAGTCGGCATACCCGGAATGGCAATAGGCAAACTTCCGAAAAGGATACCGCAAAGAATACCGACAAAAATAGTTACGATGTTCGGATGGTCCAGACGACGCAACTGGTTACCCAGCAAGTTAGCCACACGTTCGATGGCATCCTGCGGACCAACTACCATCACACGGTCGCCCACCTGCAAGCGAAGCTGACGAGCGGCAAATAAGTCCATACCTGAACGGTTGACACGTGTCACGTTAACTCCATACATACTGCTGAAATGAAGTTCTCCCAGCGTCTTTCCGTTGATATTCGGTTGTGTCACCAAAATACGGCGAGACACCATCGGTTTGTCCTGCTGGTTAGTGGCATCCCAATCCTGTTCGATTTTCGGACCGATGAAGGCCATGATAGCTTCCGAGTCATCTTCCGCACAAACCAGGAACATACGGTCACCCAGACGAAGCACCGTATTGGCATTCGGCGTAATCATGTGACCGTCCTGAATAATACGCGTACATACAAAGTCACGTGCCAGGAAGTTCTGTACCTGTGACAACGTCTTACCGCTCAACGCCTCATTCTGCACCTTCAGTGAGATAGTATAAGGCTTCATGTGCGGATTGGCTTCTTCTTCTTTCTGTATTTCATCACTATCCTGCTTCACATCTACCCGGCAGATATAGCGGATAATAATCATGGAAAGAATGATACCCATCACACCCAACGGATAAGCACAGGCATATCCCATGGCAATTTCAGGACCCTGATAGTGCAACTGCTGCAAGGCTTCATTTGCCGCACCAAGTCCCGGAGTATTGGTAACCGCTCCACACAGGATACCTACCATCATCGGAATGTCTACTCTGCCCTGCAAAGCAAAGTACAGAATCAATGCTACGGCAATATTCAGGAATACAATTCCCACTGCCAGCAGGTTTAATGTAATACCTCCCCGTTTAAAAGAAGAAAAGAATGAAGGACCGACCTGAAGTCCGATACAGAAGACAAAAAGAATCAGTCCGAAGTCTTGCACGAAAGAAAGAATGGCAGGATTCCCGGTAAAACCGAAGTGTCCAGCCAAGATTCCCACGAACAAGACGAATGTAACTCCCAGCGATATGCCGAAGAATTTAATTTTTCCCAACAGTACCCCCGCCGCAATTACAAAGGCATACAATGCCACTATATGCGCTATCGAGTTGGGATTCGTCAATAAATCTTGTAGCCAGTTCATAGATATTAAATTAGTTTATTCAGGGGGCAAATGTAACCAATTAAAAATAATAGGGCAAACTTTTCTTTCTTTTTTCATTCCAACCTTCTTTCCGATGTATTCCGTACACTCTTTTCCCGTCCAAAAGCCTTCAGCACCCCCTGCACACGTTTAATGTTTTTAGCTTTCTATAGCTATAAAAAAGGGGGAATGTAGAATAAACAAGCGGAAAATTTGTATATTTGCCCATGCAGGCTACAACCTGTGTGATAATTTTAAATCTGAATATCAACCCAAAAACACTAATTCACTATGGCAGATAGTAAAGAAAAACTCTTTTCAGATTTTTCGCCCGTGTCCACACAAGAATGGATGGACAAGATTACGGTAGATTTGAAAGGAGCCGATTTTGAGAAGAAGTTGGTATGGAGAACCAACGAAGGTTTCAAAGTGAAACCATTCTACCGTCAGGAAGATTTGGAAGGATTGAAAACCACAGAGGGACTTCCCGGACAATATCCCTACATCAGAGGCATCAAGAAAGACGACAACACCTGGTTTATCCGTCAGGACATTACCGTAAACGATGCGGCTGAAGCCAACGCCAAAGCCCTTGATATATTAAATAAAGGTGTAGACTCACTCGGATTCCATATCAAAGCCAAAGAACTCAATGTAGAATACCTCGATACTTTGCTGAAAGACATCTGCTGCGAATGTGTGGAACTGAACTTCTCTACCTGCCAGCGTCATACGCTGCAACTGGCACAACTGCTGGTAGCCTATTTCCAGAAAAAAGGATATGCACCTGAAAAGCTGAAAGGCTCGCTCAACTTCGACCCTATCAGCAAAATGATGCAAAAAGGAAAAGACGTAAGCGCTGTCATTGCCACGGGTAAGGAACTGGTGGAAACACTGGCTGCATACCCGCATTTCCGTTGCATTGCCGTGAACTCTGTACAGTTGAACAACGCCGGAGCCTACATTTATCAGGAATTAGGATATGCGCTGGCATGGGGAAATGAATACCTCAACCAGTTGGTAGAAGCAGGCGTTCCTGCCGCACTGGCTGCCAAGAAAATCAAATTTAATTTTGGTATCAGTTCCAACTATTTCATGGAAATTGCCAAATTCCGTGCCGCACGTATGCTGTGGGCTGACATCGTAAAACAATACGCACCGAAATGCCCGCGCACGGACTGCAAGAATACGGGAGCCGACGGCACTTGCTACTGTGCCTGCAAGATGGTAGCCCATGCAGAAACATCCAATTTCAACCTTACTTTGTTCGATGCACACGTGAATTTGCTCCGTACGCAAACTGAGGCCATGAGTGCTGCCATTGCCGGAGTCAACTCTATCACGGTATCTCCATTCGACAAAGCCTATGAAACACCGGACGATTTCTCTGAAAGAATTGCCCGCAACCAGCAGTTGCTGTTGAAAGAAGAATCACACCTGAACCGTATCGTTGATCCGGCTGCAGGTTCTTATTATATTGAAAATCTGACTGTAGCCATTGCCAAACAGGCTTGGGACCTCTTCCTTGCTGTGGAAGAAGCAGGAGGTATGTTGCAGGCTGTCAAGGCTGGAAGCATTCAGGAAGCTGTAAACCAAAGCAACAAAGCCCGTCATGAAGCGGTTTCCAAACGTAAAGAAATCCTGTTGGGAACCAACCAGTATCCGAATTTCAATGAACTGGCAGGAGACAAACGTCCGCTGGATGGATGCAAGAAATGCGGTTGCGGTGGAGAAGCACACGAAGAAGAAGGCACTCTGGCCAAACTGGAAACAGCACGTGCTGCCAGCGAATTCGAAGCTCTTCGACTGGAAACTGAAAATTCAGGCAAACGTCCGAAAGCTTTCATGCTGACCATCGGTAACCTGGCCATGCGTCAGGCTCGTGCGCAGTTCTCATGCAACTTCCTGGCTTGTGCAGGCTATCAGGTAATTGACAACTTAGGATTTGCCAGCGTAGAAGAAGGAATTGAAGCTGCCATGAAAGCACAGGCAGACATCGTGGTAATCTGCTCCAGCGATGATGAATATGCAGAATATGCTATCCCGGCCTTCAAAGCACTCAACGGACGCGCTATGTTTATCGTAGCCGGCGCTCCGGCCTGCATGGAAGAACTGAAGGCTGCCGGCATTGAAAACTTCATTCATGTGCGTTGCAACGTACTGGAAACCTTACGCGAATACAACAGCAAACTCTTATCCTGAATTGAACTATGAGACAGAATTTCAAACAAATCGATATATTTGCCGGTTTCCATCCGCAGAATGGCATGGAATGGCAGAAAGAAAATGGCATCACTGCCAACTGGAAAACGCCTGAACAGATTCAGGTGAAACCTGTATACACCAAAGAAGACCTGGAGGGTATGGAACACCTGAACTATGCAGCCGGTATTCCTCCTTATCTTCGTGGCCCGTACTCTATGATGTACACCTTCCGCCCGTGGACTATCCGTCAGTATGCCGGATTTTCTACCGCCGAAGAATCCAACGCATTCTACCGTCGTAATCTGGCTTCCGGTCAGAAAGGATTGTCAGTAGCTTTCGACCTTCCAACACACCGTGGATACGACCCTGACCATCCGCGTGTAGTGGGCGACGTAGGTAAAGCCGGTGTATCTATCTGTTCACTGGAAAACATGAAAGTGCTTTTCGACGGTATTCCTTTGAACAAAATGTCTGTTTCCATGACCATGAACGGTGCGGTACTTCCTGTCATGGCATTCTATATTAATGCCGGACTGGAACAGGGTGCCAAACTGGAAGAAATGGCCGGAACCATCCAGAACGATATTCTGAAAGAGTTCATGGTGCGTAACACCTATATTTATCCGCCT
>ULQS01033828.1_pt1 | contig 26796 bp, 18 predicted proteins | sample 1954751 | NCBI WGS metagenome assembly ULQS01 (sample SAMEA4835662, study PRJEB28245) | human gut metagenome | biome: gut microbiome; material: fecal sample | place: Denmark | collected 2008 | reverse complement strand
GGAGGGCTCTTATGCTTCGGAAGGAGCACCGCCGCTGCACCGGCACATTCCGCCGTGCGGACAATGGCGCCCAGGTTACGCACATCCTCCAGGCCATCCAGCAGAATCAGAATAGGGCTCTTCCCTTCCCAATCCGCCAGCACCCGGTCAAGATCTGCATACTCATAGGGCTTCAGCAGGGCTGCAATTCCCTGATGCACTACGCCGCCGGACATATCATCCAGCTTTTCTTCCTTCACCTCTTCCACCGGCACTCCCTGCTTTTCAGCCAGAGCCGCCAGGGAAAGCAGACGGTCATCCTTCTTTCCTTCTTTCAGGAAAACCCGGCGCACTCCCCTGCTCTTCAGAAATTCGGATACGCTGTTTCTTCCACAGATGAGGAAAGAGTCAGAAGAGCCCTCCTTTTTCAAAGGTCTTTTCTTTCTTCCGTCTCTGGTGGATGAGGACAGGGGCTGCCGACGCTGCCCGGACTGTTTCTGTTTAAAGGATGGTCTCTCCCTTTTATCAGTTTTCATGGCTCATTTCTCCTGCCACATACTTCAAGCTTTTTTCAAGGATGAAATCCAGCCGCTGCTTCTGGCCGGAAAGGTACAGATAGCCAAGAAGCGCTTCAAAGGCTGTGGACTCCCGGTATTCCTCCACTGTGGCACTCTTCGGCACATGGGAACTGGTATTTCTGGCTCTCTTGGCCACCTTCAGCTCCCGCTCATTCAAAAGCTCCCTGATTTCAAAGAGAATACGGCTCTGCCAGCGGGCGGAAACGATTTCCGATGCCAGACTGTTCAGAATCTGCACATTATAAATGCCTGTATCGATAAGAGCCTTCCGGATAAAGAAGGACCAGCAGGCATCGCCAATATAAGCCAGGGTCAGCGCATCCATGGAAAAGACCTCCTGTTCACCAAGAACAGGAGATTCTTTACCAATCTTATGAGCCATCTGTTTTTTCAGAAATAAGACTCTCTTAAACTCCACGTTTCTTCCACCTTGCTCCTGTAGGAGTATCTTCAATCACAATGCCGATTTCACCCAGTTTATCCCGGATTTCATCAGCCAGCTGGTACTGCTTTGCTTTTCTGGCAGACTGGCGGACAGCAAGGATCACATTCATAAGGTCATTGTAATCCTTATCATCATAGGCTTCCGTCTTCTTCCATTCTTTTTCCAGAATGCCCAGAATATCAAGGATTGTTTTAAAGGCCTTCCCTGCCTTTTCCAGAGATGCTTTGTTGAAACCAATACCGCTGTGTACATCGTTGTAATACACATTGATAGCCTTTGCCAGTTCAAACATGGCACCCGTAGCAAGGCCCGTATTGAAATCATCATCCATGGCTTCATGGAAGACTTTCATATCATCTTCTGCTGCTTTTTCAAGAGCTTTGGAGGCCTCTGTCACCTCACTGCCTTCCCGGACGCTCAATTCTTTCACACGGCCAATGACGTCTTTCAGCTTGTCCATGTTCTTTTCTGCTTCTTCCAGGCGGTCATCAGAAAAATCAAGAGGACTTCTGTAATGGGTGGACAGAAGGAAATAACGGAGCGCATCGCCGGAATATTTCTCCAGTACATCTTTCACCAGGAAGAAATTGTTCAGGGACTTGCTCATCTTTTCAGAGTTAATGGTAATGAAGCCATTATGGAGCCAGTAATCTACGAAATGGCAGCCGGTGCAGCCTTCGGACTGGGCGATTTCATTTTCATGATGCGGGAAAATCAGATCCGAGCCGCCGCCATGGAAATCGAAGGTCTTGCCCAGGTAATGAATGGACATGGCAGAGCATTCAATATGCCAGCCCGGACGGCCCTTGCCCCAGGGGCTTTCCCAGAAAGGTTCGCCCGGTTTAGCAGCCTTCCACAGAGCAAAATCTCCGGGATTTCTCTTCTCATCATTCACTTCAATGCGGGCACCTGCCAGCATATCTTCAATCTTCCTGCCCGACAGCCTGCCGTAATCCTTGAAGGTGGAAATATCATAATACACATCGCCGCCCAGTACATAAGCATGGCCCTTTTGAATCAGTGTCTCCACCATGTGGATGATATCATCCATATGTTCAGAAACCCGGGGATATACATCGGCCCGGCGTACATGGAGTGCATCCATGACCTGGAAATAGGCATCAATATACCGGTCAGAAATTGTTTTCCAGTCGGTGCCTTCCGCATTGGCTTTATTGATAATCTTATCATCCACATCAGTAAAATTCTGTACGAATTCCACCTTGTAGCCCACATATTCCAGGTAGCGGCGAATCACGTCCCAGGTCACTGCCGGACGGGCATTGCCGATATGGGGATGATTGTAGGGCGTTACGCCGCACACATAAATCTTCGCTTCCCCTGGTGTAATCGGTTTAAATACTTCCTTTTCCTTCGTCAGCGTGTTATACACTTTAATTTCTTCCATTTAGATTCCTCCATCTGTAGAGTGATTTATTTATATTCATATATAAGAAAGATATGATAAGCCTGTTTTTCCCTGCAACAGTGACACATGGTTATCATCTTCTTTCATGAAATCGATGGGTTAGTGAACTAGTGAGCTAGTGAGCTAGTACACTAGTACACTAGCCAACTAGTTCCCATTAAAAAGACCGCCGCCTCACAGAGACGGTGGCCCGTTATTCCACTCTGTCGGCAAAAGCCGCGCATAGCCGTATCGTCGACCTACGGAAAAGGATACTGTATTCCCCTTTTCAGCTCACAGATGCATTTCCCGAAAGCTCACCAGGCATTTTCACCTTCCATGCCCTCTCTGAAGAATGGCCACCAGTACTTCTTCTGCTCATCGCCCAAACTATGTCAGATTTCATCCACAGAAATCGAATTTTAAATAAGCACGGCAGCTGACCTGGCTTTTGACCCCACACTCGCCTGCTGGAGCTTTCGCTACCCGGTGTCTTCCTCTCACTACTAACCCTCTCGGTTTTCCCGGCAGGACTTACTTCTAAACCGCACCATGCTCAGCAGGATTTTCCTGCGTTACGTGGATCGCTTTGGCTGCGACTACCATCGACTTTCAGCCACAGACCTGCAATGCTTATTAATTATTATAGATTCGACAGGTGGAAACTGTCAATATGAAATATTATATATAGTTTAAAGAAAAGCGTTACTGATCCAGGAGCCTGCATTTCATGAATCATATTTCACCATTCGGAGCAAAGCCGGAATTGCAGACCAATCAATCGATGCTTACCTCAAAAGAGCCGTGAAAAATGATTTTCCCTTCTTCACAGCCCTTTTTGTTCACTTATGCCTTGTCATCGATAATGGCGGCACCGCCTCTTTCTCCGGTGCGGATTTTGACAGCGGTGGTCAGTTCGGATACAAAGATTTTACCGTCTCCCACATGACCGGTGTTGCAGGTGTCGCGGATGGTCTGAATCAGTTTTTCCAGAGGTGTTTCGTAAATGACAATTTCTATTTTAATTTTCGGAAGCAGGTTCACCGAGAGTACATTTCCTCTATAGATTTCTTCCTGTCCATGGGTGAGGCCGCAGCCGTAGACTTCAGTAACAGTAATACCGGTAACGCCGATTTCATACAACTTATCCTTCAGCTCTTCCAGCTTTTCAGGACGGATAACGGCATCTACCTTGTAGATTTTTTTATCTGTATTCATAGGTTTCACCTCTTATAATTTATTATACGCTCTTTCACCATGGTCGATAAGGTCCAGGCCCTGGGCTTCTTCGGAAGCAGTAGCGCGGACTTTCATGAAAGACCCCAGCACTTTGATAATCAGGGTAGTCATAACTACGGCCACAATGATGCCGGTCACAATGCCTGTAATCTGAGGAATGAGCTGGCCGGGATTTCCGTAGAGAAGGCCATCAGCACCGGCATCATTGATGGTTTTAGTACAGAAAATACCTGTCATAAGAGCACCCCATACGCCGCCCATACCATGGCAGCCGAAGGCGTCCAGAGAGTCGTCATAGCCAAGTCTGGATTTGACGAAGGAAACGAAGAAATAGCAGATAAGCGGTGTAGTAATACCAATGAAGAAGGCAGCGCCGGCATCTACGAAGCCTGCAGCCGGTGTAATGCCTACGAGGCCGGTAAGGATACCGGTCATAAGACCCAGGGCCGTCATTTTCTTGTGAATGATTTCTTCAATAACAATCCACACCAGACCAGCCGTACAGGAGGCAATGCCTGTATTGGCCAGGGCCTGCGTCATCACATCGTTGGCTGAAAGTCCGGCGCCGGAGTTAAATCCGAACCATCCCAGCCACAGGAAACTGCCGCCCAGGCAGACATAGGGAATATTGTGAGGGCGGAGAGAAAGAATGCCATACCCTTTTCTTCTGCCGATCAGAATGGCCGCAGTTAAAGCAGAGAAACCGGAGGTGACATGAATGACCGTGCCCCCTGCAAAGTCAAGGGCTCCCATATTGCGGATGAAGCCGCCCACGCCCCATACCATATGACACATGGGATCATATACCAGAGTGCCCCAGAGAAGGATAAAAATACAATAGGCCGGGAAACGGGTCCTTTCCACAATACCGCCGCTGACGATGGCCGGCGTGAGGATGGCAAAAGCCATCTGGAACAGGGCGAAGAGGATATGGGGAATGGTTTCAGAATAATCCGGATTGGCTGCCATGCCTACATCATGGAAAAAGGCCCAGTCCAGATTGCCGATGATGCCGCCCACATCAGGGCCGAAGGAAAGAGAATACCCATAGACAAACCACTGTACGGTAAAGATAGCCAGACATACCATGGACATCATAATGGTATTAATGGTGTTCTTACGACGTACCAGACCACCGTAGAAAAAAGCCAGAGCCGGAGTCATAATGAGCACCAGCAGTGTGGAAATGGCCATGTAAGCCATGTCTGCTCCATTCAGCTGACTTCCTTCATCAGCCGCCATGACCATTCCTGGAAGGAAACAGGCTCCCAGAAATGCCGGTAAAAGATATTTGCGCATAGTCATAAATTCCTTTCTGAAAAATAAAAAAAGCCGCCTGGAATCCCTGAAATTCCCATAGCAGCGCCATCACCCATTTTTATGAAATTATACAGAGGAGTTTCCCGGGCCCCTCTGCTTTTATACCGTTTTTATCTGCCCTTTCGCTCAATGCCACATCATGACCAGCACCTCCAACATAGAAAGGGCCTGCATACCAAAGTACGCAGGCCCTTTTGCCTTTTGTTTAACTATGCTGATTATTATACACAGAATATCCATAGATTGCAAGCTTTTTTTGCCCGGCTGGATGAAGTCAGAATAAGGAGGATGTTCCTCTCCGGCCGGTACTGACATTCATGCATTTCCCGTCTGTAAAGAATAAGACACCGCCCACTGATCAGTACATGGCCGCATTGGCAATCACAAGACGCTGCACCTGGTTGGTTCCTTCATAAATCTGCATAATCTTGGCGTCACGCATATATTTTTCGTTCGGATTTTCCCGGGAATATCCATTGCCGCCCATAACCTGTACGGCGGTGGTGGTGACTTCCATGGCTGTATCGGAAGCAAAGCATTTGGACATGGCGGAGAAAAGAGATGCTTTCTTATCACCGGTCATCTGCATCCAGCAGGCTTTGTACACCAGAGCCCGGGCTGCTTCCGTCTTTGTCACCATGTCGGCGATCATCTGCTGCACCATTTCAAAGGAAGCGATTTTCTGTCCGAACTGCTTTCTCTGGTGCGCATAATGGATTGCATTTTCCAGCGCAGCCTGGGCAATACCCACAGAAATAGCGCCTACCACCGGTCGTGATTTTTCCAGCGTTTCCATGGCGATGCGGAATCCCATGCCTTCCCTTCCAAGCCTGGTAGAAGCAGGCACGAAGCAGTCATCAAAAATGATTTCCGAAGTTGCGGAAGCGCGGATACCCATTTTATCTTCTTCCTTGCCCATGGAAATACCTTTGGTATTTCTATCTACGGAAAAAACAGTGAGCCCCCGGATGCCGCCGGATTCTCTTGTATTGGCAAAGAGAGTGATTTTATCTGCAATAGGTGCATTGGTAATGAAGCACTTGGTCCCATTCAGTACATAGCCGCCGTCCACCTTCTTAGCCCGGCAGGAAACGGCGCCGGCGTCGGAACCGGCCCCCGGTTCCGTAAGGGCAAAGCAGCTCATGCCCCCTTCATTCAGGCAGTCGAAATAGGATTTCTTCTGTTCATTGCTGCCTGCAATGAGCACCGGGAATGAAGCCAGGGAATTGGCAGCACATACGGTAGCCACGCCGGCACATCCTTTGGCCAGTTCTTCACTGATCATGGCAATGGTCAAAAGATCCAGTCCGGCACCGCCGAATTCCTTGGGAACCGACAGAGCCGTCATGCCGGACTGCTTCAAAATTCGAAGCAGCTCCTCATCCATAACACCGCTCTTATCGATAGAAAGGGCCCTGGGTGCGATTTCCTTCTGTGCAATATCACGGGCCAGCCCTACCAGTTCCTTCTGCTTATCTGTCAAGTTAAAATCCATTTTCCAACACCTGCCGAATCAAAAAAACAAGGGTTCTCAATCTGTCTGCAGCTCCTGCAGAAATATGTCTTTCTCATTATAACAGATTTATGCCTAAAAATTCACTGGGAATCCATAAAAGGAAAGATAGCATATAAGGGGGGCGAAACGGTGTCATTTCTGAAAAACCATGGCAGGGCCTGTCCTTCGATGTATGAAGACCCTTAGATTGACCTCATCATGAACCATGAAAAGCCAGGCAGGGCTTTGCAGCCTTTTTACCTTTCCCCCTCTTTGTCCGCCCTCTCTCTTTTCCGATATGCTCCCCTGCCATGAAGCAGTAACGTATCCCTCTGTTTGATTTTTCATAGCTACCAATGGAAACGAATTGCAGAACTCCCGATTTTATCGGTATTCTAAACTTATATAGTCTGCTATGTATATTGGAAAATCTGATGACCCTGTATTATAATATATGAGATAAGAAAAGGTATTTGCATAATCTTGACAAATCGCTTACAATAAACACTGCTTTTCTAAAGCTTACAACTGACTGAAACGAGAACCATAAGATATATCTGTCCGGTACGCCGCTCCGCCGGGGCAGATGACTGCGCCGATTTCCGGCTTGTGGGCGGCTAAAAGGATACATTATGATTGACAAATGTAAAAAGCTTATCGGACTTTTGATTCTGATTGCTGCTGCCGTCATATCCGTTTACCTGGTTCGTATGTACTATCCTGAATTTTATTACCATACTATCCACCTCACCATGGCAGGCGATGTGGACGGTCTGGCGGATTACATTTCATCCTTCGGGTACGGAGCTTTTCTTGTGAGCATTGGTCTGCTCATTTTCTGTAATGTCTTCGGGATTCCTACGATTCCCTTCCTTACAGTGAATGGAGCGCTCTTCGGCCTGCTCCCGGGGATTTTCATTTCCTGGGTGGGAGAAGTCATCGGCATTGAAATCAGTTTCCATATCGGACGTATCTTCTTCCGTAAGGAAGCCCGCCGTCTGATTGAAAAGAAGCATATGCTTACCAAGCTGGACAAATACAGCTGTGTAAAGAATATGGCTCTGGCCAGGGCTATTCCCTATTCCCCCAATATTCTTTTCACTGCCATTGCCGTCTTAAGCAAGCTCACCAGCCGGGAGCATCTGAAATCTACCCTCATCGGCAAGATTCCCTCTGTAATCATTGAAGTATGGCTAGGCCATGACCTCATTTATTTCTCGGAGCACGGCACCCGTTTCATTGTGCTTCTCTTCCTCCTTCTGGCTGCTTATATCATTCATAAAATGTACAAAAAAAGACGCTGTTTTAACAACAAATGTCTGTAACCAAAGCCGTCATGGTTTCCATGGCGGTTTTTCCATGGATGAAATCGGAATCGCCGCCTTTTGTTTCCCTTCTATCCATTGTATAATAGGGTAATGAAAGAATGGCCAATCTATTCTTTAATTCGATAGAAATATCCCTTCCAAATGATATTTTCTGATAAGGAGGATATGATGAAAGGTTACATTCAAGTATATACCGGTGACGGCAAGGGGAAAACCACGGCTGCCATCGGTCTTGCCATCCGCGCCATAGGTGCGGGGAAAAAGGTATGCATCATCCAGTTCATGAAATCTCTGGCCTACTCGGAGCAGAAAGTGCTCCAAAGCCTTGACGGCATCACCCTTATTACTTTGGGTAAACCTTATTTCATTGCCAAGGAAGGCATGCTTACGGAAGAAGAAATCAAGGCCTGGGGCGACAAGCTGGTGGTGTATCCTGCCGGTCATCCGCCCAAAGAATATCGGGATATGATACGGAAAGGCATTGATGACGCCATCGGTGCCGTTTCCGGCCCCTACGATGTGGTTATCCTGGATGAATACAATATGGCCTGCTGGTATGACCTGGCCACCGAGGAGGACACGAAGGAAATCCTTGCTGCCCGCCGTCCGGAGGTGGAACTGGTATTTACCGGCCGCAACGCTCCATCCTATATTCTGGATGCTGCCGACCTCATTACTGAAATGAAAAAAATCCGCCACTACTATGACAAAGGTGTCATGGGAAGGGAAGGAATCGAAGACTGATTTCCCCTGCGGAAAAAGAAAGGATTGCATAGAATGGAAAAAATTACAGGTAAAAGCATTTCCGGTATGGTTACCATCGGACCACTCCGGGTATTCCGTCATAAAGAATTCAGCGTAGAAGAATCCAAGGTAGATCGCCCGGAAACCGAAGTGGCCCGGTTCGATTCTGCCAGAAATACAGCCTCTGCCAAAATGAACCAATTCTATCAGGAAGCCGTGTCCCATGTGGGTCTGGATAATGCTTCCATTTTCAAAGTATACCAGCAGATGCTGACAGAATCGGAATTCGTAGACGCTGTCCGCTCCATGATCCGCAGCCAGAGCATCAATGCAGAATCTGCCATTTCCCAGGCTGAAAAGAACTTCACCCAGATTTACAGCAGCGGAACCGATGTATACATGCAGGCCCACGTGGCAGACGTGCAGGAAATCGCCCGCATCCTCCTGCGTACCCTTCATCAGAAAAAAGCCATGTTTGCCGGCGATGAGCCCTGCATCCTCTATGCCGATGACCTCACCCCCAGTGAAACCATCCAGATGGATACCAAGAAAATTCTGGGCTTCGTCACAAAAGAAGGCACCCCCACTTCCCACACTGCCATTCTGGCCAGGGCACTGGGCGTTCCTGCCATCGTAGCCACCGGCACAGAAGTGGATGACTCCTTTGACGGCAAAACAGCTGTGATTGATGGATTCTCCGGAACGGTATATCTGGATCCTACACCGGGCATTCTGGCAGTGATGAAGGAAAAACAGGAACAGAGCATCCGGCTGAAGGAACTGCTGCAGCAGCTGAAAGGCCTTCCCAGTGAAACTGTAGATGGTCACCGGGTCGAAGTGGCAGCCAATGTATCTTCCGCCTCCGACCTGGCTGCCGTCCTGAAAAATGATGCCGAAGGCATCGGCCTCTTCCGCAGTGAATTCATCTACATGGGAAGAGACACTCTCCCCAGTGAAGAGGAACAGTTTAATATTTACAAGCTGGCCATCGAAACCATGGCAGGTAAGCGCGTCATCATCCGTACCCTGGATATTGGCGCTGATAAGGAAGCCTCTGCCTTCCATCTGCCGAAGGAAGAAAACCCTGCCCTGGGCATGCGGGCCATCCGTATCTGCCTGAAGCGGCCGGAAATCTTCAAGACCCAGCTCCGTGCCATTCTCCGGGCCAGCGCCTTTGGCAAAGCAGCCATCATGTTCCCTCTCATTACCTCGGTATGGGAAGTATGGAAGGCTCGGGAAATTCTGGACGAAGTCAGAATGGAACTGGATAAGAAGGGCATTGCCTATGACCACCATATGGAAGTAGGCATTATGGTAGAAACGCCGGCAGCTGCCTTAATCAGCGACAAACTGGCCAAAGAAGTAGATTTCTTCTCCATCGGCACCAATGACCTGTCCCAGTACACCCTGGTAGTAGACAGAACAAGCCGCGTCCTTTCTGACTTCTTTAATCCCCACCATCCGGCTGTACTGAAACTGATTCAGATGACCGTGGAAAATGCTCACAAAGCAGGCATCTGGGTAGGCATGTGCGGTGAACTGGGTTCCGACCTTTCCATCACCGAAACCTTCCTCCGCATGGGAGTGGACGAATTCTCCGTAGCCCCCTACTCTGTACTGCCCCTGCGGAAGCAGATCCGTTCCATTGATTTAAGTAAATAAAGAACCGCCTTTAAGGCTGTGAAGAAATGAGGATATCCCCCATTTCTTCACAGCTTTTTTTCTGCCATCTTTCCAAAAACTTACCGGGACAAAAGAAGCAGGATGAAGCCCGTCCTCCACGTCCTGTACCTATCTATTATTTATCAAATTCATTTAAATATATAGTATTCAATGCAATACATAAATATTTCGTAATGGGTAATGACATTATATGTATTATATGCTATTATTTGAATAGAATATTTCGTTTTCTTTGAAAGGAGCTGACTATGAGACGAAAAATCGAATCCCTGAGCACCACATTTCTTTCCTTTTTGCGTTCCGAAACATCGGGCGGTGTCATTCTTCTCATATGTGCCATCCTGGCTGTCATCATAGCCAATTCTCCCTGGGGCGGCGCCTATGAGCACAGCCTTCACACGCCAATCGCCATCGGCATAGGACCTTTTTCCCTGGAAATGGGACTTCTTCACTGGGTCAATGACGGGCTCATGGCCGTTTTCTTCTTTCTGGTGGGCCTGGAAATCAAGCGGGAATTCCTCTATGGAGAACTCCGCACCAAATCTGCCATGATTCTTCCCGTATGCGGGGCTCTGGGCGGCATGCTGGTACCGGCCCTGTTTTACAGCCTTCTGAATTTTGGCACGGAAACCTCCGGCGGCTGGGGCATTCCCATGGCTACCGATATTGCTTTTGCCCTGGGCATTATGACCTTGGCAGCCAGAAGCGCACCGCCGGGGCTGGTGGTCTTCCTGACGGCCCTGGCCATTGTAGATGATTTAGGCGCTATTGTCGTCATCGCCCTCTTTTACAGCACGGACCTTGCATGGATAGCCCTGACTTCCGGACTGGCAGCTCTAGCCGGCGCATTCCTTTTAAACCGCTTGAAAATCCGTTTCTTCCCGGCCTATCTGGCTTTAGGCCTTGTGGCATGGTACTTTTTCCTGAAAGCCGGCATCCACCCCACCATAGCCGGGGTCATTCTGGGCTTCTCTATTCCGGCAGAAGGGAACTGCAAAGTATCCATGCTTCATCAGTGGGAGAAGAGACTTCACCCCTGGTCTGCATATCTCATCATGCCCGTTTTTGCACTCTCCAATGCGGGCGTAGAAATTTCCCTTGCTTCTCTGGATTTTACTTCCCCCCTCCCCTGGGGCATTCTGGCGGGACTCTTCCTTGGAAAACCGGTAGGCATCTTCGGCTCTGTCTACCTTCTCCATAAAATAGGCCATATAGACATTCCCGGCAAAGCCTCTCCCCGGGAGCTGGCAGCTACCGGCATGCTCGGCGGTATCGGCTTTACCATGTCCATCTTCATTGCCTCCATCGCCTTCACGGATCCCGGCCTCCTGAACCTGGCCAAATTTTCCATTCTTATGGCTTCCACCATTTCTGCTGCTGCAGGTACCCTGGTGTTTCTCATAAGCGGCTCTAAAGGGAGAGACACTCTGCCTCTTTCCGAAATGGAAAAAATCCAGGGATAGATGATGACAATTCCCGCGCCTTACTGAACCCCTGATGTCTGGAAATCGCTGATTTTCGGGCGCCAGGGGTTTTATCATGGAATAGAGCAGAACACCTTGCCCTGTTCGCAGCGCTGCGGGCAGATAAAGACCATATAAAAACACCCGAAAGGTGACTCTTTCAGAATCACTTTCGGGTGTTTTTACTCTGCATCTATGAAATCAGCCTTTAGCCGCCAGCTTAAGAACCATAGCTTTCAGTTCTGCGATTTCCTGGTCCTGTTTGGCAAGTCGGGCCTTCAAATCTTCATTTTCCTTAAGCTTCAGGTTCTGTGCTTCCACCTGCTGCTTCAAGGCCATGATTTCTCTGGCCATAACGGTACGGGAACCTATGATGGAGTTTCCATGGCCCAGGCGGATGCTGACGCCTGCATTGACCATGTTTTCTCCGCCGCCCCAGCTGCCGCCCAGAGAGAAGAGGGTATCTTCATTGGGCTGGTAGAAGGCGCCGATGGCACCGGCATTGGCATTCACATAGTGCCCGAAACCGGCAGCAAAGTTCCACTTTTCTTCCGGATTGAAATCCAGCGGATGAAGCGCCGCCAGAGCAGCTGCCCCGGCGCCAACCCGGTTCAGGCGATTGTTCAGCTTGTTTACAGCTCCATCTACGCCGCTGACCAGACCTTTCAGCTGGCTTACATTCACCGCATCGGTATCACTGGTCCCCGGTGCCACATCGTGAATCTGCTGGCCGCCCATAGAGATATTGCTGTTTGTGACTTCCACTGCATGAGTATTGTCGCCATTAGCGGCAATCTTGATGCCGCTGCTGGTGATGGTCGTAGCGGCTTTGCCTTCACTGTTGTTGATGGTCAGGCCGTCGTTGTTCAAAGTACTATTGCCCGTGGTGACGCTGGTCAGCCCTGTAAGTTCGCTGGACAGACTGATATCCAGACCGTCGCCAGCGGCGTTCTTGACCACACCGATGTTGCCATTTGTCAGCTTAGACGTATCCGCACCGCCCGACAGCTTCATGGATTCGCCCAGACCTCTGGAGACGGTTTCTCCATCGTCTCCGGCAAAGTCCCGGCTGCCCAGCTTGCCGATTTCCGTCTTGGCAGCCTCACCGGCAAGGGTCTTCACATCGCCGATATTGGCCGCATTGGTATTGTCGCTGTCGTCCCCAGTGACGATACCGCTCGCCACGTTGGTGATGTTCTTGCTGCCTGCATCGATGCCCTTATTGCTAATGGTCACACCGCCAGCCTTGATGGAACCATCATTGCCGAGGTCCACATCTTTGTTTAATCCCACCTTGATGGCGCCGTTGTCAATGGAAGTCTTGATGTTGCCTTCTTTTTCTACAGACCCATCAGCCTTATAGGTGGTATCGCCCTTGATTTGGATGGCCTTGCCAAGGTCCTGTTTCACAATCTTGTCATCGCCTTTTTCATCAGACGTCAGAGCGAATCCGCCGCCCTGAGCCGACTAGGTGATACTGCTGGTGATACTGCTCTGCATCAGCTTCAGCTGTTCTTCCGTAGCCGCCCGGCCCTGGGTAGCAAAGTCCGGACCAATGGTGGTGTTCTTCAAGCCCGTAATGCTGTCGATGCCGGTGAGGTTTTTGGCCAGCTTGATAGCAAGGCCATCGGAAGAAGCAACCACGCCTACATTCTTCCCGTCAGACAGATCCGAGGCATTGGACACACCTCCGGAAATCTTCAACGTGCTGTTCAGCGCCTGGCTGACAGTCCCTGTATCGCCGACAAAAATAAGTCCATCATCCAGGGTGGCCACATCATGGGCTTTGCTGTCCTGATCCGTATAGGTCAGACGGGTCTGGTCCTGCTTGGCCAGGTTCTTAGCCCCTGTATGGACGGACACGGCCGCCTTGGTTCCCGCCGTGGTTCCCGTCAGGTCCAGATAGCCAGCGCCATTGTCCTGACGAAGAGCAGCCGTCTGATTGCCATTGTCGCTCAGGGCAATGCCAGTATCGCCGGTGATGTTCACCTCTTTGGCAGAAGCACCCTTGAACTGCATGCTGCCGTCCACACCGGCAACAGCCTTGCCATCTGTATCCTTCCCTGCGTGAGTACCCACTTCGAGATGATCCTGGAGTTCTACGGAGACGTAGTCATTGCCATCATGGTCCTTCTTCACCTTGGTCAGGATATTGGCCTTGCTGCGGTCCCAGAAATCCCCGGAGCCATCGTTTTTCTCGTTAGTTACCGGAGCATCGCCATAGATACGGATGGATTCACCGAGATTCTTCTTGACCGTCACATCTCCTCCATCAGCCAGGCCGCCGGCGGTAATCCCAAACTGGGCACTATTTACAGAAGTCTGGATGGAATCGCTAACTTTCTTCAGCTGGTCTTCCGTAGCCGCCCGGCCGGAAACATAGTCTGTACCATCCCAAGCTTTGTTGTCAAGACCGGTGACATAGTTTCCGGTGCTCGATACATTCCCCTTGCTGGTGACCGTCTGATAGCCCATGACCACCGTACCGGCCGTCACCGTATTGAGACCGGTGATATTCTTGGCCAGCTGCAGGGAAAGGGTGGTATTTCCGTTATCATCTGTACTGGTGGTGACACCAATATTGTTGTTCTTGGTGGTATCCGAAGAATCCACCAGGTCGGCAGTCTTGGCCCCACCTTTGATGGTCACTTTTTTGTTCAGTTTCGTGTCAATGGCATTCCCATTATCTCCAGAAAACTGCAAACCATCTTCCAGCGTAGCGACGGTATGGGTATGCTGTGTATCGTCGGAATACGTGATGCGAGACATGTTGGTCTTCAGGGCAGTCTTCGTATCATCCGTGGTATTCTGATAGCCTGTGCTGATGGAAACAGGCTGGGTTGAATTATCGTTGCTCTTTCCGTTGATAATCAGGGTACCTGCCTCTCCGGTTTTATCCGTACCGGTGCTGGCCTTCCCCAACGTCAGTGTATGGGCATTGAGGTCACGATCCAGCTGAACGGTCAGGGTACCCGTATCTTTATTAGCCAGGACCTGCACATTGGCGCCGCCATCATAGGCGCGGCCATCCGCGCCGGTTCCCTGAATGATCAAGGTATCGCCCAGATTTCGATGAACCGTAGTATCCTCATTATTGCCTTTAAAGTTCAAACCCGTAGCTGTCAGGTCTGTCTTCACGCCATTGCTGACAGTCTGCAGGTCGCCAATGGTGGCCCCATGGTTCAACACATCCCCAGCAGCATCTTTAATGGTCGTGCCAGTCAGGCCGCTCTGTACATTTGTAATTTGCTTGCCGCCGTTGGACAGGCCATCGGTGGTCAGTTTTACCTTGTCCGCATCAGTCCCCTGCTTCGGCGTAATGACAACACCATTGCCATCTACCACCGTAGTGGCTACAGTCCCATCCGTAAGGATCGTCTTCGTCAGGTTCAATTCTTTATTCAGAGAAACGACAATGGCCTTGTTGGCAGAATCTGCCTGCGTGGACAGATTGCTGTCAGCTGCCTTGAGCTGGATAGCACCGCCCAAATCCTGCTTCACCACCGTGCCTGCATTGTCACTGAGTCCGAAGCCGCCACCAGTTTCCTTGCCATTTACAATGGCATTGGCCACCTGCTGGAGCTGGTCTTCCGTAGCCGCCCGGCCACTGACGATGCCGTCCTTCGACCACTTCGTGTTGGTCAGGCCCGTGATGTAGTCGCCAGTCGCAGAGTTAGGGCTGGTACCGTTGTTGGCAATGGTCTGGGAGCCGATCTTGATGCCACTGCCAGTGGTGCCTGCAGTCGGCGCAAAGCTGATGGTGCTCATATCCGTCAGGTCTTTGTTCAGCTTGATGGTCAGCCCATCACCGGCATCGTTCTCCACCACGCCGATGTTACCGTCCGTCAAGTTACCAGTAGCAGCACCGCCCGTAATCTTCAATGTGCTATTGAGCGTTGTGCTAACAGTCTTAGACGAATCTGCTTTGGCATCATCACCGGCAAATTTCATGCCATCGTCCAAGGTGGCAATGGTATGAAGGACCTTCTCTGCCTCGGCCTCTGACTGACCGCTCTTAGCAGCCCAGTATTGGAGACGGGGAGAGCCATTTTCCTTGGAATTGAGGAAGGCCGTTCCATCACTGCCATAATTCTGGATCAATGCGGCGAAGTTGCCGCTGGCATCGCCCATGCGCAGGGAGCCGTCAGCACCATTCATTTTCAGGTAAGCCCCACCCTGGCCGGTAGCTTTCACACTTCCATCAACGCCATCCTTGGAACCGACAACCAGATTATCATCCATGAGTACGCGGATATCGCCCCTATCATCAATAGTAGTGGTGATGTTATTGGTATTATAGGTATGACCATCCTGTTTCGTGCCCCCGTAAATGCCGATGGTATCCCCCAGCTGAGCCGTATGTGTCAGAGAAGATGCGCCATCTGCCAGAGCGCTGGCTGTAAAGGTCAGTCCCTTATCTACATCTGCCTTGCTGGCCAGACCGGAAATGGTGATTTCCTTGCCCACGGTATCCGTATCACTGGCTACGGTAAGGTTCACATCACCATTTGCGTCAACAGTGTACTTACCGTCTGAACCGGTAGCAGAGTTCTCTACCAGACGGTAATCCATCTTCGAAAGACCGGTAAGGTCTACAGGTATAGTGTCGCCATTGTTCTTGGTGAGATTCAAAGTAGCTGTGGTAGAGGTAACCCCATCCGTAGTTGTCGTTGCCGTAGAAACGCTGCCACCGGTGACATAGTAATCGTGGAGACCAGTCAGATTGCCTGTAGTCTTATTAGAACGCTGCAATGTACCAGTTCCATCGCCCTTTGTATCATAAGAAACAGATCCGCTCTCTACATAAATATCAGCAGCGTTGACTTCACCTTTAATCTGCTGGGCTACTGCGTTCAGCTGATCTTCTGTAGCCGCACGGCCGGACATAAAGTTGTCCTTCACCCAGGCGGTATTCTGCAGACCAGTAATGCTGGTAATGTTGGACGTAGCACTGCCATTAGCTCCACCGCCGGCCTGGCTGCCCAGGAAAATACCACCGGTGTAGGTGCCATCGGTGTCCTTGGTGCCGCCCACCCGGACCGTCGTAAAGTTCACGTCCGGCGTGGTGGAAATCTTGATGTCGCTGTCGCTGGAAAGGGAAATATTATCCCCTGCCACAAAGTTCAAGGTGTTATCGGTCGGTGTGACAGTCTTGACATCCGCGCCGTCAATCTGGGCTTTCCAGCCGGCATTCACGGTATTGGATACGGTCTGCAGCTGGTCCTCTGTAGCGGCCCGACCGCTGGTAATGTTATTGGGGTCCCAAGTCTTGTTGGTCAGGCCGGTCAGATAGGTATTGGTGCCGTCATTGCCAAGGGTGGCCCCGCCAATGGTAGCCGTGCCATTTGCTCCATTCAGCGTGACTTTATCGCCTGCCGAGATGGTTCCGGCCGTGCCATCCAGAGCGATTCTCTTCCCGGCATCGCTGCCCAGTGTCACGCTGTCATTCAGGGAAACCTTGTAGTCTACCGTTCCATCAGCAGCGGTGGTCTTATCGACTTTCGTATTCGTCCCATCGCCGCTGACGGTTACAATCTTTGCGGCAATATTCTTGACATCGCCGATATTGGCGCCGTTTGTGTCTGTGCCATATATCGGGTTGTTCGATTCATCCGTGCCGGATGCGCCGCTGGCTACCTCCGTAATCTTCTGGTTGCCGCCGCTGATGCCGCTGGTGGTGACGCTGGGGCCATTGGCGATGGTCAGGCCCGTGCCGCCCAAGGTGGACGAGCCGGTGGTCACATTGCCATTGCTTCCGTCAAGGGTGATGGCATTGTCACCTGTGCCAACGGTCACCTTATCCGCCGTGAGCTGGGTGTCCATCTTTACGGTGATGATGCCGTTGTCGTCGATCTCCGTGGTCAGGTTGTCCGTCTTGTAGGTATGACCGTCCTGGGCATCATTGGCGCGGACTGCCACTGTGCTGCCCAAAGCGCGGTTGACCGTCTTATAAGCGCCATCCACCTTGTTGCTGGCAGAGAAATTCAGCCCTTTGGCGATATTATTCGTATTGGTCGTAATCTGGGTCTTGTTGCTATTTACTACATCAGAGACGCTCTTCAGCTGATTCTCTGTAGCAGCACGGCCGTCAACCGGCTGGGTCTGCCCTACAGTCCATGTCTTGTTGTCAAGACCGGTGACGTAGTTCCCGCTCTTGGTGGTATCATTGCCATCCGTCTGCGTGCCCATCTTGACGCCGCCAGCCGTCACCGTATCGAGGCCAGTGATGTTCTTGGCCAGTTTCAGGGAAAGGGTGGATCCATTGGCCGTGACGCCGATATTATCGCCATTGGCCAGATTCGTGGCACCGCCGGAAACGGTGAGGGTGTTGTCAAGAGCAACGCTGCCCGTTCCCGTGTCTCCGGCCAGCTTGAGGCCATCGCCGAGGGTAGCCACGGTATGCGCCGTGCCATCCCCGTCGGTATAGTTGATGCGGCCCGTGCCATTGACGCCGGCGAGTTCCGGCGAAGCGGCATAGCCCGCCGTGATGGTCGTAGCCTTGTTGGCATTTTTGCTGTCTGCTCCAACGATCTTGATGGAGCCGGCTTTGCCGTTATCTGCGTCGGTCAGCGCTGTGCCTGCCGTCACCGAATCGAAGTCCGGATTCTTGTCCAGGGCAATGGACAGGCGCTGATTAGCTGCATCGGTCAAGACCTTCACATTCTGCGTGGAGTATTCTTCATCCGCCTTGGTGCCACTGCCCTGGAGCAGGAGCGTGCCGCCCTGGTTCAGGTGGACAGAGGTCGTCGTATCATTGCCCTGGAAGTTTATGCCCTGGCTTGCCAAAGCTTTGAGCTGGGCCACGTTAACAGCATCGGAATCCTCGGAACCGGCAGCCAGATTGGTGATCTGGCGGGAAATAGTGACATCCTGGCCGGCAGCATTCTTCGTTTTACCACCAAGAGATACTGCACCATCCGTAGACATCCAGATAGCGGTATCTATTTTTGTATCGGCTGAAGTATTGCCCTTATCTCCCTCCTCTTTGATTACAATGTCATTGACTTCATCCGGAATTAAGTACCCCTTTACGCCTTTTTCTCTATTCGCTACCGAATGAGCGCCCAGGGCCACACTGCCGTCTTTATTGGCCTGCGCACTGGTACCAAACGCCGAGGATTCAAAGTTATTCGCCGAAGCCATATAGCCATAAGCAGCCGAGCCAGTCTGTTCTGCAGAGGCCTCAAAGCCAACGGCTACAGCAGCGCCATTGTCCGTGGATTCCGGATTTTTATTCTGAGTACCTGCCTGAGAGCCAAGTCCCATGGCAACGGAGTAATTGCCGCTGGCATGGGTGCCGTTGCCCACTGCCACGGACTGGGTGCCGGAAGCCGTATTAGCGTAGCCGATGGCCAGAGAATTCAGGCCCGAAGCGGAGCTGTTGACGCCCATGGCCAGGGATAGATTTCCCTGTGCAGTAGTACCTACACCAAAGGCCATGGAAGCCGAGCCCGTGGCACCGTCATTGTAATAATTGGCCAGCGTGTTTTCCGCAACCGGCGTGATTTTATTGCCAGCCTCGTCAACATAAGCCGTCTTGATGCTCAGGAAGTGGCGGCCTGCCTGCTCCAGCTGGTCTTCCGTAGCTGCCCGGCCGGTCACATAGTTGCCCGGCGTCCAGGTCCTGTTGGAGAGTCCCGTCACAAAGGTGCCGTTTGCATTAGCCCGGGTGGACGTGAGTTTCACCGTACCGTTATCATTCATCCCATCAGGCTTGTCATACGTATAGGTGAAGTTCTGATTGCCGATCTCGACAGCGCCTACCCTGGCCACGCCCGTCGTCCCGTTCAGCGAGATGTAGTTCTGTTGATCCGTGCTGAGGCCGGCGGAAATGGTGCCTGCTGTGCCGTCGAGCACCACCTGTTTCGCGCCGGTAGGATCCTTGGCTGTATCCTGCAGCGTGACCTTTGGCAGCAGGCTGATGGTCGTGGTCTGTACGCCCTTGGCATCCGTACTTTCATCAGCATGGACGTTGTATTCATCGCCCTTGACCTTGATATTCGTCTTGGCCTCTGCCACAGCTTCCGCCTTTGCGTTCTTGAGCTGTTCCATGACAACGACATCGTGGTCGTCGATGCCATCCGCAACATTGACGAGACGGTTGTAAGCGTCCGAGGTGTATTTCTTTTCGGTAACAGTATGGTTCTGGTAGTCCACATCATAATAGACATCACCCTTTTGATGACCAAACGATACAATACGCCCTTCTTTATCCGCTGTGCGAGTTGAGTCGATCACAGAAGCCGTTGCTTGATAACCGATGGCCACGCCATTGGCAACCGTAACGGTCGCCTGTTGGCCGGCGGCCAGGCCGCTGGCTGCCTTGGCGCTGGTACTGCCGCCGGCAATGCCGACGGAATAGTTGCCCTGCACCGAAGACGAAACGCCGCCAATAGCGACGGAATCCTGACCGATGCGGGAAAAGGGATCGCTGTCCCTATCGGCCGGATACTGATTGCCATTGGTATCGGTAAGAGGGTTCCCGTTATTATCTACGGCTACGGCCACTTTACCCGTCACATTGCCAGTGCCACCAATGACGATGGAGCCATAGCCAAAGGCTTTATTGCCGGTACCACCGCTGACCGTAGCAAACTCGCCGCCGGCCTGATTCTGTCCACCACCGGTAACGCTGGAATCTTTGCCAGTAGCCTTATTCTGTCCACCGCCGCTGACGCTGGAGGCATCGCCCCAGGCTTCATTGTCTTCGCCGCCGCTGATACTGGCGTTTTCTCCTTTGGCATGGTTTTTCGAGCCGCCGCTGACACTGGAGTAGTTTCCATCTGCATGGTTGAGATATCCACCGCTGATCGTGGAATAGTCTCCGGTAGCCGCTGCCTGGTCCGTTTTCCCTTCAGCATCTTTCACTGCGGTTTTACTGCCGCCGATGACTTGGTTGCCTGTTGCGGCATATACCTCCGAGCCGGCGCTCCCCATAAGGAGCACCGCCCCCAGCCCCAGTGCTGCAGCAGCCTTTACCACCGCTGTAAGGCAGGTGCTCTTATTTTTGCCTGCCCGTTTAGCCAGTTCAGAAACTACAACATAGCAATGTTTTGTGCGATTCCAAACCACCTTATAAACTTTATTCATAAAATCTCCTTTGATCAAAAATGGTACACAGACTGCCGATCTATGGCCAGGTGACACGAAGAAAATACAAAATCCTATACAGAAAAAAGGTATAATCCCATAAACCACAAGATAATGAACATTCCTTATATTAATGCATTCCTCCCTCGAATGCAATAACATTTGTCGATACGCTTCGAAAATTTTAAAAATAAAACATTGACATAGTCTTTAAAAAATTATAAATGATAAAACTGCCCTATTGAAATATTTAAAAACGCTGTCACTGCAGTTATTCCGTATTTTCCCTTATATCTATTTGAACATTGATATAAAAGGCGATTTCCTCATATACCTTATAAAAGAGGATTTTAAAATTAATTAGTTATCCGAAGTTACTATTAATTAATTTATTTCTAACCTTTGTGGGTATATGAGCTTAATACATATGCCTAGTCCCTTCATCCCCTCTTCCGCTGCCCCTTTTCCTGCAGAAAAAAAGACGGAGGCCGAAGCCTTCGTCTTTTATAAAGATATGATTTTATTTTAACAGGTTGCCATCTTCAAAGTAGTTAATCCGCATAGCCTTTCTCACTCTCTGGAGGGTGCCATCGGCTTTGGCAGCCGCTTTTTCTGTGCCTTTCCTGAGGATATCCACCACGTCATCAAGGTGCTGTTCCCAGTGCTGGCGGCGTTCACGGATAGGAGCCAGTTCTGCCTGCATCACGTTGTTAAGGAACCGTTTGACTTTGACGTCTCCCAGACCGCCTCTGGTGTAGTGTTCTTTCATTTCGTCCAGGTTCTTGTATTCCGGCAGGAATTCTGCGAAATATTCGTCTTTGCAGAAGGCGTCCAGGTAGGTGAAGACAGGGTTGCCTTCCACATGGCCCGGGTCATCTCTACGAAGATGGGTGGGGTCGGTGAACATGGACATGACTTTCTTTTCAATGTCTTCCGGTTTTTCGCAGAGATAAATGCAGTTGCCGATGGATTTGCTCATCTTAGCCTTGCCGTCGATACCGGGAAGGCGGAGACTTGCTTTATTGGTGGACAGGACAATTTCCGGTTCCACCAGGGTTTCACCATAAATGTCATTGAATTTGCGTACAATTTCCCTTGTCTGTTCCAGCATGGGTTCCTGGTCTTCCCCTACCGGCACGGTAGTGGCGTCAAAGGCGGTAATGTCAGCTGCCTGGCTGACCGGATAGCAGAGGAAGCCGGCGGGGATGCTGGCTTCGAAATGTTTCTGCTGAATTTCCGCTTTTACCGTAGGATTTCTTTCCAGCCGGGATACGGTGACCAGGTTCATGTAGTACATGGTCAGTTCCGGCAGGGCCGGTACCAGGGACTGGATAAAGATATTGGACTTTTCGGGGTCGATACCTACGGAAAGGTAGTCCAAAGCGACCTGGAGTACGTTTTTCCTGACTTTTTCAGGATTATCCGCATTGTCCGTCAGGGCCTGGGCGTCAGCAATTTCGATGTAAATTTCATCAAACTTGCCGGAATTCTGGAGGGCTGCCCGCTCTCTGAGGGATCCTACATAGTGACCTACGTGAAGGTGTCCGGTGGGACGGTCGCCGGTTAAAATAATCTTCTTCATATATGACAACTCCTATCCATGAAATATACTTTCTTTATTTTATGCTTAAAAACAGGTTTCCGCAACCGTGTCTAATAGAAAGAAAAGGCACAGGCCCCGAAGGATGCCTGTGCCCCATGTATTTCTTATTCCACGGTCACTGATTTTGCCAGGTTTCTTGGCTTATCCACATCGTTTCCTCTCTTCACGCTGGTATAGTATGCGAGAAGCTGCATGGGAATGACGGACAGAATGGGGGCAATGAAGAAGTCCACTCTGGGGATCCGTACGGTTTCAGTGGTGTACTTGCCCAGTTCTTTATCATCTTCATAGCCGATGCCGAGGACTTCTGCGCCCCGGGCTTTGACTTCCTGGATATTGCTGTACATTTTGGAGCTCACCGCATCCTGGGTAGCTACGGCAATCACAGGGGTATCGGCGGTGATGAGGGCTAGGGTGCCGTGTTTCAGTTCGCCGGCTGCGTAGGATTCCGCATGGATATAGGATACTTCTTTCAGTTTCAGTGCCCCTTCCATGGCGATGGCATAGTCGATGGAACGGCCCAGATAGAAAATGTCATGGGCTTTGATGAGACGGTCTGCCACTTCAGCCATATGGTCCTTTTCTTTCAGTACCTTTTCAATCTGCTTGGGCAGGTCTTTCAATCCATCGGTAATCTTATGGATGAGGTCCATGGAAATGGTGCCTCTGAGCTGTGCCATGTAAAGGGCCAGCATGAGGAGTGCCACCAGCTGGGTGGTATAGGCTTTGGTAGAAGCTACGGCGATTTCCGGCCCTGCCAGAGTATAGACGACATGGTCTGCTTCCCGGGCAATGGAGGAGCCGATGGAGTTAGTCACGGCCAGACTTTTGGCGCCGAGTTTCTTTGCTTCTTTCAGTGCTTCCAGGGTATCGATGGTTTCGCCGGACTGGCTTACTACGATGCAGAGGGTGTGATTGGTGGTCAGGGGTTTGCTGTAGCGGTATTCCGACGCGATTTCCACAGAAACCGGAATCTTTACGAACCGTTCAATGTAGTGCTTGGCCACCAGACCTGCATGGTAGGCGGTGCCGCAGGCCGTAATAAGAATATTGTCAATATTCTCAAAGCATTCCTTTGTCCAGCCCAGATCAGGGAATGTGACGGAGCCGTCTTTGTTCAGATGGATCTGCACCGTATCGCGGACCGCTTTGGGCTGTTCGAAGATTTCCTTCAGCATGAAATGAGGATAGCCGCCCTTTTCTGCAGCTTCGGCAGACCAGGTTACTTTCTGGATTTCTTTCTTCACCGGTTTTCCATCTCTGTCAAGGATAGAGACCTGGTCAGCTTTCACTACCGCCACTTCTTCATCATCCAGAATGTAGATGTCCCTGGTATGGTTAATCACAGCAGGAATATCAGAGGCAATGAAGTTTTCTCCTTTGCCCAGACCGATGATGAGAGGGTTGTTCTTCTTGGTACAGATAATGGTATCAGGATAGGAGCTGTCCATAATCACAAGGCTGTAGGAGCCTTCGATGATGGAAAGCATTTTGCGGACCGTGGAAAGGAAATTGCCATCGTCCAGTTCTTCCAGCAGATGAGCCACCACTTCCGTGTCCGTTTCGGACTTGAAAACGTGGCCTTTTTCCATAAGGTCCTTTTTCAGAGTCAGATAGTTTTCAATAATACCATTATGAACCACCACAAAATGGTTATGGCAGTCTCCATGGGGATGAGCATTTCTGTCGGAAGGCTTGCCGTGAGTAGCCCAGCGGGTATGTCCAATGCCGATATGGCCCTGGAGAGGATGCTTTTTCAGCTCGTTTTCCAGATTCACCAGGCGGCCCTGCTTCTTCTCAATGTTGATTTTTCCATTTTCATAAACCGCAATGCCTGCAGAGTCATATCCTCTGTATTCCAGGCGGCGGAGTCCGTCAATCAGAAAATTCGTGGCATTTCCACTGCCTACATAACCTACAATACCGCACATAAATGGTATTCCTCCTTATATTCATACTGATTCAAGATTTTCATTTGTATAGGGAAACTGCGTGTATCCAATCCAAGTTATACATACGTTTCATATTATACCACAAACCGTATCTTTTTGAAATTGAACGGATAGAGGCGCCGGGATATGATTTCCGGCGCCTCTGCCAACTATTTGATTCTATTTTACATCTGGTTGATCATAGATTCAAGACTCTGCATATCCTGCATATTGGCAATCCCTTCCACCGCCGCGGCCACACCGAGGGCCATGAGGGCAATGAAGAAAATCACAATGAGGATATAAGGGGTCAAAGCAATGAGGAAAGATTTTCCCGGGCGGAAACGATAATTCTGTCCAATGGCCGTCACATCCAGGTAGAAAGACCAGATCCAGATAGCAAAGCTTCCTATGCCGGACAGAGCACCCACACCCGCTTCGGCCAGAAAGGTAAAGAAAACAGAAAAGGCCATGGGCAGAGAAGCCGCCATGAATCCTGCCGTAATACCTCTGGCGGTACCCATGCCGCCCCAGAAGCCGGAAATATAGTCGATCACTGCGCTGTGCACCAGAAGGGCTGCCCCCATGAAGAGAACCATGAGTAGGAACTGCATCACCAGCCCCGGCCCCTGCTGAAACAGGGAGAGGGCCATGAGAAGCACCACAAATATCCAGATGAAGAATCCTTCTTTCAGCTTTTCCTCGTTAGTGATTTCCATCAAGGCCTGCCGGGGTGAAATGATGAGGGCCATAGCCAGATCAAGTAACTGATTCATACAATCCTCCTTACTTCATAGACGGCACAGAAGAGCCTGCCACAGACTCCTTGAAGGAATCAGCCAGCGCCTTTCCAAAGATACCGGACAGGTTCCTGGCCTCGCCGGAAAGGATGCCCTTCAGGGAAACACTGCTGCCATAACTCTTCACCGGAATATTTTCACTCTGGATGCCGCCGCTGGAAGCTGCATAGCTCAAAGCGTCATAATAATTGCCCATGGCGTCCACCAGTCCCAGGTCCTGGGCCTGCTTGCCTGTGAGAATCCGGCCATCTGCAATGGAGCGTACCTTATTTTCATCCATCTTGCGCCCGTCTGCTACGGTCTGTACAAACTGGTTGTAAATATCATCCACCATGGTCTGCACCATTTCTTTTTCTTCCCCCGTCATGGGACGATACATGGAAAGGATATCCTTATGGGCGCCGCTCTTAATCTTTTCATTTTTAATGCCCAGCTTGTCCATCAGGTCTTCCACATTGGTGTAATCCATGTACACACCGATGCTTCCCGTAATCGTGGCAGGAGATGCAAAGATGTAATTGCCCTTGCTGGCCAGCCAGTAGCCTGCAGAAGCACACATATCTCCCATGGAAATAATAATGGGTTTGCCGCTGCTCCTGATCTTATCCATTTCCTCTGCAATTTCCTGGGTAGCTCCCGTAGAACCGCCGGGGCTGTTGATTCGCACCAGGATGGCCTTGGCCTGGGGATCCTTCCGGGCTGTCTGGAACTCTTTCATAATCTGCTCACTGGTCACACCGCTGCTGCCGGAGAGAATTGAATCAGTGTCAGGGCCGCCGTAAATGGGGCCATCAATACGAATCACCGCCACATAGCCCTGCTTGGCGCTTTCCACGCCGCTGTCCTTCCAGAAATCGGAAGTTCCTGCCGCAATGGCCGCAATCAGCAGAATCACAATGCAGAGCAGCATATATTTCCTTTTTGCTTCTATATTCATAACCTGCCTCCTCTTCAGGAAATGATGATTTCATCCATGTCAAAATCAGCTTACAGAAATTATAGCACACCCGGAGGGAGCCCGTCTTTCATAAATCTCAGGAGATGGAGAATCTTTTTCCTCCAATAGAACTCTTGCATTCAGGCGACGATTCATGTATAATATATCATACATGGCCGGTTAGTCAAACGGTTAAGACGCTGCGTTCTCAGCGCAGAGAGTATGGGTTCGAATCCCATACCGGTCACCATGGAAAAAAGAGTACTGGAAGGTACTCTTTTTTTGTGCACTGTTTTTCGTTTTTCTTTCCCCCTGACCTGCAGAAATGAAGAAATCAGAACAGAAAAGAGTCCCTTTCGCCTGCACTGATGATTGTTCGTCAGAACACATACTGCACCAGAAACATATAAAAGAGTGTGCCCCCTGCCATGGAGAGAAGCATCTGCCGTCTCCAGAGATGCAATAGAGCTGTGAGCCCCATGCCCAGAGCTTCCGGAATGCCGTGACTGCCGGAGAGGAGGGAAACATCCTTCAGGCAGTACACCACCAGCAGGGCAAAAACGGCGGAAGGAAGTGCTTTCCCCAGGTATTTCACATAGCCGGGAAGACGGCTTCCCGGTTTGAAAATCAGAAAAGGAAGAAACCGGGTAGTCATGGTTCCCAGAACGCAGAGGGCTATGGTAGCTATCTGCTGCCACAAAGGCATGGACGTCATAAAAATCCACCCGCTTTCTCTATGGGCTTTCTAAGCAG
>ULQS01013300.1_pt1 | contig 27325 bp, 20 predicted proteins | sample 1954751 | NCBI WGS metagenome assembly ULQS01 (sample SAMEA4835662, study PRJEB28245) | human gut metagenome | biome: gut microbiome; material: fecal sample | place: Denmark | collected 2008 | reverse complement strand
TTTAAACTTTGCTAATTTGGTAACATGCGGACATTCATTAACAAGAATGCAAGACAGATAGTTATTACTACACTCAACTTGTCTATCGGGGCTACACGCGACACATCGCCCGTCTGCAAAGCCTTGAAATAAAACAGCCATGACAAGCCCGTTGCAACACCGGACAGAACAAGAAACAGCCACGTGTGGCGGGGAATTTCTTTTATCTCTCCGAGATGCGAACCAAACAAAACGATGCCCCACGTCAACAATAGAATCACCGTGGTGCGAATAGCAGTCGCCAAATCAGAATTAATGTCTTTTACGCCCACTTTAGCAAAAATTGCAGTCAGTGCGGCAAAAAAGGCGGACAACAGTGCATAATATTTCCACATAACCTATTATCTCCTTAGTATACCAATGCAAAATTATCTCATTGCCACAAAAGTACGATAAGATTTTGTAGGAATTTTGAAGAGGTATTATATTACAATATAAGTAACTCGTTTTAAGTATTTTACAATTCATATCAAATGCTTTAAAACGCTTCCCATAGAACCGATGATTTCTATGGGAAGAAATGGTCAACACATCCGCAAGAAACAGTTAACGCTAACGGTAGCGTTTTTCAGGGGATAATAATGCGCCGGAGAAGATGGTTTCTTCCGGAAAAACATGTATTTTCGCAGTTGTTATCATTGAGGGCAAATAAAATCAGAACAAGAATAAAAAAATGAGAATCATCGGCAATTTGTTATGGTGGCTGTTCGGAGGATTGGAAGCCGCCATCGGATATTTCACCGGTAGCTTGGCAGTGGCGTGTACCATTATAGGCATACCGATAGCCTTGCAAACATTCAAAATAGGGCTGCTCTGTCTGTGGCCCTTCGGAGCTGAAATAAGAAACACGGATTCACCCACAGGATGTATCCGTATTCCGCTCAACCTGTTGTGGATTATTTTCGGCGGACTGTGGGCATGGCTTATGCATCTATTCTTCGGTGTGTTGCTTTTCATCAGCCTCATCGGTATTCCTTTTGCCAAACAGCATTTCAAAATGGCAAAGCTTTCTTTGGCTCCGTTTGGAAAAGACGTATCGCTCAGAATATAAGAAACTGTTTTGAAAAACCATAAATAAATATATGTACCAGAAATTTGTCATTAATCAAAACGGAACATTAAAATTCGGACACGTTTATCTGCATAAAGACCTTTTAGGCTTTGGCGAGAAATGCTGTTACGGAGGCGGACTGTGGCTAATCGACGAAAAGCGCAGAGCTGTCCTGCTATACGGACGTTCGTTTGATTTCGGCCCGCCGAACTTCGATGAAGTTCGCCACATCGAATGGTCAGGCATCGGCGGCAAACCAATGCCTCTTTTCTTCCTACCACACTGGCCGGACGAGAATGTATTAATCCCTGTTTACGCAAAAGAATATTAACAAAATGGACAAGAAAGCATACGCACAAGCCAACAAGGAATGGCTTCAACAAAAATCTCGCGAAAAAGATGTAAAACCACTCTCTAAAGGTATATATTATAAAGTGCTCTCGGAAGGAAAAGCCGACGGCAAGCACCCTTCGCCACGCAGCATTGTAACCGTTCACTACACGGGCTGGACGATTGACGGTAAACAATTTGACAGCAGTCGCGGCGAAGTTCCGTTAGCCATTCGTCTTTGCGACCTCATCGAAGGATGGATTATTGCCATGCAACAGATGTGTGTGGGCGACAAATGGGAAGTTTACATCCCGGCAGAAATGGGATACGGAAAAATATCGCAACCGGGAATACCGGGAGGCTCTACACTCATATTCGAAATAGAACTGTTGGGAATAGCATAAAAAGAAAACACTACAACACTTTCCACGGTATCACACAGCCTTTTAATCAGTAAAAAAGGTATATTCTTCTGTAATTTGTATAGGAACAGAGATAAACTTGTGCCGTATCTTTGTTGCATCAGAAAAACCACTAAAAAACAAGCTATATGGAAACAATAAAATTAAGCAATGGCGTGGATATGCCGATATTGGGATACGGAGTTTATCAGGTTTCACCTTCAGAATGTGAACGATGCGTAAGCGATGCCATCAGCGTGGGTTATCGGTTGATAGATACGGCACAAGCATATTTCAACGAAGAGGGCGTGGGAAATGCCATAAAGAAATGCGGCGTTCCGCGTAACGAACTGTTCATCGTAACCAAAGTGTGGATTTCGAACGCGGGATATGAACGGGCAAAGGCTTCTATTGAAGAGTCATTGCGCAAGTTGCAGACCGATTACATTGACTTACTCTTGATTCATCAGCCTTTCGGCGATTATTACGGCACGTACCGCGCAATGGAGGAAGCCTACCGTGCGGGCAAGTTGCGCGCCATCGGTGTATCGAACTTTTATCCTGACCGGCTTATTGACATTGCTGAGTTCAGCGAAATTCCCCCGATGGTCAATCAGGTAGAGACACACGTATTCAACCAGCAAATAGAAGCACAGAAGATTATGCAGGAGTATGGCACTCAGATTATGTCGTGGGGGCCATTCGCCGAAGGAAGAAACAACTTTTTCGGAAACGATACGCTAATAGCCATCGGAGCCAAGTACGGAAAGAGTCTGCCTCAAGTGGCGTTGCGTTACCTTATCCAGCGCGGTGTGGTGGTTATTCCTAAGTCAGTGAAAAAAGAACGCATGATTCAGAATATTGATGTGTTCGACTTTACGCTGAGCGATGAAGACATGCAGACCATCCTCGGTCTCGACCTCGGTCACAGTCTGTTCTTCTCCCACTACGCCCCCCAAACGGTAAAAAGGCTCGTACAGTACGGCAAAAACAAATAAATTGTTTCGCCCGGATAAGCGTGTCTCACAGCAAGGCACGCTCTTTTCGTATAACAAACCAACATTATAACTAATACGATTAAACGCTATGTTACGTAAAATAAGACTGACACTTGCCGTTGTGTTTTTTGCAATCATCACGCTGTTGTTCCTCGATTTTACCGGAACGATACACGCATGGTTCGGATGGATGGCTAAAATACAATTCCTGCCCGCGGTACTTGCCTTGAATGTGGGTATCATCGTGTTGCTCATCCTGCTTACGCTCGTATTCGGACGTGTATATTGTTCCGTTATTTGCCCGATGGGGGTATTTCAGGATGTGATATCGTGGCTAAGTGGACAAAGAAAGAAAAAGAAATACCGCTTCTCTTACTCGCCTGCCAAAAACATTTTGCGCTACACGGTACTGACGCTTTTTGTTATCGCTGTAATTGCGGGAATAGGCTCATTCGTAGCCTTGCTTGCACCGTATAGTTCATACGGACGCATCGCAAACAATCTTTTCGCACCGATATATCAATGGGGGAATAACGTGTTTGCTTACTTTGCCGAACGTGCAGAGAGTTATGCCTTTTATGAAACATCTGTATGGATGAAAAGCCTGCCTACGTTTGTTATCGCCGTGGTTACTTTCATTGCAATCGTCGTACTGGCATGGCGGAACGGACGTACATACTGCAATACCATTTGTCCGGTGGGTACTGTACTCGGATTTCTGTCACGTTTTGCCCTGTTCCGCATATCAATCGATACGGAAAAATGTAACGCCTGCGGACTGTGTTCACGCAAGTGTAAAGCGGCATGTATCGACGGCAAACGTCATACAGTAGATTATAGTCGCTGTGTGGCATGTATGGATTGCCTTGATACCTGTAAGCACGGGGCTATAAGTTACCGGTGGTTTAAACAGGAAACCCAGACCAAGAATGCAGAACAAACCAGAAGCGTGGACAAAGAACAAATCAATGAGGCACGCCGTTCGTTCCTGACCGCTACGGCAATCTTGGCAACTGCTACGACGCTGAAAGCGCAAGAGAAAAAGGTGGATGGTGGATTGGCTGCCATTGAAGATAAAAAAATTCCGAAACGAGCCATTCCTATCCTGCCTCCGGGGGCGTTGAGCGCACGTGATTTCACCCGTCACTGCACCGCCTGCCAGCTTTGTGTATCGGTGTGTCCGAATGAAGTGCTTCGTCCGTCAACCGACCTGATGAAACTGATGCAACCTGAAATGTCTTACGAGCGAGGCTATTGCCGACCGGAGTGTACGAAGTGCGGCGATGTTTGTCCCGCCGGAGCCATACACCCGACAACTGCAGCAGACAAGAGTGCCACACAAATAGGTCACGCCGTATGGATAAAAAAGAATTGCATACCCCTTACCGATGGTGTGGAATGTGGCAACTGTGCCCGTCATTGCCCGGCGGGAGCCATACAAATGGTACCTTCCGACCCGCAACAAGAAGATTCGCCGAAGATTCCTGTCGTAAATACAGAACGGTGTATCGGTTGCGGCGCTTGCGAAAACCTCTGTCCGGCACGTCCTTTCAGCGCTATCTATGTAGAAGGTCACGAGATGCACAGGGTAATATAAAGCTCAAACGATTTTCCTGAATCAGATAAAACAGACTTTTATGAATAAACAAAATAACATTTCCCGCCGCGATTTCCTGAAGGCTATGGGAATGGCGGGGGCAACTGCCGGATTAGCTGCCTGTGGAAACAGTACATCATCCTCTGCAAACTCTGACAGCCTAAAGGGAGAAATGACCTACCGCACCAATCCCTCTACGGGCGACAAGGTATCGTTATTGGGATTTGGAATGATGAGACTGCCTTCGGTAGGCGGACGAAGCGCACGCGAAGGGAACGAAGAGATAGACCAAGAGATGGTTAACCGGATGGTGGATTATGCCATCGAACATGGAGTAAATTATTTCGACACATCGCCCGCTTACTGTCGCGGAAAATCGGAACATGCTACGGGAGTTGCTCTAAGCCGCCATCCGCGTAACTCGTATTTCATCGCCACCAAGCTGTCGAACTTTGCTCCCGACACGTGGAAGCGCGAAAATGCCATCGCAATGTATCATAACTCGCTGAAAGAGCTTCGAACGGATTACATCGATTACCTGCTGCTTCACGGCATCGGGATGGGAAACGGCATGGAGGAATACGAAGCGCGCTACGTTAATAACGGTATGCTGGATTTCCTGCTTGCCGAACGGGAGGCAGGGCGCATCCGCAACTTGGGGTTCTCGTATCACGGCGACGTAAAGGTGTTCGACCGGCTGTTGGCGGAACATGACAAATATCAGTGGAACTTTGTACAGATACAGCTAAATTACCTTGATTGGAAATATGCCAAACAGATCAATCCGCGCAACACGGATGCCGAATACCTGTATAACGAACTGGCTAAACGAAACATTCCTGCCGTTATTATGGAACCGCTGTTGGGCGGACGCCTGTCGAACGTGCCCGATTCCATCGTGGCCATGCTGAAGCAGCGCGAACCGGAGGCGAGTGTTGCTTCGTGGGCGTTCCGTTTTGCCGGAAGCCAGCCCGATGTGCTGACGGTGTTAAGCGGGATGACTCGCATGGAACATCTGCAAGATAACCTGCACACGTATTCTCCCTTACAGCCATTGAGTGAAGAAGAGTTCGCTTTCTTGCAGCAGGCTGCCGACCGGATGATGCAGTTTGACACCATCCCTTGTAACGACTGTAAATATTGTATGCCCTGCCCGTACGGGATTGACATTCCTGCCATTCTGTTACATTATAATAAATGTCTGAATGAAGGAAACATTCCTGAAAGTTCGCAAGATGCGGATTATCGCCGCGCCCGCCGCGCCTACCTGATTGGCTACGACCGGAGTGTACCCAAGTTGCGTCAGGCAAGTCACTGCATCGGCTGTAACCAGTGCAGCCCGCATTGTCCGCAGCGCATTGATATCCCAACAGAGTTACATCGCATCGACCACTTTGTAGAACAATTAAAACAAGAAACTTTATAGGTAAAATACGCTCGTTTTAACTGTTTCAGATACCCCGTCGGGAGTTTGAAAACGCTACCCATAGAACAGGTGAACGCTATGGGTAGAACCGGGCAACTCTTCCGCAAAGGATGACCAACACTAACGGTTGCGTTTTGAGAGACATAACGACAGGGAATTTCTTCTTGCTTATTCACAGAGCCGGAATGGTTTAACCGGTTATATAATAGAAAGTTAATGATAAGAATCAGAGTCGGGTGTCCGACTCTGATTTGCGTTACTAAATAATTTTATTTCCAAGTAACGAACCGAATCTATAACATAGCTCTCCACACCACAGACCATACCTGTTTATAATGTTTTTTAACGGATGTACCCTGCTTTCCCGACCAATTTCGGATAACAACAGGGAAAGAGGGATGAATATGTACATCTGATAACACAACATACTTCTGATAATCAATATTCTAACCACAGAATATGTACATTCATAAATTCTTCTGAATCGCAACTAAACAACTAATTTTGTTTAAAAAAACAGAGAATAATGAATGATAGAAGTATTTGTATATGCCGATCCATTGCGGTAGCCTCGTTTGCAAGCCTTTTTTTTATGGTATCCTGTACCGATGAAACCACCCGGTTTACCCAATCAGAACGTATTTTATTCGCTTCAGATATTCAAAATTCATGGACTTCTTTGAATACAAGAAGTACAACAGAATCAGCAGACACCTCTGTCGCACTGAAGACAAATCTCGGTAATATTTACCTTCATACGGTTTATACAGATAGTATATGTACATCCAGCAACGAGAAGTGTGTTACCCGCTCCAACCCGATAAACGAAGACAACATGTACGATACATTCGGTGTGTCTGCTTATGCCTACACCGACACTTGGGACGAAACACAACGTCCGAATTACATGTATAATGTTCCGGTAAGAAAGTCGGGCAACTTATGGATGTCTTCTTCTACTTATTACTGGCCCGGAAAGGCTTATAAAATGAGATTTTTTGCTTATGCCCCCATGAGCGAAAACGCTTACCGGCTGTCGGACCAGACTTCGGGTACTCCTACGATTACCTGTATGGTTCCACAAGAGGTGGGCGACCAAAAAGACTTGATTGTGGCTGCATCTCCGGAAGTAAGCGGCGGCTCCAATACGGTGATGAGCCTTACCTTCCACCATGCCCTAACAGCCATCAAGTTTGTATGCGGAAACGATATAAAGCAAGGCACGGTGAAAAGCGTGACTTTGAAGAATGTTTTTTCTTCGGGAGTATATAACATGCAGGATGCGGAGTGGAGCGGAATAGAAAATCCGGCGACTTTCACGCAAGAGCTAAACAAGAGTGTTTCAGGAACTGAGAATGAGGGGATAACCACTCCCGCCCAAACTTTTATGATGATTCCGCAAGCCCTTCCGGAGAATGCCGAAATAGAGGTGGTATTCAACGATGGTACATCGGAACATACGCTGACAGCCAGCCTTGCGCACACATCATGGCCGATGGGGAAAACGGTAACTTACAAGATATCAACCACCTCGATTAACTGGGAATATACGCTGACCGTTATTCCGCCCACTACCTATAATATTCAAGGAGGAAGTTCTAATTACAGCATAACCAGTTACAAGAAAAATTCCAAAGTTGAACAACCGGTAAGCTGGACTGCCGAATTTTCCGCCGACGGGAAAAACTGGAGCACGACGAAGCCTGACTGGTTGACGGCTTTCTCATCCGGTACTTCGGGAGCGGGAAGCGTAAACGCAGTGTCTTACACGGCTACGGTGGCATCGCAGCAGGGAGTCAGCCGGAGCGCACATACCGAAGCATTAAGACAGCGGACGGCAAAAGGTACCCAAAGTATGCCTTATAACCTTGCCAACAGCAGCGGCGACGCAACGATACAGAACACGGCCAACTGCTACGTTATCAACAGTCCGGGAGAGTATTATTTCCCGTTGGTTTACGGCAATGCCATAAAAAACGGAAACGACAACAAGTCGGCTTACTTCTATGACTATGACGATATTTACATATTGAAAAACTTCATCAATCATTTGGGCAATCCCATCCGGTCGCCGCGTATTTACGAACATACGGGCTGCCAGCCTCAATCATGTAAACTATTGTGGCAGGATGCTCCGGGACTCCTCTCAAATGTCAGCCTGTATGACGACCAACATGCCATCCGCTTTACTGTCAACGCCGCCAGCATTCAGCAAGGCAATGCGTTAATCGCTGTTTATGATGCCAATGGAAAGATTATGTGGAGCTGGCACATCTGGGTAACGGATACCGATGTTTCGCAAACGAAAAGAGTAATGAGTTCTTATGGAATGGATAGCCAGATGATGACTGTCAATTTGGGATGGTGCGACGGAGAACATGTCAGCTTTGCAAGCAGAGAATGCCAAGTGCGCATCACGGCGAACGAAAAGGTGAGCACGTTTACCATCACGCAAGAAGGTCTGGAACTGGATTATAACGGTAATAACCCCTACTACCAATGGGGGCGCAAAGACCCGTTCTATCCCGGCGACATCGGTACGCTCGCCACGAAATACTGGTACGATGACAGCGGACAAGTATCAAACAATAATCCGGCTACGTATTTAGCTGATGAAGGTAACGCCTGCATTACGTGGGGTATCATGAATCCGCAAATATTAAACAAAAACACAGCCATGGATAACAAATACCTAAACCTTTGGGATGCTGACAATAACACGGCTTATCTTGACGATGAGACACCTACCAAAAGTATCTACGATCCATGTCCCGCCGGCTTCAAGCTCCCCAGAGGTTGGGAATTTACCGGATTTTCAATCACCGGCCCCACTCAAGAAGAGAAAGACATAAAGGATATGAATGTCGCAGGTTCGTTTACATACGGATGGAATTTTTACTGCGGCCTGAACAAAACCGGAGAAACGATATTCTTTCCTGCCACCGGCTCTCGTTACAACACCGACAGCCCGGGAAAACCGAACCGCATCGGAAAAGATATTCAGGTATATGGGGCTGCGCCCAGTGGTTATGCAAACGGTTACTCTTTCAGAGCCACAGAAATCAGTATATGGATCAGCCGTCCGGTAGATCGTTACGGGGCTTTCTCCATACGCCCTATCCGCGATGATCAATGACAAAGAAAATTATTATTTACAGTTTATGAATAAGAAGAAGAAAGAAATCGAAAGAAAATTACTATTAGGTAGCCTCCTGCTTTTAGCATCGCACGGAGTATCGGTAGCGGCTGTACATCGCGACAGCCTTTGTGTAAAACCGTCTCCTACTTGCTGCATGAAAAAAGACAGAGTCGGCTATTGGTACATAGGTACGGGATATTCCGTACCTTTTATGTTTGGAGACGTCAACTCACTGACTGCCAAGCGTGATTTTTGGGGTAATAAGATATCGCTGAAAGGTGGATATCGGTTCTCCTCCCTTTTCGGACTGGAGATGGGGGTATCGGTAGGACGTATGCGCGGATTCTCTCCCCGCTCGGCAGAAAAGTTCAGACTAGGGACAGAAGATGCCATGACCTATTATCCTTATACCATATTGGGTGGAGAAGATAATTACCAGACGGCTCCCGACAATGCCGGTATTTGGGAAAATCAGGGCAATAATATTTACATCAAGTCGGTTCCGTACGCCCGGATTTACAGCGAATCGCGTTACTGGGAAACCTCCTTGCAGGCTGTATTCAACTTTAACCGCCTTTTCACCCGAATACCTGAAGGACGCGAACAGCCCGTATCTCTTCTGGTGAAACCGGGTATTTACTTACAAAAATATAATGCGCAGGCTCACCTCTTGGAAGACAAGAGCCGGGTTGCTCCTAAACAGCGTCCACTGTCTGTAGGCTTGGGAGGCGACATCGCTGTTCACTTTGCTCTGACTCAAAAGTTGGGATTGGAGCTTAGTAGCGCTCTGATATGGGTAAGCAAACGGAATTTTGACGGAGTGCGCACCATACGCCGCAGTCACGATGACTTTATTTGGCAAAACGGAATATCGCTTCTCTGGAAGTTCCGGCGGAACACACCGCAACGTCATTGCATCGAACCCTTACCGGACGCAATGCCGGTACATCCCGCAATAGAAGCGTTTAATCCTTTTGCCGGCGGAAACTTCGCTTTCGATTACCTGACACCGGATTTGAGTGTACGGAAAGAACGCAACATCAGCCGTCAGGCGCGTCTTCATTTCACGGTATCGAAGTGGGATATCCGACCCGAACTCGGAGACAATCTCAATGAACTGGGGAAAATTACTACGGCGTTCCGCGAACTGGCAGACGATGAAGATATTTCCATCACCTCGATTTCCATCGACGGATATGCCTCACCCGAAGGGCCGCACGATTTTAATATCTTACTCAGCCAAAACCGTGCGCAAGCCATTTCATCGTACATTGCAAGCAGTTTCAATTATCCGGAAAACCAAATAAAAACGGCTGGTCATGCTGAAGACTGGGACGGACTGGAACGTTTGTTACAGACTTGGAATCATCCTGACCGCGACCGCGCACTGGAAGTGCTCAGTACCGACACCGATGTAACCACGCGCCAAAGAAAACTCGCACGGTTAGCCGGTTACAAGGATATGTTGAACGACCTCTACCCGCTGTTGCGGCGCAATGAATATACTTTCCATTATACCATTGCTCCGTTCTCAATCGAACGCGCCACACAACTTATTCATACGCGCCCCGACAAGCTCAGTGCAGAAGAAATGATAGCCGTAGCCAACCGCTATCCGATGTACTCCGAAGCGTTTAACGAATGTTCGGGCATCGCTTTCAAATTCTATCCCGAAGCGCCCATGCCCCGTCTTTACATGGCTGCCATCGCTCTGCACAACGGTGATGCTGCCACTGCTTCGCGGTATCTGTCGACACTTGCCGACGATAGTCGTGCTTGGAATCTTTTGGGAGTATGTGCAGCGCTGAACAGCGACCGTGCTTCGGCTGTGCGTTACTTCCGCATGGCTGCCGAAAAAGGAGATGCTTCGGCTGCAAGCAATTTGGACAAATTAGAAAACCGCTGAAACGATTCCGGCGGATATTTACAGAAGAACAGTTTATTAAATAAAGACATACGAACAATATGAAACGAAAAACAACGATACACATCGCAGGAAACCTGCTGGCACTGCTTATGCTGGTTACTGCCTGTTACCGCGAAGACATCAGTACCCTGTACAGCCGACAGTATCAGCTGACGGCAGAACTCACGGGTATCAATGCTGAGATTCTACGCATCAACAACGAAATCGTGGAGCTGCGTAACCTTTATAATATTTTGGCAAACAAACCTACCGTTACCGGATTTCAATACCGGGTAGAGGAAAAAGACGGCAAGACGGATACGCTGGGAGTAGACATTACGCTGGACGACCGGACGTTCTTCATCCCATACGGGCATAACGGAAAAAACGGAGCCGACGGAAAAACACCCACAGTAACCATCAGCAATGACGGTTTCTGGGTAATAAACGGAGAGAAAACGGCTTGGAAAGCAGTAGGTACCGATGGCAAAGACGGAAAAGACGGAGCTGACGGGAAAGATGGAACAAACGGAACCAACGGAACGACACCTACCGTGGAAATAGTAGGAGGATATTGGGTTATCAACGGGGTATCGACCGGAGTGCCTGCTACCGGACCGAAGGGGGATAAGGGAGACCCCGGTCAGGGCAATGACGGTGCCGACGGACATACGCCTGTTATCACTATCAGTAACGATGGCTTTTGGGTAATCGACGGTACGAAAAGTACGAGCAAGGCTGTCCCCGACGACGGAAAGACACCGCTCATCAATGCGGCTAAAGACCCGGATAACCCTGCCGACGAAAATTATTACTGGACTATCAAGTATCCCGGCGATGAGAATTATTCATTCTTGCTGGTGAACGGACAGAAGGTGAAAGCTACCGGACCGAAAGGTGACAAGGGAGATACGCCGGTAGTAGAGCCTATCATTGAGAATGTGACTAAGGCTGACGACGGTACGTCAATCACCATCACCCTTCACGACGGTACGTCTTACGAGATTCCGCTGCTGGGCATCCACTTTAAACTGAATCCGGGGAAACTTGCCATGAAAGACCGTAACGGGCTGGATTCGCTCATCCTGTTCGTGCGCGAAGGGCTCACCATCGACGTGCCTTACACTTGTTCTGCCAACGTAGCACGCATCGAAGCGATGCTGCCCGCAGGGTGGAGCGCCACGGCAGACATCAGTCCCACCGACTCCACCAAGCGAATCATTCACATTACTTCGCCGCAGCTGATGGACTTAGACCGTGCCCAGTTTGAGGGAGGAGCTTCGTTTATCGCTTTCGACCAAAAGGGAGCTGCCCTGACGCAGTACATCAAACTGAAGCTGAACAAGTATCTGTATATGAGCTATTTTTACAACGATCTGAACGCCGTGGAGCTGAATCGTCCCACCAGTCCGTTTAACCAACTGAAATGGACGGAACAACATTATTTCCTTATCGAGTTTTATAAGCTCCAAGACCGGAAATTCGAACTTTCTGCACGGTTCCCGGCGGGGATAGGCACAAACGAGCCCCTCTCTCCCAGCCTGCCCGATTATCCTTCGTTTGTATTCAACAAGTCGGAAGCTGATGTAGAGAAACAATTCAAGGTGAATACGTTCCTGTTCCGTCCGGATTCGGTCAACCTGAGCAGCATCATAGGCAACGACGGCCCCGAAGGGCGCGTATTATATGCCAATGAATATCAGGCAAGCGATGACGGTACGTATATGAAACCCGTACCTTACGACACGTATATGGTGCAATACAGCTATACGCAGAATAACGGCAGCAACAACGAACTGATACGCATCCGCCGCGCTGCCTCTAAGTATAAGATTCATCTTTACAAGGCTTCTGAGTTTTTGGGTATCGACAAAGCCGATTTCGATTACAAGAAAGTGGAAATTTTGCTGACCAACCAGACTCACCTGCTGTCTACTGTTTACAAGTCGTATAACCCTGTGTCATACGTGGCTCAAAGCAACGCGATGACTTACAACCCCGCCACCGACCAGTTGGAATGTGAGTTCTGTACGTTGGGCGGAGCCAACACTGCCATCGGACTCAACTTTTATTACGATAAGGTAGGCAAAAAGCGCTGGGAGCCTCAAACATTAGCTGCTGTGCTGGTTCGCCCCGACTGGGAAGTCAACGCATACGTAAATCATAGCGGCATACCTTTCCCCGGTGCCGGTACTTACGATCATTATGTCGGGTTTACCAACAACGGCGATAACACTACCCGCTACGGAGGCGGTCGGATATTTGAAGCTACCACCAACTCATTTTATCCTAAAACCCTGCCCGATCTGAACTAAGAAAAGAATCTAAGAGCCGCCGCAACCTTTGTGCTTGCAGGCGGCTTTTTTTATATCCCTAAAACGCATCCGCAAGAACCGGTATACGCTATGGGATGAGTTACCTAAAACTACCGCATCCGTTACCAAACTCTCCGAATAGAAATGAACAGCCGCCTGTCTTAACAGTTTCTGTCGTGCCTTGTACATCCGAAGAAACTTATTTTACACTATAAATCAATACATTATACACAGATAGATGTACATTGCACAAAACAGGATACATCGAATGTTATGCCTAATTTTGCATTGGACACAGAATAATAATAAGTTCATTTCTATGATAAAAATCAAACGAGAATTATTGGTTTGTATATTGTCCGTCGGGAGTCTTGTTTCGTGGGCTAATGACATCCAGCCTACCGACACCCTCACCGTAGAAATATATTACCGGCAGGGAATATCCCAAATTGATTCCACATATCAGGATAACCGGAATCGGATGGGCAAGCTATTGGAATTTCTTTACACCCTTTCGGCCGACAGCACATGCCGCTTAAACGGGCTACACATCATTTCCGGTGCTTCTCCCGAAGGGAATACTTCATTTAATAAGGCTTTGTCGAAAAAAAGAACCAATGCCATCAGCGATTACCTCAGCCTGCGACTGCCTGCCGAACAATCGGCTTTGATTACGAAAGCTCACACAGGCATCGACTGGGAAGCGCTGCAAGCCAAAGTAGAACGTTCTGACATGCCTTATAAAGAGGAAGTGTTGCAGATTCTGTATCATACGCCCGAATGGGTGATAAAAAACGGCATCGTGGTAGACGGCAGGAAAAAGCAACTGATGACTCTCCGGCAAGGAAACTGCTGGCGTTACATGGAAGAACATTTCTTCCCCGAACTGAGACACTCGCTGGTAGAGGTGGAATATGTTTGTGAAACACCACAAGAAGAAATCAAAGACGAGGGTGATACGGAAATCAGAATGATAGAATGTACCACTCCCCCCTTTTACGCAACAGAAAAAGACAGTGCCACCGTTTTAGAATTTGAGCCGCAAGCGCGTCCTCCTTTCTACATGGCTGTTAAGACCAATCTGCTTTACGATGCCCTTCTCGTACCCAATATCGGCGTAGAATTTTATGTGGGCAAGGGCTTTTCAGTAGGCGGAAACTGGATGTACGCATGGTGGAACCGCAACAGCCGTCACCGCTACTGGCGTATCTACGGCGGCGAGTTGGCTGTACGGAAATACTTCAACCGCACAAGCGAAGGCAGTCCGCTGAACGGACATCACATCGGCATCTACGGACAAGTGTTTACCTACGACTTTGAGACCGGAGGCCGGGGCTACATGGGCGGAAAACCGGGCGGTACGCTTTGGGAGAAAATGAATTACAGCGCCGGACTGGAATACGGTTACTCATTGCCCGTAACCCGACGGCTGAACCTCGACTTCGTAATCGGTGTGGGTTACTGGGGCGGAACGTATTACGAATATTTGCCTATGGATAATCACTATGTATGGCAGGCAACCAAACAGCGCCGTTGGTTCGGTCCGACGAAAGCAGAAGTGTCGCTGGTATGGCTGCTTGGCAATGGAAACTATAATGCAAAGAAAGGAGGCAGACGATGAAAACTTTTTACGGCTTAATCTTTATCATCATAATATGCCTGCTCACGGCGTGCGAGCATAAAGAACTGTGTTTTGTCCACGCTCACACGGCAGAATTGCAAGTGATATTCGACTGGAAATATGCACCCGAAGCTCACCCTGCAAGTATGCGCCTTTACCTTTTCCCCGAAACGGGAAAAGAGCCGCTGATTTATGAATTCGGCAACCGAACGGGAGGAAAAATAACTGTCCCTGCCGGACGTTACCGCGCACTTTGTATGAACAACGACACGGAGTTTATCATTATCCGAAACACCGACCACTACGAAAGCATTGAAGCGTATCTGGCAGACGGGGTTTTCCCGCGTCCGGTTCCGCGTGCAGGAAGTACCGGCGAGCAACGGGTAAAGTCTACCCCCGACATGCTGTGGAGCGACCACATCGAAGAGGTAGAGGTGGTAGCTTCTGCAGAAGGACAGACACTGACCCTGTATCCGAAAGCCATAGTGCGCCATTACACGGTGGAAATCAGAAACGTGGAAAACCTGAAATACCTTACCGAAGGGGAGCTGTTCGGCTCACTTACGGATATGTCAGACGGCTTCATGCTGGGAACAAACCAGCCGGCAGAAGAACTGGCTACCCTGCCGTTCGAGATGACATCCGACGGCAAGTCGACTGTAAACGCGGACTTTTATACTTTCGGGTATCCCGCCACATCGATCAACACTCAGTATCTTACGGTGTATGCCATACTGAACGACGGGAAGAAATACAGTTTTACGTATGATGTAACCGAAAAGATACACAATGCCCCCGACCCTGCCAACGTACACATCCTGCTCGACGGGCTTCCCCTCCCCAAACCCATAGACAACGGCGGAGGATTTAACCCCGACGTAGACGAATGGAGTACGGTAGAAATAAGTATATCTATGTAGCTAAGATAAGTATATAACAAACTAACACCATTAATCACTAATTATAATTTATATGAAGAAAAACGTTTTTTTAAGCATGGCAATTGCCTCTACGATGTTGGTGGCTTGCTCCAACGACGAGATTGTGGATGTAAACACCGGAAGCGCTATTTCTTTCCGAACCCTGATTGACAACGCTACACGCGCAAATCAGGAAACCACAGCCTCTTTGTCTACTTTCAAAGTAACAGCCATTAAGGATGCCGGAACAGAATTTGCCACTACGGTAACAAAAGGCGGCGATGGATGGAACACTGCGCAAACTTACTATTGGCCGAACTATGCATTAAAATTCTATGCATACGCCAATGGTCCTGCCACCGGAAAAGGTACGGTTTCGATTACCAAAGATGCAAAAACAATTACCGATTTCACTCCGGCAGGCAACGTAACCGAGCACAAAGACTTGCTGGTGGCTTACAATACCGGTACGAAGGAAACTTATAACAATGCTCCTGTGCCTTTGACCTTCAAACATGCTTTGTCACAAATCGAAGTGAAAGCTAAGAATGAGAAAGCAGCATCTGTGAAGGTTGAGATAATCGGAGTGAAGTTAGTAAACATGGCAACGAAAGCCACTCTTACTTTCCCGGAATCTGTTCTCTCTGGTAAATTGCCGATCAGCAACTGGAGCAATCAAGCAGATCAGAACATTCCTGCAAAGGCTTATTACAGCAACGGAACTAAAGCTGTGACACTGACCAACGAATTCCAGTCTGTTATGTTTGGTGAAAACAATTTCATGATTATCCCGCAACAGATTACTCCGTGGAATGCAAAAAAGAACGACCCCGAGGCTGATATCAACAAGCAGGGTGCTTACCTTGCCGTTCTCTGCCGCATTTCCAATATAAGCGATGCCGGTGAAACATTGATTTACCCTGCTCCTACTGCTGATGACAACAAAGATGGCAAGTATGCTTATTCAGCCGTAGCAATCGATAATAAAACTGTCGCACAATGGGAACCGGGCAAGAAGTATGTTTATAACCTGACTTTCTGCTCTGACGGCGGTGGTGCCGGTAAAGTTGACCCGAATCCGGAAAATCCCGGCGGTGGTACGGATACCGACGAAACTCCCGGAACCGGTGGTGAAGACATCTTAGGTGGTGCTATCAAGTTCACTGTTACGGTAGATGACTGGGAAACTGTAGAAGTTCCGATGAACATGTAAAAATAACCTGAGCTTTGGTTTTCTATTAGCCTGAGCATTAAATACTAAAAACGAAAAGGCAGAGGATGAAAATTCCTTTGCCTTTTTTAGTTTTTCAGCCTTACACTCCCGCATAAGAACCGATTCGCACAGAAAAGGTAACGAAAATGTACATTGCATTAAAGGGGCATATCACTGTAATTCAAGCATATATTCATAGAACAAAGTACATTCATAATCCAGCCTAAAGTTTTTCTTGATTATTAACTTCACGAAAAAATTAAATATGAATGTATGACAAATCATAGACTTATACACCACCTGATCGCTCAAGGATTATTTGCAATATTTGTTCTCACGACTTCTTGTACCGATGAAATAGAACAGCCCCGTGCGGGAAACCGTATCAGCTTTACTACGGAAATTCAAAACACTTGGATTTCTTTTGACCAAAACGAAGGCAGAGCAGAGACACGTTCTACAGTATCTGCCCTACAGTCGGATGGTGGGAAAGCATTTTATCTGCATACACTTTATGCCGACAGCATCGCATCTCCCCTCTCTTCCGACAGCATTCCGGCCACCCGTTCTACTCCTGTCGCCACGAATAATATGTACGATGCATTCGGTATATCGGCTTATGCATATACCGGCAATTGGAACAATACGCAGAAACCGAATTACATGTATGATGTTCCGGTCAGCAAAACAGGCAACTCATGGCTTCCGGTGTCTACTCATTACTGGCCCGGCAACGCTTACAAACTGAAATTCTTTGCCTATGCGCCTCAAAACAACAGTGCCTATCAGCTCTCCGGGCAAATCGCTGGAGCGCCGACTGTATCCTGCACTGTTCCAGACAATGTAGCGGAGCAACTGGATTTGCTGGTGGCAGCATCGGAAGAAATCAACGGCGGAGCTAATACGACGGTTAATCTGAAGTTCCGCCATGCTTTAACGGCTGTAAAATTTGTATGCGGCAGCGACATGAAGGCAGGCACCGTAAAAAGCGTTACGCTTAAAGGTGTGAACTCGACAGGAGTTTATGACTTCGGAACAGACACGTGGAGCCGTGTCAGCAGTCCGAAAGACTTCTCGCAAACGCTGAATCGACCGACTTCGGGAGCTCCCAATACAGCAATCACCGCTCCGGAGCAAACTTTCATGATGATTCCGCAAACTTTACCCGACAATGCGGTAATCGAAGTAGTGTTCAATGATGGAATAACCGACAATATCCTTACAGGACATATCGGAAAAAGCGTATGGCAAATGGGAAAAACGGTTACATATCAACTTTCAAGTACCTCGATTAACTGGCAGTACACACTGACGGTTTCCTCCGAAACCTTGAACTTTAATTATTTGGGCGGCACGCAATCGTACAGCGTTACCAGTTACCGAAAAAACAATCAGGGGGTTACAGAGCCGGTAGAATGGACTTCCCAATACTCGACCAACAACGGAGTGACGTGGAGTAACACCAAACCCGACTGGCTCACTGAGTTCACCTCAAGCGGAATGGGAAGCGAAACTGCCACTTCATTTAATGCTGCAATTACTCCACAAACCGGTGTATCTCAAAGCGTCCATACGGCAGCCCTTCGTTCAACAGCAGAGAAAGGCTCCAAAGCCATTCCTTATAACCTGTCGAACAGTACGGGTGCGACAGATGTGGAAAACACGGCTAACTGCTACATTGTGAACGCACCGGGAACGTATTCTTTCCCTTTGGTATACGGCAATGCCATCAAAAACGGACAGACTAACCGCTCGGCGTTTACTTCTAAGGCTTCCATACAGGGAACGCTGAACCCGTTCATCAATCATTTGGGCAATGGCATAACCGACCCTTATATCGCTAAAAATGCGGGGTGCATTCCTGCAAAAGCCGAACTGGTTTGGCAGGATGCCCCCTCGCTGGTAACCGACATTAAGTATAACAGCGGAACCAACGGCGGAACAATTTCGTTTACGGTAAACAAAGAAAATATCCGACAGGGGAATGCGCTTATAGCTATTAAAGACAATCAGAATACGATTCTTTGGTCTTGGCATATCTGGGTAACGGATGAGGATGTATACCATACCATCAAGGTTACCAACCATCAGAATGTATCCCACAACCTGATGCCTGTTCATTTGGGCTGGTGTGAAGGAGAAGTCATCAATTATGCAGCCCGAAGCTGTCGGATACGGTTCACTGCCCACGGGCAAACACGTGTCATCACCATTAACCAAACAGAAGCAACTGCCTCTACCCGAGGGAACTGTACTTTCTACGAATGGGGACGCAAAGACCCCCTGCGTCCATCCAGCGGAAGTGGAAATAAAACGTGGTATAACGCAGCGGGGATTGCTTCAACAGCCGACCATGCAGTAGAGTCATTCCCATTTGGTAACGAGTGTATCAAAAACTACATTCGCAAGCCTGATGTGATGCAAAAAGAAATCGGAGGAGAAAATATGTACTTCAATTTATGGAATGCGGATAACAACACTAATGGCAAGAACTTCAACGACAATCCCGTAACAAAAACCGTGTACGACCCTTGTCCGGTAGGTTTCACGCTACCACCAAGCAATGCCTTTACAGGATTCACCACAACAGGGGAAAACGTCACCAATACTGTTGATAAATACAACGGAGAATGGAATAGCAGCATACCGGGATGGAACTTCTACTGCGGACCAAACAAAATGGAAGGAACCATTTTCTTTCCTTTAACAGGAGAACGAATTTCATCAGGAGGATACCTATCGGCAGTAGGTTCGCTAGGACATACTTGGTCGGCAACGTCTACCGATTCTGAATACGCCCATAATCTTACTCTCTATACTAATTATTGGGTATGGCCATTAGACCAATTCACCAAAAGTGCAGGTCATGGCGTACGCCCTTGTCAGGAATGACGTTAATCCATACCGAATGGGGCAAATGCCCCATTCGGACAACAAAAAAAGGAGTTACGATAAGTCGTAACTCCTTGATTCTTAACCGTCGGGGTAGCGGGATTCGAACCCACGACCCCCTGCTCCCAAAGCAGGTGCGCTAACCGGACTGCGCTACACCCCGAAAGCTTTTCCTTAAAAGCGATGCAAAGGTATGCTTTTTTATTTACTTATGCAAGGCTTTGCAATATATTTTTTAATTTTTCCCGCCAATCTTCTCCGTTTAAAGGACAAAAAGTGTGTAGCCCAAACTCTTTGCCTTTTTCTATATTTGCCGGGCCATCATCCACAAACAGGGTCTCCGAAGGAATCAGACTTGCGTCTTTTATCATAAAATCATAAATATGATTATCCGGTTTCGTATAGCCTATCTTGTAAGAAAGATATAACTTGTCGAAATATTCATTCAGGGGTTTTCCTGACGGAGAAAACTGACTGCTACATGCCCAGTCTATCACGTAAGGATTGGTATTGCTCAAAACGAAAAGACGATAGCGAGTCCGCAAATCTTCCAGATAAGTTAAAATATCCGGATTCACTCCCGTAAAGAAACCTAACCATGCTTCTTTTGTTTCTTCCCATTCCAACTTACGGCCACAAAGCTCACCCAGCCTTTCCTGAAAAGTATTTGCATCTATCTTTCCTTCTTCTAATTGTTGGAAAATGCCTGTTTGGTGATACTTGTCCAAACGTGTATCAGCATCTGTCAATCCTAAACGAATAAACGCTTCTACTGCCCTATCGCGGCTGATGGGAGCTATTACTCCACCGAAATCAAATACTATATTTTTAATCATGTTTTTTACCGTTGCATTAATGATCTGAATGGCATAGGATATGGCAATTCAAAATTCATGGTTTCGCCCGTAATGGGATGATAAAAGCATAACTTAAACGCATGTAATGCCAGACGTCTCAAAGGGTCTGTTTCACAACCGTAACGCATGTCTCCCACCACCGGATGTCCTAACGACTGCATGTGCACGCGGATTTGGTTCTTGCGCCCGGTCTCCAGTTGGAGTTCAATCATCGAAAAACCGTTCGCACGCTTAATCGTACGATAATGAGTTACCGAATACTTCCCGCCATCGTCGTAGGGCGACGAACTGACATAAAGTTTACGGTCGGTGAGCCACGACTCTACCGTGCCCTGATCTTTCTCCATGTCTCCCATGACAAGAGCCACATACCGACGGTCGAAAACAATATCATGCCAGTTGTCTCGCAAATTATGTTGTGTTTTTTCATCTTTGGCAAACATCATAACCCCCGAAGTCTCACGGTCTAAACGGTGAACCACAAACACGCGGTTATTCCGATTCTGACGTTTTACGTATTCAGTCAGAATATGTTGCGCCGTGCGTTCCTTTTGATGTTCGGAAGCCACCGACAGAAGTCCCTCTTTCTTTTCTACTACGATGATATAAGCATCCTCATATAATATTTTCAACATGGGATGACGGAACTCATGTTTATGTTTCTCTTTGCTGATTTGCACTTTCATGCCCCGAAGCAGCGGGAAATTGTATTGCGTCTGGATATTATTGTCCACCAATACCACACGATTCGTAAGCAAAGCCTTTACACGTGTTCTGCTGATGCCTGCCATCTTCTTCATCAAAAAGTCCATCAGCTCCATCGGTTCTGTTACATTATATATAGTATAACGCGAAGCTGCGTGAGGCATCCTGTTATATCCGGTGTTTTTTCTCTTGTTCATCATCTTCTTTATCTTCTTAACGCTTTTCTAATAACACGACATTTTCTACATGGTGTGTATGCGGAAACATATCTACCGGCTGAACTGCCGTTACTTTATATTTTACATCCAATAGCTGGAGGTCGCGCGCCTGAGTAGCCGGATTACAGCTTACGTACACAATGCGCTTGGGCTCAGCAAACAGTATCACGTCAATCACATCATTGTGCATACCCGCACGCGGAGGGTCGGTTATGATTACGTCGGGACGCCCGTGTTCGTTTATAAAATCTTGGGTCAGGATATCTTTCATGTCGCCGGCATAGAATAAAGTATTCGTTATGCCGTTGATTTCAGAATTTACCTTCGCATCTTCTATTGCTTCGGGCACATACTCGATGCCGACAACCTTCTTTGCCTGACGCGCCACGAAGTTGGCGATGGTACCTGTCCCTGTATACAGGTCGTATACCAATTCTTCTCCGGTAAGCCCCGCAAAGGTGCGGGCTACTTTATACAGTTCATAGGCCTGCTCCGAATTGGTTTGGTAGAACGATTTCGGCCCTATCTTGAAGCGCAGGTTTTCCATTACTTCAAAGATATGGTCTTTCCCCTTAAACACCTCTACATCCAAATCGCCGATGGTATCGTTACATTTATTATTTATTACATATAATAAGGATGTGATTTCGGGGAAACTGTCGGCTACGTATTGCAGCAGTTCTTTCATCTTGGCAAGTTCACCCTCGTTGGTAATCTTGCATTGCAGCAACACCATCAGCTCGCCGGTCGACGAGGTGCGTACCATCATGTTACGCAACATGCCTTCTTGCGTGCGCAGATTGAAAAAGGCATAATCATGTTCGTAAGCATAATCGCGTATGGCGTTCCGGATTCGGTTCGATATGTCGTCCTGCAACCAGCATTTGTCGATAGCCAGCACCTTGTCGAACGCACCGGGGATATGAAACCCTACTGCATTCATCTGTTCGTACTTCACATCCTGTTTTACCTCATCCTCGGTGAGCCAACGCTTGTTTGAGAATGTAAATTCCAGCTTGTTCCGATAGAAAACCGTCTTCTTCGAGCCTAAAATAGGCATGAATTCCGGCAACTCTATCTTCCCGATGCGGGTCAGATTATCGAAAACTTGTTTCTGCTTGTATTTTATCTGTTCTTCGTATGAAAGGCATTGCCATTTACATCCGCCGCACACTCCGTAATGCTGACAAAACGGCTCTACGCGAAGAGGCGATTTCTCATAAAACTTTACAGCGACAGCCTCGGCATAATGATTTTTCTTACGCTTCACCTGTAAATCCACCACATCGCCCGGAACTACATAAGGGACGAATACTACCAAATCATTCACTTTTGCCAACGCTTTTCCTTCTGCAGCTACGTCGGATATCGTTACTTTTTCCAATAACGGAAGTTCTTTCTTCTTTCGTGTCACGTTTATTTTCTCTAAGACCAATTTGGGAACAAATATAGGCATTTTTTCTGACAATCGAGCAATATTTGGCAAGAAGTTAATTTTGCAAAGTCTATATTACAAAACATAGTATTTTTTCCGCCCTTTCGTTGTGAAATTTCAAAGAATATGGTTAGATTTGTGACCGAAACAGCAGGAGGGCTTGTTTCTAAGCAGCAGTACGCCCCTGTCGGGAACTTGCAAAAAACGCTACCCATAGAACCGATGAACGCTATGGGTAGAAATGGTTAACGCTTCCGCATGGAATACCTTACGCAAACGGTAGTGTTTTTCGAGGCATCCGGCGGAGAATTTTTCCCTTGTACTCCCGTAGGACGGAAGGTTTGGACAGGCTCAATGAAAAACATTGTATGATACTGAAAAACATATTATAACCTATAAAATCTTTTAACGATATGGATACAAAAAGAGTCTATACGTTCGGCAACGGACATGCCGAAGGGAAAGCAGACATGAGAAATCTATTGGGTGGTAAAGGTGCTAACCTCGCCGAAATGAATCTGATCGGTGTCCCCGTTCCTCCCGGTTTCACCATCACTACGGATGTATGTAACGAATACTTTGAAAAAGGAAAAGAAGCAGTGGTGGCTTTGCTGAAAACAGATGTTGAAGATGCCATCAAAGGGGTTGAGACGCTGATGAAATCAAAATTCGGCGATATCGAAAATCCGCTGCTGGTTTCCGTACGTTCAGGTGCACGTGCTTCCATGCCGGGTATGATGGACACGATTTTGAATCTGGGACTGAATGACGAAGTGGTAGAAGGATTGGCACGCAAGACCGGCAATGAACGTTTTGCATGGGACTCTTACCGCCGATTCGTACAGATGTATGGCGACGTGGTATTGGGCATGAAACCTACTAACAAAGAAGACATCGACCCGTTCGAAGCTATCATCGAGGATGTTAAGAAAGCAAAAGGTGTCCGTCTGGATAACGAACTGGACGTTGATGACCTGAAAGCGCTGGTAGTACGCTTTAAGGCTGCCGTCAAAGCCCAAACCGGCAAAGAATTCCCATCGTGCGCATACGAACAACTGTGGGGAGCTATCTGTGCAGTGTTCGATTCGTGGATGAACGAGCGCGCTATCCTTTACCGCAAGATGGAAGGCATACCGGCTGAATGGGGTACGGCGGTTAACGTTCAGGCGATGGTGTTCGGAAACATGGGCGATACTTCGGCTACGGGAGTATGCTTCTCACGCGACGCTGCTACGGGAGAAGACTTGTTTAACGGCGAATATCTGATTAACGCACAGGGCGAAGACGTGGTAGCCGGTATCCGTACTCCGCAACAGATTACAAAAATCGGTTCTCAGCGTTGGGCCGAACTGCAAGGCATCTCTGAAGAAGAACGTGCAAGCAAATATCCTTCTATGGAAGAGGCTATGCCGGAAATCTACAAAGAACTCGATGAACTGCAAACCAAGTTGGAAAACCACTATCACGACATGCAGGATATGGAATTCACCGTTCAGGAAGGCAAGTTGTGGTTCCTGCAAACCCGCAACGGTAAACGTACGGGAGCTGCAATGGTACGTATCGCAATGGAAATGCTTCATCAGGGAATGATTGACGAAAAAACAGCGTTGATGCGTTGCGAACCAAACAAGCTCGACGAACTGCTTCACCCGGTATTCAACAAAGAAGCGTTGTCTCGTGCGAAAGTGCTTACACGCGGATTACCGGCTTCTCCGGGCGCTGCATGTGGACGCATCGTATTCTTTGCTGAAGATGCGGCTGCTTGGCACGCCAACGGCCACCGCACCGTATTGGTTCGTATCGAAACATCTCCCGAAGACCTCGCCGGAATGACTGCTGCCGAAGGTATTCTGACTGCCCGCGGAGGTATGACCTCTCACGCTGCGGTAGTAGCCCGCGGTATGGGTAAGTGTTGCGTTTCAGGAGCCGGAGCTATCAACGTAGACTACAAAGCGCGCACGGTGGAAATCGAAGGTACGCTGCTGAAAGAAGGCGATTACATCTCAATAAACGGTTCGAACGGATGCGTTTACGCCGGTGAAATACAAACCGAACCCGCCCAGCTCTCCGGAGACTTTGCCGAACTGATGGACTTGTGCAGCAAATACAGCCGCTTGCAGGTACGTACCAACGCCGACACGCCGCGCAACGCACAAGATGCACGCAGCTTTGGAGCAGTAGGTATCGGATTGTGTCGTACGGAACACATGTTCTTCGATGATGAAAAGATCGTAGCCGTTCGTGAAATGATTCTTGCAGAAGATGCCGAAGGACGTAAAAAAGCATTGGCGAAACTGTTGCCCTACCAGAAAGCTGACTTTAAAGAAATATTCAAAACGATGGACGGACTGCCCGTCAACGTTCGTCTGCTCGACCCGCCTTTGCACGAATTCGTACCGCACGATGTAAAAGGTCAGGAAGAAATGGCGCAGGCAATGGGTGTTACCGTTGAGTACATCCGCCACCGCGTAGAAAGTCTCTGCGAACACAACCCGATGTTGGGTCACCGCGGTTGCCGCTTGGGTAACACATATCCCGAAATCACCGAAATGCAAACCCGTGCCATCATCAGTGCAGCTTGCGAATTGAAACGCGAAGGATACGACCCCAAACCCGAAATTATGGTTCCGCTCATCGGTATTCTGTACGAATTCGAAGCCCAAGAGCGCGTAATCCGTCAGACTGCTGCCGAAGTATTTAAAGAAGAAGGCATCGAAATCCCCTTCAAAGTAGGAACGATGATTGAAGTGCCGCGTGCAGCGTTGACCGCCGACCGCATTGCTTCTCACGCCGAATACTTCTCATTCGGAACCAATGACCTGACTCAGATGACATTCGGTTACTCACGCGATGATATTGCTTCTTTCTTGCCGGTATATCTGGAAAAGAAGATTTTGAAAGTAGACCCGTTCCAAGTTCTCGACCAAAACGGTGTAGGTCAACTTATCAAGATGGCAGTAGAAAAAGGTCGTTCCGTTCGTCCTGAACTGAAATGTGGTATTTGCGGTGAGCATGGCGGCGAACCTTCATCAGTTAAGTTCTGCCACCGAGTAGGCTTGAACTATGTTTCTTGTTCTCCGTTCCGTGTGCCTATCGCTCGTTTGGCTGCGGCGCAGGCTGCAATAGAGGATACTCTCTAAGTTTAGAAGCCCTCAGGCAGAATAGCAATTAAAATTTGTATCAGGCTGTAATCTACCGATTTATACGGTGATTACAGCCTGAGTTGCGTTAAGACAGTTCGTGCAGTTGACATCAAAAAATGAGCCAAATGAGCATATTTGTTTTACTCTATGTTTACCCCAAAAATCATCATGTTTACCCCTGTTTACCCCAAAGAATTTATAGTATTTATCTAAAAAGGAAATAGGTATGACAACATTTAAAGCAACGGTAAAAAAGCCAAGAAGCGATGGCTTCTACACAGTTTACATCAGGATTACGCATCAGCGCAAATCCAGTTACATTAAAACAAATAAAATTGTAGACGCTGCTCATATTACGAAAGGTGGTGATCTCACCGACCCTGTTGTGAATGAGTATTGCGCTATGCTCATCAGACAATATACGGACCGCCTGAACCGTGTAAATGCGACTTGCTGGGAAATAAAGGAAGTGATAGAGTTCTTGTTGAAAGACGATGAAGAAGCGTGCTTCAGTGATTACGCACGAAAGTTCATAGACAGAATGGAAGCGGATGGACATGAACGCAATGCAAAGAATTACAGACTTGCGGTAAACCATTTAGAACGCTTCATGGGGACAACCCGACTTCTGTTTAGTAACTTGTCGTCTTCTGCAATAAATCTTTGGATAGAGAGTCTGTCAAAGACAAACCGAGCCAAAGAAATGTATCCTACTTGTGTACGACAGATTTTCAAAAAAGCCATAGTTGAACTGAACGATGAAGAGCGTGGTGTTATACGTATAAAGTTCAATCCTTGGTTGAAGGTGACAATTCCCAAATCAGACAATACCATGAAACGTGCCATCAGTGCCGAAGCCTGCCGCGAGTTCTTTAACCGTCCTCTTCCCAAAACAAAGATGCTGTCTCCACTACCGGAACTTGGCAGGGATGTAGCACTTCTATCGCTGTGCATTGGCGGCATCAATACTGTTGACCTTTATGAACTCAAAAAGAAAGACTACAACAATGGCATTATTGGTTATAAAAGGGCAAAAACACGCCATAGTCGCAGAGACGAGGCATATATGGAAATGAGGATAGAGCCATTTATCCAAGAGACCTTTAATAAGTATCTCTC
>ULQS01036049.1_pt1 | contig 30106 bp, 33 predicted proteins | sample 1954751 | NCBI WGS metagenome assembly ULQS01 (sample SAMEA4835662, study PRJEB28245) | human gut metagenome | biome: gut microbiome; material: fecal sample | place: Denmark | collected 2008 | reverse complement strand
ATATAAAGGTTTAAAACTTGTAGTTTATCGAATGCTTACGTAAATTCTATCCGTAGAACTGATAAATCCTACGGATAGAACAGAAGCATTCATCCGCATGAATATAGAGATACTAACAATAGCATTTTTAGTGTATCACCAAAACTTCCCCTCTAAGAAATCTCCAATTCAATTAAAACACGTATAATCAAACCTCCTTATTATTATTCCATCGTCTTCCAAATCTTCTTATACACTGCATAGTAAGGCAATTGCAACACCGGTAGTGTCCGTCTGCTTCCGCAACGCTTGCAGGGCATAGGTACTGAATAGACCATTGCGCCATATTCTATGTCTGGTGCCAAAAAAACTTTCTTGCACTTGGTGCAAATGAATAAAGTTGTTCCGCGTATCATAGTTATTATTGTTCAAGTCCATTTTGTTGAATCATCGCATTGTTTTCAGTCATCTCCGTCTTCCAATCGCCAACAAGCAGCCTGTGCTTCTGTATGTCCTTGATTCGCCGCTTTCTTATACCAGCGAACGGCCTCTTGCAAGTCCGGCAGGATGCCTTCACCCTGTTCATACATACGCCCCAATGCAAACTGTGCCTCGGGTACATGAGAGGTGCGTGCGGCAAACAGATAGCATTGACGGGCTTCTTGCAGATTCCGTTCCACTCCTCTGCCCTCATGATATATCTTACCCAGGTCATACCATGCTTCTCTGTGTCCATGTGCGATACACTTTCTGTACCATTCCATCAGAGTGGAAGCGTCCAGCTTCACCCAGCCTTCATCCAACAGACGTTTCGCTTCCTGATATATGTTTTCATTTCCCGCTTCCCAAGCATTCAGGTAGCATTCCCAAAGCTTTTGCAAATCTTGTTCACCTTTGCCCACCTCATAAAGCAAAGCCAACTGTTGCCAGGTATCGAATCCCTCGCGCGGTTCATACACCTTCAACCGCCTGCAAGCGGCCTGTGCCTCCGTATGTCCTTGATTCGCCGCTTCCTTATACCAGCGGATGGCCTTTTGCAAGTCCGGTTGGATGCCTTCACCCTGTTCATACATACGCCCCAATGCAAACTGTGCCTCGGGTACATGAGAGGTACGTGCGGCAAACAGATAGCATTGACGGGCTTCTTGCAGATTCCGTTCCACCTCTCTGCCCTCATGGTATATCTTGCCCAAGTCATACCATACTTCTTTATGCCCTCGTTCGATACACTTCCTGTACCATGCCATCAGGGTGGAAGCGTCCGGATTCGCCAGACCTTCATCCACCAGGCGCTTCGCTTCCTGGTACGCGTTTTCGTCCCCCGCTTCCCAGGCATTCACGTAACATTCCCAGGCCTTTTGCAAGTCGTGTTCACCCTTGCGCGCCTCATAAAGCGCGGCCAAACGTAGCCAGGCTTCTATCGATTGCTGTTGTGCTGCCTGCTGGTAGAAAGTGGCCGCCGTATGGAAATACCGCTCCTTTCCGGTACTTTCATAAACAATGCCCAAACGCAGCTGCGCTTCCGCATATCCATGCAAGGCTGCTTTCCAACACCAACGCAACGCCTTGAACGTGTTCTGCTCCACTCCTTGGCCTTGTTCATACAGGCAAGCTATGGCATATTCGCTCGCCGCACAACCCGACATGGCCGCTTTCAGATGCCATGCGAACGCTTTTTCCGGATTCTTTTCAATCACGTCTCCGACGCAATACATGTTCCCCAAACCACACATGGCTTCCGGCAAACCCTGTTCAGCTGCTTGGGCCATCCATTGGTAAGCCGTGCCCTCCGTGTAGCAAAAGGGTGGGTTTTGCAGATATTTGGGTACGGGAGGCCTGTGACGTAGCAATCTACCCACTTGATACTGTGCCTGGACATGCCCGCGTTTGGCCGCTTTCATTAACCAATAAAAAGCGACATCAGAACCATGAAAGCTGTCATCCAGATACTCCATCCCGATGCGGTATTGCTCGTCGGGCGTATCTTGCCCCATATACGAATTTGAGCCCTGCTTTCCCCAGATATCCTTGTACACTGCGTAATCACGTAATTGTCGTTCCAACGGCTTATCCGGATTTATTGAATCAACAAAAAAATCGAACTTCATCGGCAGGGTGCGTATGCTTCCGCAACGTTCGCAAGGCATGAGCACCGAAAAAGCCATTGCGCCATATTCTATGTCTGGTGCCAAAAAAACTTTCTTGCACTGGGTGCAAATGAATAAAGTTGTTCCGCGTGTCATGACTTATTGTTGTTTTAAGTTCACTTTTCTGAGTTATCTCACTTCATTAGACCATCGGATGTACCCGTCAGCTCAGCCCAACGTGTGAGGACAAGTTTGGCGTAAAGGTGTGGGAACAGGCCATAACATCCCAAGGCATAACCCTCGTTCACCTCAACCAGCAAGGTCTCCCCGCTTGAAGTCACCCCGAAATCAATGCCATACGCATTAGGCGCAGTTATATAATCTTTGATGGCACATTCAATCACGTTCGGGTCATAATGCACTTTCCAATCGCCTTTATAAGGTCGAACATCAAGTATCTTTCCATATCTGACAAACACTCTCCATTCTGCAATAAAATCAACAGGTTCGCTGCACAACACCTCGTAATTATTATCACAGCATCCGCAACCCACCAAATTGTGAATACTATTAATAACCCTACCTGACAACCTTTTCCCTTCAACTGATTTGACAAATACTGGCCACGCTGTAGGAGTATTCGCTATCTCATTAATGGTCGATTTCCAAATCTTCCTTCCGAGATATTTTCTTAATTCTTCTGGATAGTTTATAGCAAAGCAGGCAATCCCGAAATCCTGCAATCTTCTCCGAATCATTCCGATGCCGCTTACGATGACTTCTTCCTTACAGTGATTATTCGCCATTAGCTCTTCGTATCTTTGGAAGAAGATGCACTCGTACCCCATCTCCCGCAAACCAACAAATGCCGTAAACGCATTGGTATTACAAGGGTAGCCGGTAGAATCACAGTGTATAAAGGCTCTCATTGTTGTTGTTTTATTTTAAAGTTTTCATCAACAAATTCCTGTCCGATATGCCATCTTGGTATATAACTTAATTCTCCTCTTTGATAACACTTGTAACGAGAAACTGTAGCTCCATCGGCAGGGTACGTATGCTCCCGCAACGTTCGCAAGGCATGGGTACCGAAAAAAACATTGCGCCATATTCTATGTCTGGTGCCAAAAAAACTTTCTTGCACTTGGTGTAAATGAATAAAATTGTTCCATGTATCATAACTTATTCTGTTTGTTTATTACAAGCCACTACCTTTGCTTCTTCTTTGGACGAGGGGACTGGACTCGCCGTAAAACCTATCGGACGTTTTTCCTCTTTCCCGCTCAATTCGTTTTGCAACAAATCGCACATATCGTCTACTGCATCTTTCACATCCACAAAATACTCATAGAAAAGCGAAAGCAGCATTTTGCGGTCAACAAAATAAAAATGCGCATCAACGATTATCACGTCACCAAACGCCTTCAGCGTCGACAAATAATCCTCATCTGTATTGACTTTATCCGCAATGAAAGTCTTGCGCGACAAATCTAGCTTTTCATATTTTTCGTCCTTCATCCGGAACGAAATATCACACCGAGGATATTCCCCGTCCAAGTCGAACTCCACATTATAATAATAGTCTTCAAACAGCACCCGTATCATGCCGTCTTTCACCTCCGTCTGTATGCCTTCCGCTGTCAGATAATCCACCACAGCCTCGCGCATTCGGCTAACATCATAACGGAAAAACAGCCGTTTCCAAAAAGAAGTTATCGCCTTGTTCATATCACTTTTTGTTTTTGATTGATTTGACATTCTGGTTAACTGGCATCAAATATTTATCTCAGTCATTTTAACCCGTACTCTTTCCAATGCCTTTTCATTCTTGGCTATTTCATACCATTTCTTAGCCTCCTTTAAATCGGGTTTCAGTCTTGGACCACCTTCTTCGTAAAGTTCTCCTATCTGCAATGCCGCGTACAGGTTCTCATTTTTCTCGAAAGACTTGATGAACCATTTGAGTGCTTTCACATAATTAGTCTTTCCTTTCTTCTCGTCTCTATAATAACATGCCAAGTTGAACATTGCTTTAGCATTTCCCAATCGGGCTGCTTTCAAAAAATAGTTGAAGGCCTGTTTGAAATCCTGCTGAACTCCTCTTCCATTCTCGTAAAGATGCCCTAAACGATAATATGCAAAAGCATCCTGCTGCTCAGCCGCTTTCCGATATAAACATAATGCATCCTCGTAGCTTCGTTTTGTTCCTCTGCCAAACTCATACAAAGTTCCGAACAACCTTATTGCACTGATATCCTTTTCATCCTTTGCAACTTTGGAAATGTATTTAAAAGCTTTCTTATAATTTCTGCGGACTCCAAATCCTTTTAAAAACATTACTCCCAAGAAATAATAGCCTCCCTCATCTCCTTGACGAACGGCCTTTTCGAACCACCTCCTGCTCTCTTTGTAATCTTGTGTAATTCCTTTGCCATAATAATATGCATGCCCCACATCGAATAGCGCATTCACATATCCTTGTTTTGCAGCCTTCAAATACCAATAAAAAGATTGTTCTGCATTTTTCTCTACGCCGTATCCATTTTCATACATCTCTCCAAGCGCATATTGAGAAGCCGCAGCACCTGCTTTGGCTGCTAATGAACACCAATTAAAGGCTTCTACATAATTACTTTTCGACCAATATCGACGTCCTACCACATCTAAAGCCGCTATAATACCTTGTTTAGCCGCTCTCATAAAATAGCGGAAAGCTGTACGTCTGTTTTTCTTGACGACTATGCCCTCATCATACATAACACCTAAATTATATTCAGCCAGACCAAATCTCTGACGGGCCGCTTTTTTCCACCAATTGAACGCTGCTTCAAAGCTCTGCTCTACACCTAAACCAACACAGTATGCTACACCAACATACGTCTGTGCTTCAGGCAATCTTTTCTCTGCCGCAAGCATAAGCCAGCGTACCCCCTCTTCTTTATTCACTCCAAGCCCTTTCAGACCGTTAAAATATGCCACTCCTAACTCATTTTGGGCATGTACATCTCCACTTTCGGCCTTTTTTATCAATGTTGTCAACTTCATAAAACATACCTATTTTTACTCCCGATACAAATCTAAGGAATGTTTTCAATAATACCATTAAAATGACATCAACAGAACCAGAGGAAGTAACAAATAGTATCAACTGGCAGACTTTTTGATACGGTTCCACACGATATGAATATAGTACAACACCGCAAGAATATTGCCCATCCACCATACCACTTCATGAAACACATCGTTGGTTTCCTGCCAGAAACTTTGAATCAGCATAATGAGAGGTGACAGATAAAATCCGGCAATGTACAATGTAATTCCCCAATCTGTCACCCAACGAGGATGCCCCAAATGGAAAAGTGAGTGCGCCATGTCAAAATTGCGTTTTCCTCCGTAACGCTTTATCCATAACTTGGAAGCATAGATGAAGTACACTTGCCCTATAATAGTAAGAGCTGGTACAATCACCAAGCCCGAATAAAAGTATAGAAGGGACAAGACACAAAGCAGGATACCGATAGTTGCACCTTGTGGATAACGTTTGTTCTCGTTTGTTGTTCTCATATACTGCTATGTTTCATTAAACATTCAGCAATTGCCTGCGATATCTTCATCCCGGTTTCCTGTTCTATCCAAAGCCATTGCCCGTTGGGGTTGCACTCCAAGAACACGAACTGATCTTGTGGAGTAACGATAAAATCAAAACAGCCGAAATTCAAAAGCATGTCCTGCAAGAATTTAATACAAAATGCCTTGATTGTATCGGGCAATTCATACGGCTCATAGCGCAAGCCATATTCATAGCCTTGCCGCCAATCCACCTTGCCTTTGTCTTCCTCCATGCATTGCGAATCGATCTTGCAAACAAAAACCTTGTCGCAAACTACGGTAACACGCAATTCGTACTGCTTCTCCACATATTCTTGAACAAAGTTTACCGTTTGGTTGAAAGCCTCTTGCGGTTGTCTTTCCAAAGACTCTGATTGTACCTTTTGCCCGAAGAACACATATTCCTTTTCGTCTCCCAGCCAGACATTATCGCTTTCGATAGATTTCAACATGATGTATTCAAACGGACGGGAAAAGGTTACCACATCTTCTTTCCGATTAGAAAAGCAAGTGGCAGGTACATTCATGCCCAATGCTTGCGCCAACCGGATTTGCCTCATCTTGGAAGAAGCACTCCGATCGTACAGATGATGACCAATGGAGAATCGGTCGCTCACATCGTGCAACAGAAAAGAAAGAAAACCTGCCGCCTCTTTCAGGTTATGCCGGTTTATTTCTTCCCTGTTAAGCAACAACAATTCGGACGGAAGTATCGGGCGACGCTCCCACACGGCAGTAATATCGTGCCCGTATACTTCCAGTCCATTTTTTACGTTCTTGATGTAAAAGTCCGTACCATTTCCGTTTGCCCACCAATGAAACTGATAGTCCGTCAGCAATGCTTCCGTATTCAGGCGGAACACCGGACACCCTCGTTCATTCAAGTATTCGATGACAGGTGTAGGATGGACATCCTGCTTATTGGTGACAATCAGAATCATAATACCGACTTTTGGTCATCAATTTCATTCTTCCGGTCAGTCATGGTTTTCATCAGACCGTTCACTTTCTTGGTCGTCACAGACGACTTCAAGCTACGTGTCCCTACGATTCGTGCATCATACTCCGTGATTTGAAGTTGATCGTTATACACGATTTTGACTTCTTCCGCTTCTTGGATTGGAGTGGAAGGGGTGTAGTGCATCAGCAGGGGGAATACATTGCTGATGGTGGTTGATGATTGTTGTATTATGTTCATAATTGCCTATATTAAAATTAAATATCAAGTTCTTCTTTAGACTCCAATTGACCACTTAAAGTATTTATATCTATCAATGCTTTAAAAGGCGATTCCCTCGCCAATTGCATGACACTATTCAGTCCCATAGCCAGTTTTTCCATGTTACCGTCACTCATAGCTGAATCTATAACTTCGAAAAATTTATTAAAATTACTTGCTCGTTCATCAAAGCTTTTATCTATATATCTCAGAAATAATTCCTTCTGAACCTGTATTTTGGCAAGCGTTTTTTGCCTTTCTTTTTCTATTTCTGCCCTTTTTGTTCGTTCAATTTCTCTGGTTCTTTCCAAATCCATATACTGTTTGGCTAAATCATTAAACATATTTAGCACATCCATTGGATTGACATTCAATTTAACTGCGGCTTTAACATCTTCTGACTTCATAAATTCTCATTCATTATCTTATCTGTTTTCATTATAATATTTACACTACTTTCTGTCAGATTACCTTCGTTATCCAACAGTGGAGTTTTCGCTAATTCGCTCATCGCTTTAATGAACAACGCAGCTCGCTGAAAAACTTTAATATGGATAGGGTGTTTAGGCTCAAAATCAGAAACGAAAGGCTCAAACATATTTAGAGCTTCCTTGCATCTTTGCGCCAATCTGCTTGTTACATCCAACAATTCATTCGCACGCTGTTCTATTTTATCCATTAAAGAAACAGCCAAATCCATCTGCGCACAAGCTTTATCAACCTCTGCTTCATATTTCTTAGCTTCTGTCAATTTCTTCTCGAAATATTTGGAGGCTATCAAACCGGCAGTAACTAAAGCTACCCCACCGGTAACTCCATAAGTGATGCCAGAAAGCACAGCGGTGCCTAAGGCTACACCTCCTCCGCCAGAAGCTAAAGAGCCACCACCCAACCATGCCAATACTGCATTCATTTGCGCAGCTCCAGATAAAGTTGAAATAGCAGTACCCGTTGATGCGGTAGCCAAGGCTGTAACCGATGAAGTGACCAATGCAGGCACTCCACCTAATGCAACCGCTGCAGCTGTAGCGGATGCTGTCGCAGTCTTTAAAGCCGTCGAGGCATTCATTTCTATCCCCGTCAGCTCTTGTACGTATTCATGAGTGATGTCACAACCCAGATCAATTTCATATTCCTTAGATTTATATTTCTGTTCAATCTCCTTCAAATAACTTAAAAAGACACCTATAGTAGATTTTAGGGCTTCACATCTTTGTGTTCCAAATTTTTGAATGCAATCGTTCAGTTTTTCTCTTCTATCCTCCAATTGATTACACGCTTCTTGGTATTTTTGCTCAGCATTGCTTTTAAGCGATTTCGCCTCTTTGCGATTTTGATAAGCATTTATACCGGAAATGTCTTTTAATACTTTACTAATATCCATAGTCAAAACTTTTCATTACTAATCATTTTTCCTGACGCATCAAAAACCTTCACCTCAGAGAGCTTCCCTTTCCTATATTTTTCTATTACATAGATATTTCCATCTCTATAGTACGTTACAGATGACAACAAAAGTCCCATCAGCCAATATTTGGTCTTATTCAGTTCACCTGTTTTATAATAGAAAGTTTCTTTGAAGCATTTCCTGCCCCAAATCTTTACAGAAACAGACTTTGGCTTTTCGTTGTCTGTAATATAATATTCTTTTATTTTTTTCAATCCGCATAATAATACTCCTAATATTATTAGCAATGAAACTAAAATATATTCCATAAATAGATCAATTACATTATTCTTTATTTTGAAGTCGTGGTTATATCGTCATTCTCTTTTTTGTTCATTGCCTCCCAGCCTTTTTTATAGTCAATTCCCGTGGAAACATTATTCTTCCCGTGAATACGGGCTAAGGCCTCCAGATAGGCACAACCGGATAAGAAGATACTAAAGTAACCGATACATCCTTGAACTATCCATCCGGCTACAGGGATAAAGTCCAATACGATACCGAAAATTAATGCAATAGCAATATTAACTATTACTGCACCAAGGACATTACGGGCAAAATGCTGCCAAAAAGAAACTTGTGCATATTTACTGATTTTGACATACATGCTCCAAAGCGCCCATATATAGATAATGGTTTCCAATCCGAAAAGTGGAATAGCCATACAAATAGCACCAATGAAAGCATGAGTTTTCACAGTCTTTGCTACTTCTTTAGACAAAGCCACATCAGCAAACTTCATGGTTGCTACAACCATTTTCAAGGACAAATCATCCAGTTTTCCCATATTCAAAAATCATATAGTTTAGCAAAGATCAATAATCTCCGTTTATAAATCTGCCTATATTGTTTATTATACTTCTTGTTCTCTTTGCCCGTTTCGCATTTTCATCTTGCTTTTTGATGTCCGCTTGCGTTTTTTGCTGCAAATGGATATACTCATTTTGTGTCATCTTCTTATACCTCTGGATGGCATTCCAACGGTCAAGAAAACCTATCAGGACAGGTATTCCAATCAGTACACCAAGACCCCGAAGGATATACGACCACCATGCAGAGGTTGTCAACACTTCACGAGTTCCCTTGTGGGTTCCAAACAACCAATATTCATATTCTTCAGTCTCATACATTGGATAACATTTGACCAACAGAAAACCTATCACAAATAAAATAACAGCAAAAATCAGCCATCCTCTATAAACGGCAAAGGCACTACGATGTTTTTCCAATATTTGCATCTTGGAAAGCCCTACTATTTGTTCTTGCTTATAACGAGCATATACAGCTATGATGGCAAGAACTATCACTAAAAACAATATAAAAGTCATAATGCTACCCTCCTGTTACTTCATACTTTCTATTTCTTTTGCCCGTTCTTCGGATATACCAAGCCGGTTTCTCAACTTGTCAAGCAGGCGTCGTTCGCTTGCAGAGATACTGCCACCTTCTTCCAAACAAAGCTTATATTCTTCCAAGTATTCCTTTTCATCCTCTGTCAGCGATGGCTTCAAACTTTCTTCCAACGCTAAAGCTCGTTCTTCGGATATACCGAGATGCTTGCGCAACCTCTCCAATAATCGCCGTTCATTTGCCGAAATATCTCCGCCCTCTTTCAAACAAATTTTCAGTTCTTCCATATACTCCTTCTCGTCTTCCGTATATTGGCTGATGGAAGCCGTATCTGCTGGGACAGTTTGCTCTAACTTGTCAAGCGATGCGAATTGCACATGAATAGCCAATACTGCATTTTCTTGCAATGTAAACTTTTCTTCCATCTTCTTGTTCCACTGACCATTGGCAGCTAAAAACAGACTCTTGAACTCGACTTCAATCGAATTTAATTCCGAACCTTCCAACACCCGATTCTTACGTGTTTCTATACGCTCCTCATGTTGTTGCAAGGCTCCTTGCATTCGCTGATTGTACAATCGTTGCCAAGATGGCTCATTGGGATACCATACCAAGCCCTCGGGCAAATGCGGTTTGCCATTCGGCACAAACGTCTGATGCAGATTAATGGACTGGCTGATTTCATCAATCAAATGCCGACTTTGGCTACGGTCGTTTTTAGCCGATGCAGAGGCTACTCTGTAGCTCGCTTCTCCTTCTATATGCTGTTCCATATTGGTGTTCCTGTCGCTTGAAGAACTATTCAAGCACTCAATGCTAATCTCTGTAGCTCCCAAGCATTGCACCAACTGGCAGAATTCACGAACCTTATCCTCTATCAACTCCAATTCATAACTTTCAAAAGGCAAATACTTCTGCTTGACATACGGATGACCGACATATAGCTGGTATGCTACGGGATGTCCGATAGGAAAGACAATGCCCGAATCCGGAAGTTTCTTTATGTCAATGACACTCAGATAATCTTGGCACAAGTCAGTATATGAATTGACAGGCAACAACACTTTTCGCTTGTTATAAGGTAACTCCAAATAATCTTGGATATATTCTTGGTCGCATATTTTAAAATCATCAGCGATGTCTTGTTTAATAGGAGTATCTGAACCTGTAGGATATTTTAAATCATCCGGAGCGTCAAGCAGCACAGGTATGGCACATTTTCGTGCCTCTAAATTATTACCAAGACAATGATAAGCCGTACATTTGGCATATAAAAGCTGATACTCCATCGGACTTGTATGTTCACAATGTTTTAAACCTTCATTGCATAACTCAACAGCTTTTTCATAATCTTTATTTACTATATATCCTCTTACAGCAGGCATATAAAACACTTCCAATCCTTCTTGGTCCTTGCATGACAAAGCAAATTGAAACGCTTCTTCATGCTTTCCTTCTGCATTTAATTGGTCATAATGTTCCGCTGCAATATCAAAAGGGTCGGCTTCTGGCTCCACACATTGCGCCATTGAAGTAAATGTTTTCGCCAAAGATTGTCCTATACGACGTGCTTTCTCATAATCCTCATGCTTCATAAAGTAGGATATACCAATATAAGTACTATCATTTTGGTATCCCCAAAAATAAAGTGTTGCATCTTTGTACTCCACATGTTGTACTGCGCTCCAAGGAAAAACAATTTTATTTTCCGGGTTGCCATTATCTTCTATGACATAGCATCCACCATCGGTTATAACCAAACCTTGATTTCTTGAGTCCCAAAATGAAGTATCTCTTACAAACAAAATTTGCTCATCGTAACCAACTCCAAAATTCTGTCTTGCCAAACTTTTTACATCTTCTGGAACTTGCGGATAAGCAAAACAGTCATTCTGTGTCAATTCTCCCTCTCTTGCCCAAATTCGTCTACCTTCTTTAAAAATATCTACAATCGAATTAGCTGAAGTGACTTTCGTTCCACAATTAGGACAAACTTTTGCCCCGTTATTTAATTCCTTGCCACAATTCTTACAAAACATAGCTCCATCTATTTAAGGTTATAATTTCTGTCCGCAGGATTCACAGAAGTTACTTCCCGCTTCATTCACATGACCGCATTTAGGGCAAACAATGGAAATATCATCGTTGGAAGAAGATACATTCTGATTAGAAGGCGTTGGGTCATAAGTTACATTTTTGTAACTGTTTTCCATCGCTTTCTTATTATACTTCTCATTAAAAGCTTCTTCTCCATTAACCAAATAGAGTATGGCTTCCACCAAAGCAATAATAGAAGGTATATAGGTCCAACAAAGAGCAAGATAAAATATGCCCGTCCACTTGCCCAAATAAAATTTGTGCACACCTAATCCACCCAAGAAAAAGGCTAATAATGCAGCAATATATCTATTTTTCATATCCGTTTCTTTTTAATTTTGATATGTACAAAATGTGAAGGAAGGAGGCACCAAGTTCCCCCTTCCCAAAAGTTTTTACCCAATCTTCTCCACATCTAAATCATTCATATTCAATGCACCCGCTCTCTTGATGTCCACACCATAGATGCGGTAGAAAGCATCAACCACAACCTGCCTACCATTAGTAGTGACTGGATTGGCAAAAGAATTACTTGGGATTTCCACGTGCATTCCCGGTTCGAGACGGACACCGTTGGTGTTCTTCATCCGTTTTACTGTCACCCTGAATAAAGGCATAATCGCTCCTCCTATTACTTATACGCCTATAAGCCCTCCGAATTCAGCATTAGATTTAACACAAAAGTAAAGGCGTGAGGACTTGTCTGCTATCCATCAAGAAACAGGCATCGCCAAACGCCTCACTCAGAAATGAATATAAACAATATTCCCACGCCGTCTTGCTATGTGGATACAGCATGGGCTGTACACGAACATATACAAAACAGATGAGCGTCATGTTCTTTCATCCATCTGAGTCTGAATTTGGCGATTTCGTTTCTTAGGACGAAAGCAAAAAACGCTTTCTATGTCTATTCAGTCATATCTCCGACCGAATACTACAAAGATACATTTTTTACCGAACATGACGCTCTATTATAGGAATTTTTTTACCTTTACCAAATCATCTCACACAAAAATAAGAATTATCATAAATTTGACTACGGGTAAGAAGAAACTTTTGAGAAGCTAATTTTTCGAAAGTACCAAAATACCCTTAATTTGATACCAAATGAATGAAAAATTAGACATATTACAATGCCTTATAGAGAACCGTGTTTTTGCGCCATCACACTCTGCTTTAGCCAAAGAATTGGGTTATAAGGGGAAAATGGTTATTTATAGGTTAATGAACGGACAAACAAAAGAAAGTACAATAAACGAAGTATGGAATAGAATCTTGGAAGAATATTGCCTTACAGACACACATCTATATAACTTAGCACGCATATTCAAAGGGGCTACCTATTTCAGCGATCAGATTTTATCTGAAATTAATCGCAAAGATAAGAAATGGCTCCGATTATTAATGCTCATGCTGGTAGACGATGATTATGAGGACTGCTCACAAAAATTCCAACAAGAAACAGCTCCGATCCTAATGGATCTGAAAATGGACGAACCTAATGTATATTGGGGTATTGTAACAATAATCTATATACGATGCAAAAATATCGATCCATATAAAAATAATGTCCAACGTACTTTTTACCAACTAATAGACGAATTGGACGACATGTTATCTTTCTGGTATCCGGAAAGAATGGACGCACACGAAATTTCTTTCAACTTAAAAAAACTGATCAAAGCAACTAATTTGTGGAAAATCATTGAAAACTGTACTATCTTACTTCGACGTTATACAGAAGCGGAATTCAGTAAATATGCCAGCCAAAGTATGATGTTATTTAATTGGGGAACCATAAGTTTCTGGCGTATACCCGGTTGCCCCTATCGGCAGAATAGCCAAGTGTGGGTATTAGTAGAACATGATTTTGGACGTGCCACAAATGGGTGCTACATTGTATTATGTTTGGAAGCGGGAAAAGACACTTGTACCTTTACACTGAAAGATGCATTGATATTTTGTTTTTGGTCGATAGATACGGAAGACGACCCTCCCATCCTTCAAGCTAGCAGAGGTAGCGGAAAGCACAGACAATGGTGTTTTTATTGCCACACTTACGACAAAGAAACTCATACACTTTATTTGGAGGCCAATCCTGAAACCGGAAACTTATTCGAACTACCCGAAGCAATGGAAATGATAGATCTAAAAAAGCCCAAAAATAAAGAGGAAAAAATATGGGCAAGAATCATGAACAAATGGGATAAAGAACAAGGTAGCATTGTATTCGAACAAGCCAAAGAACTGTTTGCTGGCAGAATAGACTTGAAAGATACCTACCATTTAAAAGATGTAGTCATTAGCTGGACTTGCCTGACACTTTTTATCGAATACAAAGGAAACACATGTATTTACAAACTACCCATAGATGCGTACGATTTCTTTTACAAAATCAATCTATCTCAACAAGTAATGATTGTCAAACACACAGATGACAATGAAATCTATGTGGGATGGCCCGAATTAGGATATGAAATCAAATTATCAGAATTTACCCAAGTGGAACTGTAGAAAAATCTTTAAAAGATCTATCAAAAAGGATTTTATTTCCTTTTTTTTTGATGAACACACATTAGTGTCCCGTTAAAATAAGACACTAATGACACTATTTCATCAAATGCTTTAAGGAAGTATATGGAGTAATACCTAAAACATATAGAGAACAACAGATTCTTTCTGAAGGAATACTCTAAATGATATATCTGCATACCCCCAAAAGATTCATGCGGAAAAAACTGATAATTTCATCCGCATGAATTTTCTATTTACATTTATATATACAGCCAAACCAATTTGAGCTTCACAACAAACTTCATATCAGAATAAACTACTATTTTTGTATCGAAACTATAATTGGCAGGAATCATGGAAACAAATAATTTGGAGGGTATCAATACGTTGCGCTATTCTGATATTTTTCTGGCAATGTATTTTAACGACGGAATGAGTTGTCTGCACCGTAATCATTCGCATGTGTTGGTGTATATGTATTCGGGAGAACTGGAAATCAATGAGCGGGAAACGGTTACCCGATTGCATAAAGGGGATTGTGCCTTTATACGTAAGGATTTTGGCGTGCAGCTAACCAAACGGGCGTATAAGGGGGAACAGTTTAAGGCTATATTCCTAATGTTTACTACCAGATTCTTGCGTGAATTTTATGGCAGGTTAGATAAAAACCAATTACCGGAAGAGGTGCGGAGGAGTAAAGTTAGTTTGCGCAAATTACCTTCCAACCGTCCCGATATTGTAAGCCTGTTTGAGTCGATGACACCTTATTTCGATTCCGGCATCCAACCTACGGAGGAGTTGCTGAACCTAAAAATGGCAGAAGGTGTATATGTTTTGCTACATACGGATAAAAGCCTGTATGCCTCGCTTTTCGATTTTGCCGACCCGTGGAAGATTGATATTTTAGAATTCTTGGAAAAGAATTACATGAACGATCTTTCTTTAGAGGAAATAGCCAATTATACCGGACGCAGCCTTGCTACGTTCAAGCGTGATTTCAAGAAGGTTAGCGAACTTTCGCCACAGAAATGGATTATCCGCCGCAGGCTGGAAGCTGCCCATGCACTAATCCGGTCGGGCGTACGGAATGTCACAGATATTTGTTTCGAAGTCGGTTTCAAAAACTTATCTCACTTTTCTAAGATTTATAAAGAAAAGTATGGTTCGTCTCCTGCCAACAGCATAAGCTATTGACTAGTTATATACATGCCTTGCAAGCCATCCGCTTTGCAGGGCATTTTTGTATCCTGACCTTCCGAACAAAATACTTTGAGCCGATGAGCAAAATCCATACTTCCAATACCTGCTAACTTTGTAGCAAAAGATTATAAATGATTGGACTATGGAAGATATTTTCAAGAAAGATTTATCGGGAGCAATGGTATCGCCCGACGAACCCGGATACGATGAACTGATAAATGCCATTTGGGACACAATGAAATTGGCTAACGAACTGAATACGGGCTATCATACACCCGATGAAGTGCGTGGCTATCTCTCGCGCATTACCGGACAGGAGGTTGACTCCTCGGTAACACTTCTGCCTCCTTTCTACGTAGATTTTGGCAAGAATATCCGCATGGGAAAACGGTGTTGGATTCAACAGGGATGCACGTTCTTCGACCGTGGCGGAATTACGCTGGGGAACGATGTTTTTATAGCGCCTAAAGTAAATCTTATCACCATTAACCACGACCCTGATCCGGACAACCGCAGTGCCACGTATGGGCGTCCGATCGTTATCGAAGACAAAGTGTGGATAGGCATCGGAGCTACCATCTTACCCGGCGTACGGATAGGTTATGGTTCGATAGTGGGAGCCAACAGCGTGGTGACACACGATGTTCCGCCTCTGACCGTAGTGGGTGGAAACCCGGCAAGGATAATTAAAAAGATTCAACAAAGCAAAAGACAGGACGTATGAAAGAAAAATTCAGTCGCAGGGGCTTCCTGAAAACAGCTGCTGTCATGGGTGCGACGCTGACTGTTTCTCCGGCGCTGGATAAGGTACAAGCCGTCACACATACCGTTTCTAATAATAAGAATATCCTGACCGATAGTGCAAGGGCAGCCGCCATCACCGCACACCGTACACTGGGTACGGGGAAAGCTGCATTCGATGTTTCGGCTTTGGGATTTGGTGTAATGGGTATGACGTATAACCGCAGCTATCATCCCGATAAGAAACAGTGCATCCGCCTGCTTCACGAGGCAATGGAGCGGGGCGTAACGCTGTTTGACACAGCCATCGTCTACGGACCGCTTAACAACGAGCTCTTGGCGGGCGAAGCCTTCAGCGAGTTCCACGGAAGAGTAAACGTGACGACCAAATTCGGTCACGAAGTCATCAACGGCAAGGCTACCGGGCGTCAGGACAGTCGCCCCGCCACCATCCGCCGTTATTGCGAAGAATCATTGAAACGCCTGCGAACCGATGTTATTCCGATGTTCTACCAACATCGCTTCGACCCGAACACTCCGGTGGAAGACGTAGCGGGAACCATTCAAGACTTGATTAAGGAAGGCAAAGTATTGCATTGGGGCATGTGTGAAGTCAGTGCCGACACCATCCGCAAGGCGCACGCCGTCTGTCCGCTTACCGCCATCCAGAGCGAGTATCACCTGATGCACCGCGAGGTAGAGCGGAACGGCGTGTTGGATGTCTGCCGCGAGTTAGGTATCGGATTCGTATCATACAGTCCGATGAACCGCGGGTTTCTCGGCGGCGATTTGAACGAGTACACCGAGTTCGACCCAAATAATGATAACCGTACCACCCTACCCCGCTTTACTCCCGAAGCCATGCGTGCCAACTACCGCATCGTCAGCGTGCTGCAACGGTTCGGACGTGAACGCGGCATGACTGCTGCACAGCTTGCCCTCGGCTGGCTCTTACAGAAAGCACCGTGGATTGTCCCCATTCCGGGTACGACGAAACTTTCGCATTTAGAAGAAAATCTCCGTACGTTGGAGTTCGCCTTAACTGCCGAGGAGTGGAAGCAATTAGAAGATGCCGTTGCCGCCATTCCCGTGACAGGCGACCGTTACAATGCCGAGCAACAAAAGCAAGTGGGGTTCTGACGAAAGTTTTAATCCGAATCCCCACCGATTCCCTCCGATAACAGACGCGCAATGTCGGTCAGATAATCTGTGTCTATGACAACGTAGTTACAGCCGTTCTGCTGACATTGCAGCAAGTTATGTTCATTCGCCCTACAAAGTTCTTCAGCCACCAAATCCATCGTCAAACGTTTCTCTATCACGTTTTCATGGCGAACGATATCGGCAAAATGAGATTCGATATAGCGTCTGCTCAGTATCAGGCAAACGTAACGGATATGTTTTGCATAATCATTGCTAAAGTCCTTCTCCCAGTCGAAAGGGATATAGCAGCCTTCCACGATGAGATGTTGCCCGTTTTCAATGCAGGTCTTAATAATTTCCCTCACAACATTCCAAAGATAATCGGTCAACTCTTTATCGGGACTCTCCGCAGACAATGTACATATACCGCTTCGGATAAGCCCCATCTTCAAGTGGTCGATGGAAAGATACGGATAATTATATTTCTCCAATAACCGTTGTGCCAACAAAGTTTTGCCTGTATGGGTGTCTCCAGCTATTAAAATAATCATAGATTTTACAGTTTCTGATTCGGGGAATAAATATAGCAAAAAGCCCCCGAAAATTCTACCCATAGAACCGATGAATTCTATGGGTAGTGTCGGGTAACGCTACCGCTTAGACACAGTAACGCTAACGGTAGCGTTTTAAAAGAGAAATGAGAGGTGGATTTCCGGTTGCTGATATAGCCTGCAAACGAGTAAATTATAGTTACAAAAGCGAGCTTATAAAACAAACTTTCAATAGTATGTTTCGTGGTAAATGTCGAAGTAGACAATGCCGTTGCGGTAGGAAACGACAATCTTGTCTTCACGAGCCAGCCAACCAATGGCACAGGCCAGCTCTATCGGGTTAAGGCTTGTATTTCTCAAGAGTTCCTCCCAAGAAAACGTATTGTTATGCAGCGCACGCCATACGATACCTGCATTTTCTCCAATCGCAGTCTTATTCATAATTTTATCCATTTAAAAAATTAAACATTACAGTGTGTCATACGGTATGCTTTGGGAGACACGCCTTTATGGGCTTTGAAGAATTTCCCGAAGATGGAAAGGTTCGGAAACTCCAGCGCGTAGACTATTTCTTTAATAGACGACTGCGTATGACAAAGCCTGTATTCTATTTCTCTGATGGTCGTTTCGTTTATCCACTCTGTGGGTGTCTTGCCACTTGCTTTCTTCACTATGCTGCACAAGTATTTGGGAGTGATACATAACCGCGAAGCATAGAAAGCCACACTGCGTCTTTTTCCGCGATAGACGAACAGCAAATCCATGAACCGCTCATACAGCATATCGCCTGTCGACTTATAAATATAGGTATCCTCGTCCAGATGGTTCAGGCGCATCAGTATGCGGTTTTCTTTTGCCAGTGCTTCTACAATGGAAAACAACTCTATGGCTTCCATCCCGGTAGTTTCTTCCAAATCATAAAAATCAATGTTCCCTTCGTTTTTCTGTATTGCGTCGAGAACTGTCCGTTTCTTTATTTCCATCGTTACGTATAGTTGATTATTCATAATTCATGCTTGTTCTTAAGTTTTCTCTTTCCGGTGATAAGGCATCAGCAAGACAGCTAAGGCGCTGCCCAAGCAAATCCAAACGGTAGACCCCGTAATGTCTTTCATTGCCACCAGCGTGGCTTGCAGGGTGACTTGCCCCTTCATCAGCGTAGATGCCAAGCGGGAGGCTTCCATACCGTCTTTTCCTTGCAGTTGCCCCAAACGGGTTACCTGCATGAAGCGGGCGGCAGACTGTGGATTGTCGGTACGGACGTCTTGCACCAAGCGGGTGATGTAATGCTGCTGCCGCTCCTGAAGCCAGTTGCCGTAAACGGATGTTCCGATAGCGGGAGCCACCACATTCCGTACCGCCACCATCAGAAACAGCCACGTGGCGAAGTAACGTATGGGCAGGTGTTTCATGGCAAAAGCGCAGGTTACGGAATACAGTACCAACATGCCGGAGTAATGAAGCAACGTCGGAGGGATGGTATGCTCATACACGCCCATCGTCTGGTAGTGGAAAAACATATACAGATTGGCAGCCAGCATCAACAGAAAGCCTGCGGCGTAGATGTAACGGAAATGCACCCCCCGAAACACGCATATCAGCGTAAAGACAAGTCCCGCCACGCAGCCCGGTATTGCCCAGCAGGAGACGGTGGCGCTCTCTAAGTTGCCGGAAAGAGTAGACATCTTGAGATAGGTGGTAACGAAGAGGGTGCTGCTGTTTATCAGCATCAGCAGGATGAAGATGCCGATACCGTACCACGTGTAGCGGTAACGGAAGATGCCCAATTCCAGCACCCGCTTCTGTCTTACGGCGGCAGAGAGCCACAGGAATCCCCCTCCGCAGACAAGCATCACCGCCCAAGCCACGCAAATCGAGCGCTGGGCAAACCAATCGTAAGTCTTTCCGAACACCATGATGTAGCAGAATGCTCCCATCGCCAGCGTCAGCAGCAGGGCATCGGGTAGCAATCGCCACGGCAAATGATACTGATGCGTGGGCGCATGGCAGAAGGTAAACGACACCAGCAGAATGGCAGCGAGCATCATGCCCATGACCAGCAGGTAGGTGTATTCCCAGCGAAACTCGTATGCCACCCACGCCGAAACGTAGTTGCTGAACTGCACGATGCAGAGAATGTAACAGTAGAGCACGGGCATCAGTACCGTACGGGCATGGTCATTCTTATAGGCACCTTCCGGTGAATCAGGCTCATAAAGGAACATGTCAAGCGTTTGTATGCCCAGCAGGTAGGGGGCGATGACGAAAGTGGTATTCAGTACCAGCGCCACACGGATGAAGCCAATCAGGAAGCAGCACGCCATCAACACCGGAATGTTTTCGGTAACGGCACATACCCCGTTAAGCAACGCCAGCAGAGTGTAGCCTCCCAAGTAAACATGCTTTACGTTACGTGCCTGTAAGTAAGGCAGCATGAAGGGGAAGACCATCGACATGCCGATACTGGCACAGAGGCTCAGAAACTGGAAGTTCTCGGTCAGCACACCCATGCCTCCCGCCATCTCGTTGATGTTGCTCAGGTATGTTCCGCCCGAAAAGAACAGCGGGACGAACAACGCCAACAGGATGAGTACGCCTATCGGTTTGGGCATCCAGTCGTAAAATGGGTAATTCGTTTTCATAAGCATGGGGTTGTATTATCAGAGGTTTGCTTTTACCACACACATCATTCCGGCAGCCAAGCGTGCGTTATCTTCGTCGGAGATGTCCGTCAGTTCGATACGCACCGGAACGCGCTGCTGAATTTTCACAAAGTTTCCCGCCGAGTTGTCCGTAGGAACCATCGAGTATTTCGAGCCGGTGGCGGAACTGATGGCGGTTATGCGCCCTTTAAATGTTTTTCCTGCGAAAGCATCTACCGTTACTTCCACTTCCTACCCCACAGCCAACGAGGAGATTTGTGTTTCCTTATAGTTTGCCACCACCCATTTTCGGGTATCGGGGATGATGGTGGTGAGTGTCTGTCCGGCATTTACCAGCTGACCTTCTTCGATGGAACGTCGCCCCAGACAGCCGTTGCAGGGTGCAGTTACCACCGTGTACGACAGATTCAGTGCCGCCAAGTCCACAGCAGCTTCGGCACGTTTGACGGCAGCCTCGGCATTCTCCTGACGCTGGTCTACCTCGGTGACGGAGGAGTGGGCGGCTTCCCGCTGTTGCTTCAGTGCCGCCACCCTTGCACGAGCCATTTCCAACTGCGTCTGATACTGCTCCACTACTATGGGCGTGGTGGCGTTTTTCTTCAGCAAAGAGCTGTATCGGCGGTAATCTTTCTCCAACTGTTCCATGCGGTATTGAGCCTCAGCAATGGAAGCATCGTACACCGAAGCTGAGTTGGATACGGTATTCAGCGTGTTTGCCACCACCTTACGTCCGCTCCGTGCGTCCATCAAGGCTGCTTCCGCCTCTTTCAGACGGATGCGGTATTCATCGTCTTCCAATACGAGCAAGGTGTCTCCCTTACGCACGTGCTGATGCTCGGTAAAGTAAATCTTCTTGATATAGCCCGGCACTCGGATGTTAACGGGCGAAAGGTATTGTTCCACCTGCGCATCGTCGGTCGTTTCACTGGATTTATAGTCGACAAAAAGAGATATGATGGCATACAGTCCCCATATAGCGAGGCAAATGCCTATAATGCCGACTGCCTTTTTCATGGTAAAGACTTTTCCGGATTCTTGTTTGCGGGTATTCGTTGTAGTTTCCATAACAAAATTTTATTTAGCAGTTTACATATAAAATATCCTTACGTGTCGGTGAATTATCGGATAAGGGTTTCCAAGTCTCCCGACAGTTTCAGCAGCGTAAGCTGAGCCACGTTACACTGGCAATGCGCCTGCACACACGCCGACTGTGCCGTGCGGAGCCGCATCTCGTCTTGCAGCAGTTCCGTCATGGATGCCACTCCCTCTTTATACTTCTCTTCGGTCACGGCATATACGTCTTCCGCCTGACGGTAACTGTCTTTCTGTGTATGGAATACTTCGATATTATGACGGAGCTGGCGAGAAGCGTCGGCATACTCTTTGTCCAGTTGCTTGCGACGCATATCGAAGGTTGTTTCCGCCTGCTGCCTATCGTAGCGGTATTGACGTACTTTCAGCCGCTTGTCATTGCCGTCGAAAATCGGGATGTGTACCGACAGGGCGAGATACGTATTTCCGAACCAATTATGGGTCTCGCCCGAGGTGTGAAAGAAATGATGGAATTTCTCCTGATATCCTATTGCTCCGAATTGTCCGCCCAACGAGATGGAGGGAATGTATCCGGCGCGTACAGCCTTAATCTGGCGGTCTGTCAGCTCCTGACGGGTAGAGAGCAACCGCAGTTCGGGAAGGGATTCGCTGACACCTTCTGCCTGAAGCAGGACTACTTCGGACGGCATCGGGCAGACTGCCATAGGCGTTTCGGGAGAAAGGTCGAGCAGGAAGCGGAGCAGGTTCAACTGTTGTTCGTAAAGCGTCGCATACTGGTCGCGCTGCGCTACGAGGCTTTTCAGATTGATTTGCACACGGGTTAAATCCACCTCCAATACCACTCCGCCTTTATAAAGTTCCTCGGTAATGGTGCAGAGCTCTTCCATCCGGCGGATATTCTCATCCAACAGCTTTTGCAGTTCCAATGAGGCTTGCGCCAAATAATACACGTTGCCAATCTGTACGGTAAGGTCTTCCACGGCTTTCTCGTAGGACAAGTTGCTGAGTTCTTGTACCGTGCGAGCCACCTTCGTTGCCGAAAGCACCGTCTGGTTATAAAGGGGAACACCGAACCGGATTCCCGCAGACATGGCATACTGCATACTTTGGATTTTCTGCCACGTAGGGTTATCGGGGAAATCGCTTCCCAGCAATGCACCGGTGGTTACATTGGCAGGCTTCATCAGGTAATCCGCCATTTGGAAATCGGCAGACAGTACGGGGAGCAGCCGCGAGCGACTTTGGGTTAAAGCCGTTTGGCTTTTCAGTACAGACAGCCGGCTGTTCTTCAGCGAAAGATTGTTACGGAGACCTGTTTCCACACATTCTTTCAACGAATAGGTCTTTTCTTGTCCGTAGATGCAGGGCAAGGCAAAGAACCAAAATACCAATAAGAGCAAATGTTTCATGACTTTACTTTTTCTTGTTGTCTGCAGGCAAAGTTAGTCCGGACAGCAGTCGCAAAGAAGTGCAATTCATGGGGGCTACTGTGCAATTTCAACGATAAAAGAAAATATTAAGGATGAAAGATGACGAATATATGAATCTTATTGGTTAATTTGCGGAATAAATGAAAGATATACTATGGAACAGTTGGCTTATCAGATGCTGGATGTCAGACAGCTTTTGGCGAATTACTCCACCGTATCGCAAAATAAGTATGGCTTCTTCTTATGCCGAAAGGGAGAAGCCGACATACTGCTGAACAATCACAGCTTTCATATAGAAAAGGGGGTATTATGTCTCTACACGCCTTATACGTTCATACGCATCGTGCGCCATACAGAGGACATCGAAGGTTGCTTGATGGAAGGAGAGCTGGACACTATCCAACCGGCATTATCGAACATACCGGCGACAGAGCGTTTTGCCATCCGCTCTCATCCCTGCGTGAAGCTGAACGCAACGCAATGTCAAAGATTGGAACAGTCTGCTGAAATGCTAAAGACCCGCACCGAACTGCTCAAGCAAGCCACGAAACCGAGGTCGGTGCGGCTGCTTCGCATGTTGGTACAGGTCTTGTTACAAAATCTCTGCCTCGAAGCATTGGAAATCTATTTCAACTGTGCGCCGGTAGAAGAACTCCCCCAAAACCGTGAGGAAAGGATATTCAACCGTTTTCTTATGTCGGCATTCCGCAACTGTGCCCAAGAGCGTTCCGTTACTTTTTACGCCAAAGAACAGCACCTCTCGCCCAACTATCTTTCTTCGGTTATCAAAGCAAAGTCGGGACGTACCGCCATCCGGTGGATAGAAACATTCACCCTGCTGCAAGCACAGCATTACTTACGGCAGACCAAACTCAGCATCAAAGAAATTGCCTATCAGTTGCACTTCCCCGACCAGTCTGTCTTCGGGCGTTACTTCAAGAAGCATTGCGGAGTCTCGCCTTCGGATTACCGGAATGAGGGGACGACATAACTTCACGAGGACGAAAGTCCACCCCTCTCAGTGACTAACCTACACAATATTATATATGTAATCAGAGGTTAAGAAACATTCCAGCTTTCAGGCAGAGGGAGGGACTGACTTTCCCTCCGATGAGGTGTGCTCCCGTATTTACGCCGATAATCAACCCGTTATTAATCTGACGTTCAATCCCAAGCTGAACGGCTGCCGCGAAACCGTTTAACGATTTCGACGTACTGTTTTCAGAGGCTTTCAGTTCTTCACCAAAACCGTAACCGAAAAGCACGTCGGCATATATCCATTTGTTTCCCCCGTTATAAAGGTATATTCCCGGACCTGCTCCCAGCATGTATTCGCGCAACGTATGTTTAAGGCTTATCGTCTCTCCGGCATACATCCCCTCATAAGTGCCGTTATTGATGCCGCAGTGTAACAGAGAGGCGATGAAAAACTTCTCACTGAAAGCATAACGCGCACCTAAATTAAGGCAAAATCCAGACTTATTACTCATGCTTGGAAACAATTCATACCCGCCTTGCAGTTCGACGTGGGTATAGCCAGTTTGTGCCGAACCCTTAGCTCCTGCCCAAAGAAACAGCCCGAAAAGCAGAAGTAACTTTATTTTCATTCTCTTACGGGATTATATAAATCGGCAATCTTTTCCAAATCATCCGGCTCTATCTCTTTGTTTTCGAGCTTGGCGCACAGGCTTGGGTCATCTTCAAGATACTTTACAAGCTGGCTGCGCCAGAACTTCTTCCCACCGGTTTTGTAACCGATGACGTATCCGTTTTCATCGCCTACCTTACGGGCTATGTAAATTATATCGCCATTCTGCACACTGCTTATCGTAAGCGTACCGTCTTTCGGGATGCTGTATTTATAGCTGCAACAGTAGAACTCCACATGGTCGCCTTGTGCTTCCACAGCCATCCACTGTGGTTTTATGATTTTTTCCTTCTTGGTAGAGAACATTTTATTCGTCCGGTATGGGTGGCATACAAGGTAGTGACACATATCGGTATGCGTTTTCTTCCACACGCCCAGCACTTCGATGTCGGTATTCTTCAACTTGACTTTCTTCCCGTCCGCCGTTGTAAGACGAATATTTTCCGTATTACACTTCGGCATCTTTACACGCCCCACGTATTCTGTGCCGTCTTTCATTATAACGCGAGCCTCTTCATGATCGGTAGCATCCTTTACCACACTATAAATTTGGCAACTGCAAAGCAAAGAGAGTGTGATACAAAGTACCCCGAAAATCTTAATGTTTTTCATTGTTTTATAGGTTTTTTATTACAATCTATAAAACAAACGACATTTCTTTTTGTTCGCAAACCCGATTGATTTTATTCCATCCTCCTGCCCTGTGAAAGTACAGGCAGAAATCCCCTGCCGCTCCCCGGAAAACGCAACCGTTAGTGTTACTCTTTTCATGCGGATAAGTCACCCGGTTCTACCCATAGAATTAGTCGGTTCTACGAATAGAATTTTCCGACCTTCCGAAAATAATATAAATGGCTTATTATAAGAGAGATAAAAAAATAGGTTGAAGTTTGTAACTTCAACCTATCTCAGCACGGGAAGAGAGGCTCGAACTCCCGACACTCGGTTTTGGAGACCGATGCTCTACCAACTGAGCTATTCCCGTGTTTGCGGTTGCAAAGGTAGTACAAATTTTCATATATGCAACCTTCTTTTGCAGATATTTTTAAAATTCATCCCGATATAAGCCCTAACTCGCTGAACATGATGCGGTATATCTCAGCTTTTTTTTCTAATTTCAACGGATATGCGCGGCTGGAAGAAGGCATACGGTAGAGGTGCATGTCGCGGTCGGCGTAATGAAACGGACTTTTACTCCCCACGGGAGGCTCTGTTACCTGCATCTGCTCACACAATACGTCGGTGGCTTTTTGTCCGGTGGTCACTACGGCGCGACAAGACGGGAGTTGCTTCAGCAGCAGACCGACATCCGTCGGTTCCACTACCTCCAAATATTTATCGGAAGCATTGTCTTGCAGGCGTCGCACCACGGATGCCGTATCATACAGCGCCACACCTTTCTCTTTGAGGAAAGAGCTGATTGACTCCTTATCAAACCCTTTCCCGCCCGGGCGCACAAAATGGTCTTTGTCTCCGAAAAACACGAGACCGAAAATACGCCACATGTCGTTATTCCAATTCGGGTAAAAGAACTCCATGCTCCAACGTTTCTTTTGGGGCGGGAAACTGCCCAGCATCAGCAGCACAGCATTGCCGGGCAAGAAAGGTTCTAAAGGATGATGTTCTACTAACGGCTGTTCAACCATCCGCATTATGCTTTAGGTTTCGGCTCTTTTTTTGCCAACGCCACTATATTATATACGTATTCCGACATCCATGCTTCCGAATAGCTCAGCGCATGTTGGTACTGGCGTATATTGGCACACGTCTTACGGATGCTGTCATCCTTCCATGTGGTTTTGGTAAGAATGTCGTGGATGGTTTTATCGGTCATGCTGCGCAACATTTTCTTCATAAAGCCCGGCATACGGAATTTCCATTGCATCAGGTTGCCTACCACCATCATCAGGTCTTGGCTGAAGCCCTGAAACATGAAGAAATAGTTCTTCACGTCGTTCACCGTCCTGCAATGTTTCTTTACCGAAGCATCTATTTCTTTGAAAAAGCCTTCGCTTAAGCCGTAAATGTCCATCAGCATCTTTCTGCAACGCGACTTTTCTGCTATTCCCAACTTGTTATTTTGAGTAGGAACTTTCAGTGTACGCTTAAACACTGCCATATCAGGTAAAAGATTAATGTTGCTGATGCCTAACTGTGAAGCCATCACCGCCTGATAATATACGCGGATTAGCGTCATGAAGTCTTCCATGCCTCCAACACGAACACTTCCTTCGGCATTCTCTTCTTGTTTTTTTCCGAATAGTTTTGAAAATATACTCATAATTTCTTTTTAATTTATTCTCTATAATGTCACAAAGATACTATTTTTATCTGGCTCTCTGCTTCACGAAACAAACAGTCTGTCAATCGCAATGTTTATGCGTCATGATATTTAACACCAATTTGTCTGTTTCGTTCATTCCTACCGAACCGATTTGGGTCAGATTCCGGATGCTCCGGTCTACGTTGTCCTCAATGATTCCCTCTACGGAGGTTACGCATTTATGCTCCATTGCCAAGATAGCAGACAACACTGCGGTGGATACTCCGCTGGTGAGCTTCAGCGCACAACTAGGTTTGGCTCCGTCGCAAATCATTCCGGTAAGGTTGGCTATCATGTTCTGAACCGCAAACGATACCTGCTGATAGTCTCCACCCATCAGGTAGGTGATTCCGCAACTGCTTCCTGTGGCTGCCACCACACATCCGCACAATGCCGAGAGTTTTCCCAGATTCTGCTTGATGTAGATGGCTGTAAGGTGGCTCAATATCAGCGCACGGGTCAGTTCTTCTTCCGATTTATGATTGTCTTCGGCATAGATTACCACAGGAAGGGTAGCGGCTATGCCTTGATTGCCACTTCCCGAATTGCTCATCACCGGAATCATGGCTCCTGCCATACGTGCGTCGCAGGCAGCAGAGGTATACGACAGGATGTGGGTAAAGGTATTGTTTCCCATGATGCGCTGTTCCGTGCCGCTGCTTCGCAACATTTTGCCCAACTCGTGTCCGTAGTTTCCCTCGAACGAGCGTTCGGCAGCCTGCTTGTTCAGTCGCTTGGCTTCCAAAATGAAAGTAAGCTCTTCGAGCGGAGCGGTAGTAGCAAAGTCGTAAACCTTTTTCAGATTCAGGTCTACCGAAGCGGTTTCTGCCTGCGCAGCGTCCGACGTACGCTTGTCGAGCAAGATTTCATCGTTCCGACTCACGTAGACAAACTTCGTATGACCGCCGCTGATAATGGCTGTCGCCCGATCGGTACCCGCCTCGCAGGTTACTTCGATATAGAGTTTTTCTTCAATGTCAGCCTTTAACCCGATGGTAATGATTTGGGAGTCTATCATCCGTTTTCCTTCTGCCACAGCTTCGGGAGTACAGTCTTTCAACACTTCCAACTGATACGCCGACTTTCCGATGAGCGCACCTAAGGCTACGGCAATGGGCAGACCTATCATGTCAGTGCCCGGAATCCCCACTCCCATCGCGTTTTTCAGAATATTCGCACTGAGCTGTACGTCAATCTTTTCCGGACGTTTGCCCAGCGCTTCAGTTGCTTTTGCCACACAGAGTGCCACTGCGATAGGTTCGGTACAACCTATCGCCGGCACTACCTCTTGGTGAATCAAAGCAATAATTTGTTCTCTTTCTTGTTTTGTAAACTTACATTCCATGATTTATTTCGCCGCGTTATAATTCTTCAGTCCCACGTTCAGGAAGTCTACGTACTTCTGCACGTCTTCATCGTACGAATACGATTTGTTGAGCGGCATACCTTCGTTGTCCAGCAATACGTAGAAAGGCTGGGCGTTTGCGCCGAACTTAGAGCGTTGCAGATAGCTCCACTTGTCGCCCACCGTACGCAACGTACGCTCTACCCCATTCTCTGTAATCTTTACGGGTTCGGGAAGTTTAGCCTTTTCATCGACATACAGCGTAATGAGCACATAGTCTTCGGTCAACAATTTGCTCACCTTCGGGTCTGTCCAAACGGCAAGCTCCATTTTCCGGCAGTTCACACATCCGTAGCCAGTAAAGTCAATCATCACGGGTTTTCCCTGACAGCGGGCATACTCCATACCTTCTTCGTAATCGTAGAACTGAGCGTGTACTTCGTTTTTATACAAATTGAAATCTTGAGTCTGCATAGGAGGAGCAAACGCACTGACTGCTTTCAGCGGTGCGCCCCAAAGTCCCGGAATCATGTAAACGGCGAATGCAAGCGAGGCAAGCGCCAAGAAGAAGCGGGGAACGCTTACTTTATTATTGTCATCATCGTGCGGGAACTTGATTTTGCCCAACAAGTATAATCCCAATAGTCCGAAAATCACAATCCACAAAGCCAAGAAGGTTTCACGATCCAAGATGCGCCATCCGTAAGCAAGGTCTGCCACCGACAGGAACTTCAGAGCAAAGGCAAGTTCAAGGAATCCTAACGTAACCTTGATGGCATTCATCCATCCGCCGGATTTCGGCATCGACTTCAGCCACGACGGGAACAGGGCAAACAGCGTAAAGGGCAAAGCCAAAGCAAGGGCAAAGCCCAACATACCGAGTGCAGGAGCTATCACACTGCCGGTAGTAGAGACCTCTACCAGCAAGAAACCGATAATCGGTCCGGTACATGAGAATGATACCAGCGAAAGGGTAAACGCCATGAGGAAGATGCTCAGCAATCCTGTGGTCTGTTCCGCCTTACTGTCTACGGCGTTCGTCCACTTCGAAGGCAAGGTTATCTCGAACGCACCGAAGAACGATGCCGCGAACACCACCAACATCAGGAAGAAGAAGATATTGAATATAGCGTTTGTCGACAATGCGTTAAGCGCATTTGCCCCGAATATCAGCGTAATGGCAAGTCCCAAAGTCAGATAAATCACCACGATGGAAGCTCCGTAAGTCCACGCATCGCGCACTCCTTTCTTCTTATCCTTCGTACGCTTTAAGAAGAAACTTACCGTCATCGGAATAATAGGCCACACACACGGTGTAAACAAAGCCAGCAATCCGCCTACGAAACCGGCGAAGAAAATATACAGCCACGAATGAGACTCACTGTTGATTTGCTCTCCGAATTGGTTCAACTCGCTGATAACCGGCTTCCAGTAATCCGTTTTCGGAGACATGGCAGGCGTGAGCGGAATCAGCGGAATGCTTGTGGTATCGCTGGCAGCGACTTCCGGTTTGCTTTCCTTCGCAGCCGGAGCTACAGGGGCAGCAGCAGCCTGTCCCTTAAACGAGAAGTCCACAGCAGTGGGTGGAAGACAATTCTCATCGTTACATGCCCCATACTCCAGATAGCCGGAAATATCGTAACTACCACCGCCGGTCAGTTTGATTTTCTGAACAAAAGTAGCAGTGTTTTCGAAAAAGCGCAC
>ULQS01015368.1_pt1 | contig 30126 bp, 24 predicted proteins | sample 1954751 | NCBI WGS metagenome assembly ULQS01 (sample SAMEA4835662, study PRJEB28245) | human gut metagenome | biome: gut microbiome; material: fecal sample | place: Denmark | collected 2008 | reverse complement strand
CGGCGTCACCAAAAAGCTTCTCGAAGCAGCCATTGAAGCCGTGCGCGGCGGCGAGAGCGTCACGGACGCCGAAGGTGAAACCGGGCGCGACGCCATCAAGAAGTATACGGTTGACCTCACTGAGCGCGCTCGTATGGGCAAGCTCGATCCCGTTATCGGACGCTACGACGAGATCCGCCGCACGATGCAGATTCTTCAGCGCCGCACAAAAAATAACCCGGTGCTGATCGGCGAGCCCGGCGTCGGCAAGACGGCTGTGGTTGAAGGTTTGGCGCAGCGTATCGTCAACGGCGAAGTGCCCGACGGTCTGAAGGGGAAGGCTGTGCTCTCGCTTGACATGGCGGGCCTTATTGCCGGCGCCAAGTACCGCGGCGAGTTCGAAGAGCGCTTAAAGAAGCTTCTGAAGGAAATCACGGCTGCCGAAGGCCGCATCATTCTCTTCATCGACGAGCTGCACACAATGGTGGGTGCGGGCAAGACTGAAGGCTCCATGGACGCGGGCAATATGCTCAAGCCCGCTTTGGCGCGCGGCGAACTGCACGTGATCGGAGCGACGACGCTCGACGAGTACCGTAAGTACGTCGAAAAGGACGCGGCTCTAGAACGCCGTTTCCAGAAAGTGCTCGTCGACGAGCCGAGCGTGGAAGATACGATTGCCATTTTGCGCGGCCTGCAGGAAAAGTACGAAGCGCACCACGGCGTTGAAATCACCGACCCGGCCATTGTGGCGGCCGCCGAGCTCTCGCACCGTTACATAACGGATCGCTACCTGCCCGATAAGGCCATCGACTTGATTGACGAGGCTGCCAGCCGTGTCAAGATGGAAATCGACTCCAAGCCCGAAGCGCTTGATAAGCTCGAACGCCGCTTGATACAGCTCAAGATCGAACGCGAGGCGATGAAAAAGGAAACCGACGACGCGAGCCGTCAGCGCCTGAGCGCCATTGAAAAGGAAATCGAAGAGCTTTCGCGCAAGTATTCCGATCTCGAAGAAATCTGGAAGGCTGAAAAGAGCCAGGCTCTCGGCGAAAAGGACGTGCGCGACGAAATTGACCGCGTGCGCCGTGAAATGGACGCCTGCCGCCGCGAGGCCCGTTACGAACGTCTGGCCGAACTGCAGTACGCCGTTCTGCCCAAGCTCGAGGAAAAGCTCAAGAAAGCCGAAAGCACCGAGAAAAAGACGCTTGAGACGCAGCCCAAGCTGTTGCGCACGAGCGTGGGCGCCGAAGAGATTGCCGAAGTCGTGAGTCGCGCCACCGGCATTCCGGTGAGCAAGATGATGCAGGGCGAACGTCAGAAGCTTTTGCACATGGACGAGGCTCTCTCCAAGCGTGTCGTGGGACAGTCCCAGGCCGTGCGTTGCGTGACCGATACGATTCTCAGGAGTCGTGCCGGACTTTCGGATCCCAACCGTCCCTACGGATCGTTCCTGTTCCTCGGGCCTACGGGCGTGGGCAAGACAGAACTCACGAAGGCGCTAGCCAACTTCCTCTTTGATAGCGATGAGGCGATGGTGCGCATCGACATGAGCGAATTCATGGAGAAGCACTCGGTGGCTCGTCTGATCGGTGCGCCTCCCGGATATGTGGGTTATGAAGAGGGCGGCTACCTGACGGAAGCCGTGCGCCGCAAGCCCTACAGCGTGATTTTGCTCGACGAGGTCGAAAAGGCGCATCCCGACGTGTTCAACGTCTTGCTGCAGGTTCTTGACGATGGCCGCATGACCGACGGACAGGGCCGCACGGTGGACTTCAAGAATACGGTCATCGTGATGACATCCAACCTCGGCTCGGGCGAAATCCAGCAGATGCAGGCGAACGCTCAGCCGGAAGCGATCAAGGATGCCGTGATGGAACAAGTCAAGGCGCATTTCCGTCCCGAATTCATCAACCGTATCGATGAAATCGTGGTCTTCAATGCTCTTGACGACGAAGCCATCAAGTCGATTGCCAAAATTCAGGTGGCAAAGCTTGCCGAACGGATCGCCGCGCAGGACATCACCTTCGAAGTGACGCCCGCGGCGCTCGAGGCGATCGCCCAGGCCGGTTTTGATCCGGTCTACGGTGCTCGACCGCTCAAGCGTGCCGTACAGGACAAGCTTGAAAACCCGGTGGCTCGACTTCTTCTCGAGGGCCGCGCGGCACCTAAGGACAAGGTGGTGTGCGACTACGGCGAGAACGGATTCGAGTTCAAGGTCGAAAAGGCCTAAATCGCTGCAACGACGGCCGACGAGACTGTCGGCCGATCACAAAAGCCTGAATGCGGGACAAACCTCGCCTTCAGGCTTTTTTCTGTCGGTTGAAGTTGTTTTAGTTGAGCGTGGGCGCAAACTCGGAAACGGCGTCTGCTCCGGACAATTCCACATGCACCACCAGACCGTCGGGGGTGGCGTAAAGAGGGGAGCCGCAGTCCTCGCACCACTCAAGCGAGAAACTTTGTTCATGCTCGACGATGTACTTCAGACCTTTGCTCTCGAGGATGTCGCGTGCCGTACCTGAAAATGCATCGACTTCTTCAGGAATCACGGGCCAGGCGACGCCGCAGATGACGTGATCGCGCTCGTTTTTGGGGGTAAGGCCGATGCGCAGTTCGCTCATCTTGTCCTGTTCGCGCGAATTGGGCACGAATAGGCCGAGCGTAGCGATCAGCTGGTCGGGTTCGTAACCCATGCTGCCCGCAAAGTCAACGAGCGACTTCAGGCCCCAGGAACGCATCGTGGTTTCAGATTCGCGCCAGCTCTGATAAAAACCGCCGACGGGCTGCACTTCGAAGACCGAACCGATCATGGTGAGCTCAAGCAGTTCGTGTACCTGCAGGCAAAAATCCATCATGCCGCGGGCTACCTCAACGAGGCCGTCATTGGTGCTGCGGAACAGGTCGGTTGTGTTCTGAGCAGAAACGGAGCAAAGGATGTAGCGGCTGTCGGCAAAGTCGGGCGGCGGAACTTCGCGTACCAAAGAGCCGATGTCGTATACGTCGCCGTGGTTGAGGCGGCGCATCTGTTCGAGAAGGCCGCGCACATCGCGAAACGCTTCCGGGAGATGATCGGCCGAAAGCATGTGCGATCCCATCACGACGTTTGCCTTAGGTGAGGAAAAGCTCTTGCGTACACAATCGGCGATTTTTTCGAGCACATCTTCGTCGAGCACGCCGTGATAGTTGCGGTAGCGGCTCCAGGCCATGATCGGAATCAGCAGAAGCAGGGCGCTGCCGCGTTCGTCGACAACGGCTTCGGCGCAGTCTTCCGCGATGGTAAGAAGCTTCTCATAGCCGTATCCGCCGGGTTCTTCGGCCTTGAAGTGAGCGAGCGCCGCCTCAATGTCGCCGTCTTCGCCTTCAGAGAGAACGGCATCGCACAGTTCTCTGAGGCGAGCCTCATGGGGTTGCGCCTGCATATGCGAGGTGCACTGCACCAACACGCTCATCACACGGATGAGTTCGTTGCGGACATTGTCGAGACGGATTTCAGAGCTCACGGTCAAAATATTAGAAGCGGAAATGAAAAGGAAACTGAGTCTAGCGCAATAGCCCCCAAAAACAAAGATGCCGGTGCTCGAAAATCTTTTTCAGAAACAAACCGAAAGCTTCTCGTAACAAGCGTTTCGGACGTTGGTTTTGCGTCTTTTTCGTATGAAGCCGCATGATAAAATGCGCCAACATTTCCCAAAAGGCCGGTCGCGAGGCTTGGTGTGACGGTGCGCCTTTGGCTTTGCGCGCGAAAGGATCGTCTCACGAGTCCTTGGAAATGCTCGATCGATCGGCCTGTATCCCACGATAAACCCAACGTAATTTTCAATGGACAATATCCGTAATTTTTCCATCATTGCCCATATCGACCATGGCAAGTCGACGCTGGCTGACCGTTTGATTCAGCGTTGCGGTGGTCTGAGCGATCGAGAGATGAGCGAACAGGTGCTCGACAGCATGGATCTCGAGCGCGAACGCGGCATCACGATTAAGGCTCAGACGGCCAGTCTTAAGTACAAGGCCAAGGACGGTCAGATTTACGAACTCAATTTGATCGACACCCCGGGGCACGTCGACTTCTCCTATGAGGTGAGCCGCTCTCTGTCGGCCTGCGAAGGTGCTCTTTTGGTGGTCGACGCCACTCAGGGCGTGGAAGCACAGACGGTGGCCAACTGCTATACGGCTATCGATCTGGGTGTTGAAGTCGTGCCAGTTCTCAACAAGATGGACTTGGCAAGCGCCAATCCCGACGCCGCCAAGGAAGAAATCGAGGACGTCATCGGCATTGATGCCACCGACGCGGTGGAATGCTCGGCCAAGACCGGCATGGGCATCGACGATATTCTCGAGCGCATCGTGCGCGACGTGCCGCCGCCCAAAGGCGACGAAAATGCTCCGCTGCAGGCGCTCATCATCGACAGCTGGTTTGACAACTACGTGGGCATCGTCACGCTCGTTCGAGTCGTCAACGGCGTCATCCGTCCGAAGGACAAGGTGATGCTGATGGCTTCCGGCGCCACTCACCTCGTCGAGCAGGTCGGCGTTTTTACGCCCAAGGCGCAGGTGCGCGACTGCCTCAAGCCCGGCGAAGTGGGCTTTGTGGTTTCAGGCATCAAGGAGCTCAAGGAAGCGCGCGTGGGCGATACGTTTACGCACGCTCAAAATCCTGCTTCGGCGCCGCTTCCCGGTTTTAAGGAAGTCAAGCCCCAGGTGTTTGCCGGTTTGTATCCGGTGGAGTCCAATCAATACGACGCGTTGCGCGAAGCGCTTCTGAAGCTGCAGCTCAACGATGCGGCGCTTCAGTTTGAGCCTGAAGTCTCTCAGGCCCTGGGCTTCGGTTTCCGCGCGGGCTTCCTCGGGCTGTTGCACATGGACATTGTGCAGGAGCGTCTCGAGCGCGAATACGACATGGACCTCATTACGACGGCACCGAGCGTGGTCTACGAAGTGTTGATGACCAACGGCGAAGTCGTGCGCGTGGAAAACCCAAGCAAGCTGCCTCCGGTCGACAAGATTGCCGAGATTCGCGAGCCGATCGACACCGTGACGATTTTTGTGCCCAACGACTACGTGGGCGCGGTGATGAAGCTGTGTCAGGAAAAGCGCGGCGTGCAGATCAACATGGCCTACCACGGACGTCAGGTCCACCTGACCTACGAACTGCCGCTGGCTGAAATCGTGCTCGACTTCTTTGACCGTATGAAGTCAATAACCCGCGGTTACGCCTCCATGGACTACGAGTTTAAAGAGTACCGCGCAAGCGACGTCGTCAAGGTCGATATGCTCATCAACGGCGATCGCGTGGATGCGTTGAGCACCATCATTCACCGTACGAACGCACAGTTTCGCGGCCGCGAGATCGTTAGCCGCCTGCGCAGTCTCATTCCGCGCCAGATGTACGACGTGGCGATTCAGGCAGCCATTGGCGCAAACATCATTGCTCGCGAAAATGTGAAGGCCTTAAGAAAGAACGTGCTTGCCAAGTGTTACGGTGGCGACATTACGCGTAAGAAGAAGCTCTTGGAAAAGCAGAAGGCTGGTAAGAAGCGCATGAAACAGGTGGGCAGCGTGGAAATTCCGCAGGAAGCCTTCCTTGCCATTCTTCAGGTCGACGACAAATAAAAAGGTAGGCCGGCAACGGTGCGTTTACATCGTTGGCCGGCTTTTGTTCAGAATTCAAATCATTCTGCCGGGTTGCTTGACCGCTTGCGGCAGATCGCTTTCGAAAGCTCGAAAAAATGAACTTTGCACTGATTTTGTTTCTTCTGACGGTCTTTACCGGCGTGATGTGGATTGCCGAGAAGTTTTACTTCCGTCCGCGCCGCCGAGCTGAGGCCGATGCCAAGGCACGGGAATTTGAGACCGCCAACCGCGAAGCCATCGATCGCGGCGAGACAAGCGTCATCAAGGCGCGCAACGATATGTATGCACGTGACACACGCATGCCCTGGTGGCTGGATTACACGGCAGGACTCTTCCCGGTGATTCTGATCGTGTTCCTGTTGCGTTCCTTCCTTTTTGAACCCTTCCGCATTCCATCGGGATCTATGTTGCCGACCCTTTACATCGGCGACTTCATTCTGGTGAATAAGTACACATACGGCGTTCGTCTGCCGGTTGCCAACACAAAGATCATTGACGTCGGCACCCCGCAGCGAGGCGACGTGATGGTGTTCCGCTATCCGATGGATGAATCGATGGATTACATCAAGCGTGTCGTGGGACTGCCCGGCGATACCGTGTCCTACGTCAACAAGGAACTGCGCATCAACGGCGAAGTGGTCAAGCAGACGCTCGTGGGTGATTGGGTTGATCCGTTCTCGATGGTGACTCTGCAGGAACGTACGGAAAAGCTCGGCGAACACGAACATCGTTTAGCTGTTGACAACCGCTATCCGGCGGGACTGCGCGGTCAGCCCTATCCGCGCGTGGGCAACGCTTGCCGTTACTTCAGCAACGGTTTTACCTGCAAGGTGCCGCAGGATCAGTATTTCGTGCTTGGAGACAACCGCGACAACAGTGAGGACAGCCGCTACTGGGGCTTTGTGACCGACGACATGATCGTAGGCAAAGCCGTTCTCATCTGGGCCAACTTCAGCGACATGAGCCGCGTCGGTTCGATCAAATAAGGCGAGAAGAACTATGTCAGCTCAGGTTACACGTGTGCTTCTGCCGGCCGAAGAACTCGAATCCCGCATCGGGTATCAGTTCAAAAACAAAGCGCTACTAAAGCGAGCACTCACACACCGCAGTTTTGCTTCCGAGCACAACGAACGCCTTGAATTTCTGGGCGACTCGGTTTTGAACTGCGTCATCGGTCACGCGCTCTTCCTACGCGATCGTCACTTCACCGAAGGCGTGCTATCGCGCGTGCGTTCCAATCTGGTTTGTGAAAAGGCGCTCGACGAGATCGCCGCACAGATTCAGATCGGACAGTTCATCTATCTCGGCGAGGGCGAACTCAAGACGGGCGGCGCCGATCGCCCCTCTATTCTTGCCGACGCCTGCGAAGCGGTTTTCGGCGCGGTGTTTCTTGACGGCGGCTTCGAAGAGGCTCAGCACGTCATTTTGCGTCTGTACGAGCCGATTCTTTCCGCGAAGGCGATGTCGGGCGAACGTCTTGCTAAGGACCACAAGACGCTGCTCCAGGAATTCCTGCAGGCGCGTCGACTTCCGGTTCCTTCCTACCGAATCATCAAGGTGACGGGCGCGGCGCACTGCCAGCATTTTGTCTGTGCCTGTTCCGTACCCAAGGCTGAACTTGAAGAAGTGGGAGAGGGTAAGAGTCGTCGAGCGGCCGAACAGGAAGCAGCAGGACGCATGCTTGAAAAGGTCAAGGCCAAATTTCCGTACGCAAAGAAAAAGTGAATGAGCGACAACGATTTTGAAGCGATGCTGGCCGCGGCCGGCATGGGTAATAAAAAAGAGATTCCCGAGGACTACCGCTGCGGATACACCGCTGTCGTCGGTCGTCCCAACGTCGGCAAGTCGACGCTCATCAATGCGATTGTGGGCGAAAAGGTCTCGATTACCTCGAAAAAGCCTCAGACAACGCGCGACCGTGTACTCGGTGTGGCAACTGACGACGACGCTCAGATCGTCTTCGTGGATACGCCGGGTTTCCAGTCCAAGCACACCTCGCAGCTTCTCAAGCACATGAACCGTACTGTTCGCACCGCGTTGGCCGATGTCGAGGCCGTGCTTTTCGTGATTGATGCGGCCGGTTGGAAAAGCGACGATGAGCTTGTTTTGAAGCTTCTTGACCGAGAAGCCAAGAATGTGATTCTGGTGCTTAACAAGATTGACCTTGTGAAGGATAAGGAGCGTCTGCTGCCGCTCATGGCCGAATCAATGCAGAAGTTCCCGTTTGCCGCCATCGTTCCCGTGAGCGCCGAAAAGGGCAAGATGCTTGACGACCTGAAGGGCGAGATCAAGAAGCTGCTGCCGGTGTCGCCGCCTTTCTTTGATGCGGATCTTTATACCGACAAGTCGCCTCGCTTCATAGCGGCTGAAACGATTCGCGAAAAGGCCTTCCGCCTTTTGGGAGACGAATTGCCTTACGGTCTTGCCGTGATGATCGAGCGATGGAACGAAACCGACGACGGCGCCGAAATCATCGCTTCGCTTTGGGTGAATCGCGAAAGCCACAAGCCGATCGTGATCGGTGAAAAGGGAGCTAAACTGCGCGAAATCAGCCGACTGGCCCGCGCCGACATCGCTGAACTGCTGGGCAAGCGCGTACATCTGGAAGTCTGGGTCCGTGTGCGCCGGGGTTGGAGCGACGACGCCCGCATTCTGAAGTCCCTCGGCTACGGCGACTGATTCTTTTCATATGACCGCAGCGACTGTATCCCGTTCTCCGGAACGTACACCCGTGGTGCGCGTGCGTTCCGAAGCGGCGTTTGTGCTTTCAACCCAACCGTGGCGGGAGACAAGTGTCATTGCCGAATTGCTCACTCAACGGCATGGCCGTGTCACGGTTGTGGTGCGGGGCGCCAAACGTGTCTCGAGTCGTTTTCGCGGCATCATCATGCCCTTTGTCCCGCTTGTGGTGAGCTTTTCCGGCGCAGGAGACATCAAAAACCTCACCGATGCCCGCTGGATGGGGCCGATGACGCCCATTGACCCCGAGGGACTCGTGTCGGCTTTCTACGTCAATGAACTGGTGCTACGCCTGACGATGCGAAGCGACTCCTCGCTTCGACTCTACAACGACTATCTGAAGGTGATGAGCGAGGTTTCGCTCAAGGATGGCAAAGAACTTTCTGTGGCCCTGCGCACATTTGAAATCAAGCTCCTCAATTCGCTCGGCTGGAGCCAGGTTTCCAAGGTCGAAGAGATTGAAAAGGGCGGCATCTGGACGGTTCGCCAGGGGGAACTGGTTTGCATTGATGAGCTTTGTGAAGGCGAAAAAGCGGTGAGCCTGGGTACGGCCTTGGCCATTGCCAAAGCCGAAATCACCCCGAGTGCCGATCTGCGTGAGGTGCGCGACGTCCTTCGCCTCATAATCGGCTACTATGTTGGCGACACGGGTCTGAAGACCCGAAAGACTCTGGAAATCTGGTCGCAAATCTGACACATTAGGTAAAGACGGGCGACTCGGTTGCTGAGTGAAAGTAAAGAACCGATAACGCCGTTTTTTGTCGGCAGCCCCTTTTATGTTGACCAAACTTTCTGTCAATCTCAACAAGATTGCACTCATCCGCAATTCCCGCGACGGCAATACGCCGTCCGTTACGCTCTTCGGCGCCGTGGCGCTTAAGGCCGGGGCCGCCGGTCTGACGGTTCATCCGCGCCCCGATGAACGCCATATCCGCCGCGATGATGTTCCGGCTCTCGCCAAGCTTCTCAGGAACTGGCCCGGTCGCGAATTCAACATCGAAGGCAATCCCTTCATGAACTTGATGGAGCACGTCCGCGAAGTTCGTCCTGATCAGGTGACGTTTGTGCCCGACAGTGAGTCGCAAAAGACGAGCGATCACGGCTTTAATCTGATGGAACAGGGCGAAAAGCTGCGTCCTCTGATTGCCGAGGCCAAGGCTCTAGGTTGCCGCGTGAGCCTTTTCATGGATCCGGATCCCGAACAGATCGTACTTGCCAAGGACCTTGGCGCTGATCGCATTGAGCTTTACACCGAAGCTTATGCCGCTGCCTGCGGCACAGCCGCCGTCGGCCCGATGCTCGAGAAATATGCGCTGGCGGCTCGCGCGGCCCGTGAGGTCGGTCTCGGTGTGAACGCAGGTCACGATCTCAGTCTAACGAATCTGCAGGAGTTGCTTGTTGCCTGTAAATGTATTGCCGAAGTCTCTATCGGCCACGCGCTGATCAGCGAAGCGCTTGAGTACGGTATGACCGAAACGGTTGGCCGCTACAACGCCGTTTGCCTGCGCGCGAGCGAGCAAATTGCGCTCATGAACCAAAAGTAACAAAGGAAACAAAACATGCTCGGTCCCGTTGTTTGTGATATTGCCGGAACGACTTTGTCGGAAGTGGAAAAAAAGCGCATCGCCCATCCGCTCGTGGGCATGGTCATTCTGTTTACCCGCAATTATGAAAATCGAGTGCAGCTCGAAAAACTCTGCCGCGCCATCCATGACATCAAGCCCGGTATTCTGATCGGGGTGGATCACGAGGGCGGCCGTGTACAACGTTTCCGCGAGGGCTTTACCGAAATTCCGGCGATGAGCGCCTACGGCCGAGCCTACAAGGACGATCCGGAAGCGGCTGCCCGATCGCTGACGGCTGCCGGTTTCGTGATGGCTTCCGAACTTCGCACGGCAGGCGTTGACTTTACCTTTGCCCCTGTGCTCGACCTCGATTGGGGGCAGAGCGAAATCATCGGGGAGCGTTCGTTTGCGCTCGATCCCCGTGTTGTGACGCGTCTGGCTCGAGCGCTCAGCCATGGCATGCTCATGGCGGGCATGGCCAATTGTGGCAAGCATTTCCCGGGTCACGGCTACGCGGCTGCCGACAGCCACGTGGCGCTGCCGATTGACGACCGAGAGGTTTCGCGTATTGAACACGCCGATGTGAAACCCTATACCTGGATGGGCATCGGGCTGGCTTCCGTCATGACGGCGCACGTGGTGTATCCGGCTTACGACGAAGTTCCCGCAACCTTCTCTAAACGCATTCTCAAGGGATTGCTGCGCGATACACTGCACTTTCCGGGCTTTGTTTTTTCGGACGATTTGTCGATGAAGGGCGCAGGGGGCGGTACACTCACAGAAAGAGCCCGGAAGGCGCTTGAAGCCGGGTGCGATGCCGTTATCTGTTGCAATGCGCCGGAGGAAGTCGATCAGATGCTGCAGGAGCTGGCTTTCGAGCCGGACGCCGGTTGGCGTGAGCGCGCGGCTGCTGTCGACCCAAAGCCCTTCCCGCCGAATCACGAAGAGCTTTTAGCTTCCAATGTTTACAAGATTTCTCGCTCGTTGATGACGCTGTGAACGAGAACCGAAGTCAGGACAAATTACAGTGATTATTGATTCGCTTCTCGATACCGACCTCTATAAGTTCACGATGATGCAGTGCGTGCTGCATCAGTTTCCGGACGCCAACGTGAAGTATCGCTTTCGTTGCCGTACCGAAGGTGTGGATTTGAGTCCTTATGTCGATGAGATTCGAGAGGAAATCGAGCACCTGTGTGCGCTGACGATGAAGGAGGACGAGCTCGATTATCTCGGCAGTCTTCGCTTCATCAAGAGCGACTTTGTGGATTTCCTCAGTCTCTTTCATCTCAAGTCGAAGTACGTCACCGTCACGCCCAGTTCCGAAATGCCCTGCGGCATCGACATAGTGATCGAAGGACCATGGCTGCACACGATTCTTTTTGAGATTCCGATTCTTGCGATCGTCAACGAGGTCTACTTCCGTCATACCGTTCCCGAACCCGATGAGGAAGAGGGCATGGCGAGACTGCACCAAAAAATCCGCTGGATCAAGAACGAACCCGACAACGGCAACCTCAAGATCAGCGACTTCGGCACGCGCCGCCGCTTCTCCCGGGATTGGCAGTGCAAAGTCATCAAGGTGCTTTGCGAAGAACTCGGTCCGACGTTCTTCGCGGGCACGAGCAATGTCATGTATGCCAAGGAGTTCGGCATCATTCCCATTGGAACGATGGCGCACGAATATCTGCAGGCCTGCCAGGCGCTCGGTCCGCGTTTGCGCGACAGCCAGACCTATGGCTTTGAAATGTGGGCGAAAGAATATCGCGGCGACTTGGGGATTGCTCTTTCCGACGTGTACGGTACGGAGCCATTCCTGCGTGACTTCGATATGTTCTTTTGCAAGCTCTTTGACGGTGCACGGCATGATTCGGGCGATCCGGAGAGCTGGGGCGAGCGCATGATTCTTCACTATGCGGCCAACAAATGCGACCCGAGAAGCAAGACGCTGATCTTTTCGGATGCGCTCACAGTGCCCAAGGTGATTGCGCTTTACCGTCGCTTCAATCACCGCATCCGCGTCGGCTTTGGCATCGGAACGAATCTAATGAATGATCTGGGCCCGACGCCGCTTAATATCGTCGTGAAGATGGTACGAGCCAACGGCCAGCCGGTAGCCAAGATTTCCGACACGCCCGGCAAGGGGATGTGCGAGGACGAAACCTATCTTGCATACCTGCGGCAGGTGTTTGGGCTGGATCCTGGCGCCCCCGTCGGTTCTTCCAAACCCTGATGTTTCGTTTGCGTTACGGCGCCATTTGCGACGATGGATCGGTCGATTGCTTCCTGCGGTCGGCCGATTTGACGTTTTTGAGACGTGCAGACACCGGTTTGCAAGGTGCGTGGATAATGTTCTGACTCTGAGATTCGATGGCAATTTTTGTAAACAGATTCCGCACTTTTGGCTAAAATCAACAAGACTTGTGTTTGAAGGTGTGTTTTACATTTTCAGACACGCCTTCAAAATGATCAGTGCACGGAGAAACAAAGACAATGCATGCACTTAAAACACTTTTGGCAACCGCAGCAGTGCTTCTGCCGTCTCTAGCTTCGGCAGCAAGTCTCAGCGGTGCGGAACTCGCCATTACTTGGGCAATTCCGTTTGCGGGCATTCTTTTGTCCATTGCCCTTGTGCCGCTCATCGCTCCCAACCTGTGGCACCACCACTACGGCAAGATCGCCGTTGCTTGGGGGTTGAGCTGCGTGATCCCGATTTTCATGGCCTTCCCGACAGAGGTGGCCGTCGGCTCGGTTGCGCACGCCATGATCGGCGACTACGTGCCCTTTATTCTGTTCGTCGGCGCTCTCTTTATCGTGGCCGGCGGCATTCACATTCGCAGTAGCTTCGTCGGTCGTCCGATCGTCAATGCCGGCATCCTCTTTGTGGGCGCCTTTGTTGCCAACCTTATGGGTACGACCGGTGCTGCCATGTTGCTGATTCGTCCGCTGTTGGCCGCCAACGAAGGCCGTCGCTACAAGATGCACACCTTCGTGTTCTTCATCTTCATCGTAGCCAACATCGGCGGCTGTCTGACGCCCCTGGGCGATCCGCCTTTGTTCCTGGGCTTTCTGCGCGGCGTGACGTTCTTCTGGACAGCGCAGCATCTGATCCTGCCGCTTTTGGTGACGCTCGCGATTCTGCTTACGATTTATCTCGCCATTGACACCTACCTCTTTAAGAAGGAGGTGGCTGAAGGCTCGTTTAATCCCAATGCGGTCGAACCGAAGCCCTTTGGCATCGACGGCGGCATCAATCTGCTCTATCTGGCCATTATCATCGGCGCCGTGCTGATGAGCGGCATCTGGAAGTCCGACATTGAAATCAATGTTCTGGGTGTGCACCTGACCGGACAGGGCCTGCTGCGCGATGCGATCTTCATTGCCGTTGCCATCTTGTCCGTGCTGACCACCTCCAAGAGTGCCCGCGAAGCCAACCAGTTCTCCTGGGAACCGATTAAGGAAGTTGCCAAGCTCTTTTTCGGCATCTTCTTGTGCATTGTGCCGGTGCTCGAAATGTTGCGTGCCGGTCACGAAGGTGCATTCGCTCCGCTCGTCTCTCTCGTGACGGACGAAAACGGTGAATTCAACAACGTGATGTTCTTCTGGCTCACCGGTTCGCTGTCGGCCTTCCTCGACAATGCGCCGACCTATCTGGCCTTCTTCAACCTCGCGGGCGGTGATCCCATTGAAATGATGACCACGCACTCGCACACGCTGATGGCCGTTTCCATGGGTGCTGTGTTCATGGGCGCGGTGACCTACATCGGCAATGCTCCCAATCTGATGAGCGTGAGCATCGTGCGCGAACGCGGCGTCAAGATGCCTTCCTTCTTTGGCTACATGCTCTGGTCGGTCGGCATTTTGTTCCCGACGTTCTTCATTGTCGACATCATTTTCCTGTAATCGGAAATAGGCCTGTTCGAAGCGTCGGGCAGGCAGCGACAAAACGGAAAAAGCGGCTTCCTGAGAGGGCGGCCGCTTTTTTTTCTTTGTGCATCAGTACCACTTTTGAGGTACGCGTCTTAAATTTCGCTATAGACAATAGAATGCCGTCCTTTTGAAAACCTATAACCAATCAAAAGGGACAGTGTTCATGAACCGCTCGAACCTCAATGTATTGACAGCGATTCTTTTTGCCGCAGGAGCAATTTCTCCGGCTGCGCTCGGAAACCAAATCACTAATTTCGATTCAATTGACGACTCACCATCTGTGATTGCTGATTACCAAGGTATTACGACAGGAACTGAGTTCATCAAAAATGGCGTGTTAGAGATAACGAGCGGAACGGTAGGTCTCATGGCCTTGAACTGTGATGGCTTGCGAGATGTTCACCTTTGGGCTGAGGGTTTCGCACCTGAATTAGACGTAAACATTGATTTGAGCCAGTCAGGGAGCTCTGTAGGAGTTCTTCTTGAAGATGGCGTATATCTCTATCTTGATAAGAATGCTTTCATCAAGGCCGATACGGCGATTCGCGGCAGCGGCACCGTTTTTTTGAGCCATGGGCAGCCGTCCACCTATGACATTGTCGGTGGTTTGGACATGAAGGAAGGGAGCATCGTCAGCGAAACAAAAAACGCGTTTCACTACGTCGGCATCGGTGATCTGGGAACGTTTGATGCACAAGCCGGACATTTGATCATCGGTGAAACGAGCGGCCAAGAGGGCGGTGAAACGTTTCTTCGTATCGGTACGCTGCAGTTGGGTGCCGGAGCAAGCGTGACGGTCGCCGGCGACAAATCCGATGATTCGAGTTTGAACCCCATCAACCGCGTGCTGATTGTTCGGCACATTGAGGCGGTCGACAGATCGCCTCAGGCGCCGGAGACGGACAGCGATCAGAGGACTGTCAATGTAAAAGGGGGAGGGACGCTAATTCTTGGTTCGAGTCTTGCGGACGGTGAGAACATCGAAGAGTTGCAAAGGACCGTTGGCCATGTGCTCAACTCAAGCAAAGTCATCACCGGTTCGCTTTCGCGAGCCACGTTGATCACGAGTTCCGATCCCGGGATTGTCGATGAAATTTCCGTGGTGATCGGTGAAGATGTAAGTCAGGACAAGGCTGCCGAAGAAGGCATCCACATCGGTAACGACGGCCGTTGGATCGTGGATTTCACAAGTGAAGAGACCAAAAGCTTCGCGAGCGATCCCGTGAGCCTGGGCGTTCCGACCGGAATGGATCAGAGCCGCATCACTGCCGAGAATGATGCAGAGCTGGTTCTTTACAACTGGAGCGGACAGGCATTTGACATCGGCGATTTTGATCCGAGCAACGTTCACGCTTTCGGCGGCGCTCGCATCCAGATCAAAGACAACATCGCCACGCGTCTGTGGTGCAAGGATTTCGCAGGCCTGCAGGGCTCAGCTCTGGTGGGGCACGTGGAAGGTCTGGCCGACCGGGATAAAGAGGAAGGCATTCTGATGCAGCGCCCGGGCTACAGCTTTATTTTCGATACGCTGCCGGAAGAAAACGTGGGGCGTGACGCCTACTCCAACGTGGTTGACGGTGCAATCTTTTTGCCGGTGACGTCGGGCATTGCCACGGCGGCCGAACGCGCGGTTCACGATGCGGTCACAACGGTAATGACGCACGATCTGTCGCTTTTTGAAGGCAAGGGCCATTGGTGGGCACACGGCCAGTCCGGTCGCATTAAGGCTGGTGAAATCTTTTCCGGCGGAAGCGGCGACTTTGGGTTCGAAGCGGATGTGACGGCCGGAGCATTGGGTTACGACTTTGCCATGTTCGGCAATTGGATTACAACGGTGGCCGTGTCCTTTGCCGGGATCGACACCGACAGCAAAGGCGTGATCGAACGCACGTCGGGTGACATGTCCGTGGCAACGGTGTCTTTGGCGGCAGCAAGACATTTCGATGACTTCACTTTGCGTTTGGGGCTGGCGTACTCCCGTGCTGCGGGCGATGCCGAACAGCGTTCCGTCGGCCATCGTCTGGACACGGATGTGGACATCGACTATTTGACAGCGGTGGCGCGCGTTACGGCAAGATCGCTTACTGAAAAGATGTTGTTTGAACCGTTTGCCCAGCTGTCCGTGACGACGGCCAAGATGCACGACGGTTCGATTTTTGACAGCGACAGAGACGGCGCAGTGGCCGGTGAAGGATTCAAGACCACTGCGGACAACCGTGTCTGGGGAACCCTGGAAGTGGGAGCTGATGCGGGTTGGCGGTTTGACGTTGCCGACCTTTTGAGCGTGAAACCGCAGTTTGGCGTTTCCATGCGTACTTCTGTCGGTCATACCGATTGGGAAATCGAAAGCCGTTTGTTTGACGGAGGCGCTTCGTCGGCGGCCTCCTACGACAGTGCGCCGCGCTTTGCCGTGCGACTGCAGGCGGGGATCGAGCTTGCGAGCAGCGGATATTCGGACTCCAAATCGTACTTCTGGAGCCGAAACCATGAAGGCAAAACGGAGCCTTACGCCTGGACTCTGCTGTTGGCAGGCAATTATGAACGTGCTTCGGATCGGGAGCAGTCCGGCTCGCTTTCGCTTCAGTACCGGCAGCTTTTCTAAAGGCTGACGGAAGGCTTGCGCAGGCGGGAGCGCATGAGCGAGTTCTGCCTGCGCGGTCGGCCCATGCTTGCATTTGCCAAAGTGCGTCAGCCTGTGTTTGCCTGTTTCGATTGATTGCAGCATCCTTGACGGAATTAATGGGGCGGTAGAATGTAACGCCTTGGCGGATATTATTTTTTTGTCCGCACTTAGTTCGGAAAGACAGTTGCATGCCACCGCAGGCCGTGAGCATGCAAAACGAAAAGAAGAGAGAAACATGCAGCACAAAGAAGACATCGAGGTCAAGACCCCCGAGGCAGACGGGGAAGCGGCTCCGGTGGACTGGAAGTTGGCCCGCAGCTTGGTCGAACCGCTTTATCTGGATCAAAAGCTTTACACCGGAGAACCCCGACTGGCCCATGCCGATGGCATGGCTGAAATTCTGAAAGGCGTCCGTAACGACGACGAATTGATCGTTGCGGCCTACCTCTTTTCCGTCACGGACTGTATCCATGATGCGGATCGTTGGATCGAGAAGACGTTCGGCAAGAACGTTTTGCAGCTTGTGCGAGATCTCGAGCAGCTGATGCACGTCAGTCAGCGCGCTCGTTCCGACAACCGCGAGAGCGGTGCTGTCTATCAATCTGAAGCACTTCGTCGCATGCTTTTGGCTATGTGCCACGATTTGCGCGTGGTGGTTTTGCGTCTGGCAAGCCGTCTGCAGACGCTGCGCTGGTTTGCGCAGTCGCGTGCACCGGGGGCAGACGAATACGGTCGTGAAACGCTGGCCTTGTATTCGCCTCTGGCCAATCGTTTGGGTATCTGGCAGATGAAGTGGGAGCTCGAGGATCTCTCTTTGCGCTTCACGGAGCCTGAAATCTACAATGAGATTTCCAAAGAGCTCGATGAAACACGCGAGCAGCGCCTAGCCTTTATGCGCGGTTGCGTCGAGCGCATCCAGATGCTGCTGAAGGCCAACGGTATCGAAGCCGAAGTAAGCGGTCGCCCGAAGCACATCTATTCCATCTATAAAAAGATGGTCCGCAAGCATCTGCGCTTCGATCAGCTCTTTGACATTCGTGCGGTGCGCATCATTGTTGATACGGTGGAGCACTGTTACGAAGTGCTGTCGTTGGTGCACGAAAACTTCACCGTGCTTTCCAAGGAGTACGACGACTACATCGCCAATCCCAAGCCCAACGGGTACCAGTCGCTTCATACCGTGGTGACCGATCCCAACGGACGTCCCGTGGAAATTCAGATCCGCACTCGTGCGATGCACGAATTTGCAGAACTTGGCGTGGCCGCGCACTGGCGCTACAAGGAAACCGGCAATTCCAACAAGGACAAGGGCGCTGAAGCCGAAGAGCAGCGCGTGGCCTGGTTGCGTCAGCTGCTCGATTGGAAGAGCGATGTGGCGCCTCCCGCCGAACCTGGCCTTGAGGACGATCACGTTTATGCGCTCACGCCTCAGGGGCGAGTGGTGGAACTCCAAAAGGGGGCGACGCCGATCGACTTTGCCTATCAAGTGCATACCGAGCTTGGTCATCGTTGCCGCGGTGCGCGCATTGACGGCCAGATGGTGCCGCTCAATACGCAGATTAAGACCGGTCAAACCGTTGAAATCGTGGCGGCAAAGACGGGCGGACCTTCGCGCGATTGGCTCAATCCTGAGCTTGGCTTTGCCGTGAGCGCGCGCACCCGCACCAAGGTGCGTCAGTGGTTCAACGCGCAAAAGCTTGCGGAACAGACGCAGGCTGGTCGCGAACGACTCGACAAGGAACTTGCTCGTTTGGGTAAGACGGCCGTCAAGCTCGAAGAACTCGCCAAGCGCCTGGGCTACGACTCGGTTGACGATTTGTGCGTGGCGTTTGCCAAGGAAGAGTTCAGCCTCAAGGCGCTCGAACAGGCCGTGCAGCCACAAATTGAAGAACCCGAGCCTCAACCCGAAGTGCTCGTGAGAAGCTCTCAAGCGCAAAAGAGCCACAAGTCCAATGTGCTTGTTGTCGGCATCGACAGTTTGATGACACAGCTTGCAAAGTGCTGCCATCCGGCTCCGCCCGACGAAATCATCGGCTTTATTACGCGCGGTCGAGGCGTTACGATTCATCGCATTGACTGCCCCAACGTCAAGAACCTTGTAGCCAACGATCAGGAACGCATGATTGAAGTGGGCTGGGGCAACCAGGCCGAAGCGGTCTACCCGGTCGATATCTACATCGTGGCGCGAGACCGTCAAGGGTTGCTCAAAGATGTGAGCGAAGTGTTTATGCGGGAAAAGCAGAACATCACGGGTCTGAACACGGTCAATGTGAAGGGGGACGCGCATATGCGCATCTCGATCGAGATTCGCTCGTCGGAAGATCTTCGCCGTTCGCTCTCGCAATTGCGTGAACTCAAAGGCGTGATGAGCGTACGCCGCGCCTGATGTTTCCGAGAGCCGTCGGGATTCGTCTTGGCGGCTTTTTTTTCACTACGAAGCAGCGAAAAAGAGAAACGAGCGTCAACTGTTGAAGATGCCGATTTTTCGCATTTTCAGAAAATTTGTCTGAAAAATTGTTTTACAGTAAAATCAATAACTTATGCGTAAACACGCAAAAAAGTTGAGAAAAATTCGAAAAAAGACTTGCATTCCTGAAAAAGCACGGGTATAGTTCGCATCTCTCAGGCACATAGCTCAGTTGGTTAGAGCATCACCTTGACATGGTGGGGGTCGTTGGTTCGAGTCCAATTGTGCCTACCAGAATTTTTTGGAGACACCTAGCAAATGTGCGCGTCTATGATCGTACGAACGACGAAGACCTGCAAACAGTAAGTCTGCGGGCGCGCGAGGGTGTTGAATAGGAAAAGAGTGCGGCTCACAGAGTCAGCACTCTTTTTTTTATTTCGGCCGCGCGTGAAGCCATTTGCGCAACGCTAAAAACGAAAGGGAATAGAAATGCTTTCCATCACTTTGCCCGACGGTTCTGTTCGTCAATACGAAGGGCCGCTCTCTGTGGGCGACATTGCAGCATCCATCGGTGCCGGCCTTGCCAAGGCGGCTCTCGCCGGCAAGGTTGACGACAAGCTCGTCGATCTGTCTCACGTCGTTGAAACGGATGCCAAGGTTGCCATCATTACGGCAAAGGACCCCGAAGCTCTCGAGTTGATCCGCCACTCGACTTCGCACCTGATGGCTCAGGCCGTTAAAGAGCTGTATCCGACGGCAGAGGTGACGATCGGACCGGCCATCGAAAACGGCTTTTACTATGACTTCAAGTTCGAACGCGCTTTTACGCCCGAAGATCTCGAAAAGATCGAAGCGCGTATGAAGGAACTCGTGAAGAAGGACATCCCGCTTGAGCGCTACACGCTGCCGCGCGACGAAGCCATTGATTACTTTAAGAGCATCGGCGAACACTACAAGGCTGAAATCATCAGCGAAATTCCCGCGGGCGAAATCATTTCGCTCTATCGCCAGGGTGACTTCACGGACTTGTGCCGCGGTCCTCACGTGCCGAGCACGGGCAAGCTCAAGGTCTTCAAGCTCATGAAGGTGGCCGGTGCCTACTGGCGCGGCGACAGCAAGAACGAAATGCTGCAACGCATCTACGGCACGGCCTGGGCAAAGAAGGAGGATCAGGAAGCCTATCTCACGATGCTTGCCGAAGCTGAAAAGCGCGACCATCGCCGTTTGGGCAAGGAGCTCGATCTCTTCCATCTGCAGGAAGAAGCTCCGGGCCTCATCTTCTGGCATGCCAAGGGCTGGACGCTGTGGCAGGTCGTCGAACAGTTCATGCGCCGCATCTATCGCGAAAATGGCTACCAGGAAGTGAAGGCGCCGCAGCTGCTCGATCGTTCACTCTGGGAACGTTCAGGTCACTGGGCCAAGTATCGCAGCAACATGTTCACGACCGAATCGGAAAACCGCTACTACGCGTTGAAGCCGATGAACTGCCCGGGGCACATCCAGCTCTTTAACGCTGGTTTGCGCAGCTACCGCGATCTGCCGCTTCGCTACGGCGAATTCGGTCAGTGCCATCGCAATGAACCTTCGGGCGCTTTGCACGGTCTGATGCGCGTGCGCGGCTTTACCCAAGACGACGGTCACATTTTCTGCACGGAAGATCAGATCCTGAAGGAATGCATGGACTTCACTCGCATCGTGCGCGACGTCTATCACACCTTCGGTTTTGAGGACATTCTCTATAAGGTGGCGACCCGTCCGGAAATGCGTATCGGCGAAGATGCCGTTTGGGACAAGGCCGAAGCCGCTCTGATCGAGTCGCTCGACGCCTGCGGTCTGCCTTATGAAATCCTGCCGGGCGAAGGCGCCTTCTACGGCCCGAAGATCGAGTACCACCTCAAGGATTGTCTTGGCCGTACGTGGCAGTGCGGTACGATCCAGGTGGACTTTCAAATGCCGGGCCGCCTCGGAGCCGAATACGTTGCCGAAGACAACTCGCGCAAAGTGCCGGTGATGCTGCACCGCGCCATTCTCGGCTCGCTCGAACGCTGGATCGGTATGTTGATCGAACACTACGCCGGCGCAATGCCTGTGTGGCTCTCGCCGGTGCAGGTCGCCGTGGCCTCCATTACCGATGCACAGTCCGAATTTGCGGCCGATGTTGCACGAAAGATGCGCGAAGCCGGAATTCGTGTCATTGAAGATTTGCGCAGTCAAAAGATCAACTATAAAATCCGCGAACTGACTTTGCAGAAACTGCCCTACATCGCCGTTGTCGGCGACAAGGAAGCGCAGTCCGGCACGGTCAGCGTGCGTGCGCGCGGAGGCAAGAACCTCGGCGTCATGCCTATCGAGGAATTTATTGCCCGTGTGGTGAGCGAAGATCAGTCACGCAAGAACACGGACGATTGATCGACAATTGATCAGAACGCGCCTTAGCGAAGGCGCGTTGGTAAAAAAACTATTTTGGGAGACGTGCCATAGCACAAGATCGCAATCACCGAATCAATCGTGAGATTCGGGTACCTGAGGTTCGACTGACGGGCGTTGACGGCGCTCAGATCGGTATTGTTTCGACTGCCGAAGCGCTTCGGATGGCTGAAGACTACGACGTGGATCTCGTTGAGGTCGCGCCGAACGCCCAGCCGCCGGTTTGCCGCCTGATGGATTACGGCAAGTTCCGCTATCAGGAGCAGAAGAAAGCTCAGGAAATGAAGGCTCGTCAGAAGGTGATTCAGGTTAAGGAAGTTAAGTTCCGCCCCGCCACTGACGAAAATGATTACCAGACCAAGCTGCGCGCTCTGCGTCGCTTCTTGGCCGATGGCGACAAGGCCAAGGTCACGCTGCGTTATCGCGGTCGTGAAATGGCCCACCAGGACTTGGGGGCTCAGATCATGCATCGCATCCGCGACGAGCTCGCTGAAGAGGCCCAGATCGAACTGCAGCCTAAGCTTGAAGGGCGCCAAATGATTATGGTGCTTGCTCCCAAGCGCAAAAAATAAAAATGCGTGTATAATCGCACGTTCTTAACGCCCTGAAGTGCAAGAAAATTGCACTTCAGGCTTTTTAAAAGTCGGGGCGGGCAAAAGAAGTCGGGAACGAAGTTTTCCGCGCCTGGAGTTCCGACAAATCATAAGGAAATACGGCAAATGCCGAAGATGAAAACTAAGAAGGCTGCGAGCAAGCGCTTCAAGGTCCGCGCTGGCGGTTCCATCAAGCGTGCCCACGCCACCAAGCGTCATATCCTGACCCATCGTTCGACGAAGAACAAGCGTCACCTCCGCGGTATGGTCACCATCCACGAGTCTGACAGCAAGTCGATTCACCGCATGATGCCTTACGCTTAATAAGAGGAGAGGATAGAGATGCCCCGAGTAAAACGTGGCGTGACGGCTCGTGCCCGTCACAAGAAGATTCTTGCCCTCGCTAAGGGCTTCCGTCTGCGTCGCAACAACGTTTTCCGCGTTGCTAAGCAGGCTGTTATGCGCGCTGGTCAGTACGCTTATCGTGACCGCCGCGACAAGAAGCACGTGTTCCGCCGTCTGTGGATTGCCCGTATCAACGCTGCAACCCGTTCCAACGGTATGACCTACAGCCGCTTCATGAACGGTCTCAAGAAGGCTGGCGTGATGCTCGACCGCAAGGTTCTGGCTGATATGGCTGTGTTTGACAAGGCCGGTTTCGCCAGCCTCGTTGCTCAGGCCAAGGCTGCTCTGGCTTAATCCGAGCAGGGAGCATGTGTAGAACCGTTCGCTGACAGTATTGCTGAGGGCGGCGGTTCGATCCAAAAAAAGGGGTTCGGTGCTGAAAAGTGACCGGGCCTCTTTTTTTTTCCGAAAATCCGCCAAAATTGCGTATCGTGTTCCTACGAACATGTGACGGTTGAAACGGGCTTGTGTGCAGTCGAGCAGATTTACGCAGGACCGTATCGAAAAGACAATTGATTGAAATCCACCGGGTGTGTAGAAATGGATGATTTAGTGCAAATCGTGGAATCGGCACGCACCGATTTTGCGGCCGCTCAACAGAATGCCGCGCTCGAAGACGCCAAAGCAAAGTACATCGGCAAGAACGGAGCCATCACTGCGCTGATGCGTGGTCTGGCAGGCCTCACGCCGGAACAGAAGCGAGAACGCGGTCCGGCTATCAATAAGGCAAAGGCTCAGGTCGAGGCGCTTTTGAACGCCCGTCGCGAAGAACTCGCCGACGTTGCCATGCAGGCCAAGCTCGCTGCCGAAGCGGTTGACGTCACGCTTCCGGGCCGTCGCATTGCACGCGGCGGCATCCATCCCGTGATCCGCACCTGGATGCGCATTGAAGAGATTTTTGCTTCCATCGGCTTTGATGTTGCCGACGGTCCTGAAATCGAAAGCGATTGGTACAGTTTTACCGCGCTCAACAACCCTCCCAACCATCCCGCCCGTTCCATGCAGGACACCTTCTACGTGGACCGTTGTGACGAAAAGGGCATGCAGCTGCCGCTGCGTCCGCATACCTCACCGATGCAGGTGCGCTACGCCCGTACCCATACGCCTCCGATCAAAGTAATCGCGCCGGGCCGCACGTACCGTGTCGACAGCGACGCCACGCATTCGCCGATGTTCCATCAGGTCGAGGGTCTGTGGGTTGCAGAAAACATTTCCTTTGCCGATCTCAAGGGTGTCTATACGGACTTTCTGCGTCGCTTCTTTGAAACGGAAGATCTCAAGGTTCGCTTCCGTCCGAGCTACTTCCCGTTCACCGAACCCAGCGTCGAAGTAGATATGGCTTTTACGAGCGGTCCGCGCAAGGGCAAGTGGCTTGAAATTTCCGGTGCAGGTGAAGTGCACCCGAATGTGATCCGCAATTACGGTCTGGATCCTGAGAAGTACATCGGTTTTGCCTTCGGCTCCGGTCTTGAACGCCTGACGATGTTGCGCTATGGCATCGACGATCTGCGTTTGTTCTTTGAAGGCGATCTGCGCTTCTTGCGCCAATTCAAATAATCGGTGAGGAGTTAGAAAAATGTTGTTTTCCGAAGAATGGCTGCGCAGTGTCGTCAATCCCGACTTGACGAGCGACGAACTGGCCGAAGCCATGACTATGGCCGGTCTTGAAGTTGAAGATTGCTCGACGATTGCGCCCGCTTTTGAAGGCGTGGTGGTTGCCGAAGTTGTCGACTGCGTTGATCATGAAAATTCCGATCACCTGCATGTTTGCAAGGTAAATGTGGGCGCTCCCGAGCTTCTGCAGATTGTTTGCGGCGCTCCTAACGTTAAAACCGGTGTCAAGGTGCCCTGCGCCACGATCGGCGCCGTGTTGCCCGGCAACTTCAAGATCAAGAAGGCCAAGATGCGCGGCGTCGAAAGTTTCGGCATGCTGTGCTCGGCTCGTGAACTCGGCATCAACGAAGACCACCAGGGCTTGTGGATTCTGCCTGCAGACGCCCCCGTCGGCATGAATATCCGAGAATACGCCAAGCTTGACGACAAGCGCTTTGAAATCAAGCTCACGCCCAACCGCGGCGACGCTTTGTCGATCGTCGGTGTTGCGCGCGACGTACATGCCATTACCGGTGCCCCGCTCAACATGCCCAAGTTCGACGCCGTGGCGCCGACGTGCGAATGCGTCAAACCCGTGCATATCGAAGCTCCGGATCTGTGCGGTCGCTTTACCGGCCGAGTGATCAAGGGGCTCAACGCCAAGGCTCCGACGCCGCAGTGGATGAAGGATCGTCTGGAACGTTCCGGTCAGCGCAGCATTTCCGCTCTGGTCGACATCTCCAATTACGTGATGCTTGAGCTCGGCCGTCCCACGCACTTCTTTGATCTCGACAAGCTCACGGGCGACGTGACAGTTCGCTGGGCCAAGAAGGGCGAAAAGCTTGAACTGCTCAACGGTCAGACTCCCGAACTCAATGAATATTTTGGCGTCGTGTGCGATGAAGCCGGTCCTCAGGCCGTCGCCGGCATCATGGGCGGCGAACCGACCTCAATCACCGACGATACGGTCAACGTCTTCATTGAAGCGGCCTTCTGGCAGCAGGTGGCTATCCAGGGTCGCTGCCGTAAGCTCAACTTCTCGACGGACGCCGCCTATCGCTTCGAACGCGGCGTGGACTGGGCTTCGAACGTGGATCACATGAACTACGTTACCAAGCTCGTGCTTGAGATCTGCGGCACGCCGGAAACCCGCGTTGGCCCCATTGACGATCAGTGCGTCAATCTGCCGGCCGTTCGCGTTGTTCGCATGCGCCCGGATCGCTGCCGCAAGATCGTCGGCGTGGATATTTCCGACGAATTTATGGCCGAAGCTTTTGCGCGCCTTGGTTTCGAATTCACGCGCGAAGGTTCGGACTTTGTGGTGAAGAGCCCCGCTTATCGCTTTGACATCGAAATCGAAGAGGATCTCGTAGAAGAAGTCGCTCGCCTGTACGGCTACGAAAAATTGCCCGATTTGCCGCCGCTTGCCCGCTGCGCCATGCGCTGCCCCGCTGAAGGCACGCGCTCCAATCACGCGCTTCGCGTCTCTCTTGCCGGCCTCGGCTACCAGGAGCTCGTAAACTTCAGCTTCGTTCAGGAACAGTGGGAAAAGGACTTTGCCGGCAACGAACAGCCGATTCGTCTGCTCAACCCGATCGCGAGCCAGCTTTCTGTGATGCGCACGCAGCTTTTGGGCGGCCTCGTCGATGTTTTGCGCTTTAACCTCAACCGCAAGGCTGAAAACGTTCGCGTCTTCGAATTGGGTCGCGTGTTCTTCCCGGACGAGTCAATCGGCGACAGCGAAACGTCTGTGAAGGGAGTGCGCCAGCCTATGCATGTGGCCGGCCTCGTTTACGGCGATGCTCACGAAGATTGCTGGGCCGAAGCCAAGCGTTCGGTGGACTTCTTCGATGTCAAGGGCGACGTTGAAAACCTGATCGCTCCCCTGAAGGCAACTTTTGAAGCTGCTACGCATCCCGCAATGCACCCCGGTCGCTGCGCTCGAGTGATCGTCAATGGCAAGGGCGTTGGCTTTGTCGGTGAACTTCATCCGAAGGTGTGCCGTACCTACGAACTGTCCAAGCCCCCGGTGGTGTTTGAGCTCGAAGTGGCGCCGTTGTGCGAACTCGACGTGCCGAGCGCTCGTGCTGTCAGCAAGTTCCAGCCGGTTCACCGCGACATCAGCGTGACGGTGCCCAATGACGTGACCTGCGCACAGCTGCAGGACGCAGTTTCTCGCATCCGTCGCACGAAACCCGAAGCGATGATCATTGAGTCGCTCGATCTCTTTGACGTCTATCGTCCCGAAGCTTCCGCCGAAAAGAGCATGGCATTCCGCCTGACGCTTTCGACTCAGGGAGCCGAGGCCATTGGCGAAAAAGAAGCCGAAGCGGCTTTTGAGGCAGTAGAACGGGCGTTTGCTGAACTGGGTGCGACGCTTCGCAAATAACAGGAAGAAAATTTTCCTGTAGAATGCGACACCCTTTTGATTTAACTTGAAAAAACAAGAAAGATGGATAATCAAAGCTCAATCAGCAGCTCGCTTGATGCCATGTTCCCGAACACGGAAGGGACGATGCCGACAGTTACGAAGATGCATTTCATTGAAATGCTCAAGGAACATGTTGGTTTGTCCCGCGCCGAAGCCAACGAGGTGGTTGATTCGATTTTCGACGAGATGCAACAGGCGCTTTCCGAAGGTCGCGAAATCAAGCTCGCGAACTTCGGGACGTTCAGCACCCGCGACAAGCAGGCTCGTCCCGGTCGCAACCCTCGTACGGGCGCGCCTTACGAGATCAGCGCTCGGCGCGTGGTGACGTTCCTGCCGGCACCGTTCATGCGTGATGCTGTGGCCGGATATTCCGGGCCTGTGCCGCAGGAAGGAGCCTGATCGGGCCAACAAGAGCGCTCTGATCCGCTAAACTTTACGGGCTAATTTGCCGCGTGCGGTTTCGGATCAAAAATTTCAGAAAACCGACGCACATTTTTCATGTTCGTCGGTTTTTTTCTCGTCTAGAAGAAAGAAAGTTCAAATGAGCGACAACAATCAGTCCGGTCGTTTTTATTCGCTGCAGGAAGTCTCTGCACAGTGTGGCCTTGCTCCCTACATTCTGCGTTATTGGGAGCTACATTTTCCGGAGTTAACCGCAGACGACTCCAAACCGAAGCACATGTACAACGCTTCGGATATTTCGCTCATTAACCGCATCAAGACGCTGCTGTACGTCGAACACTTGACCATTGAGCAGGCTAAGGGGCGTCTGAAACAGGAGATGGCTTTCCCGGTTGACTACTCCGGCAAGGCAAAGGAAGCCGAAACAGTAGAAGCGAAGGCTGAACCGCAACAAGCTGCGCCCGTTCAGGAAGTAACGCCCGAACCCCAGGTCGAAGTAGCCCCCGAGGTAGTTGTACCGGCACCTGAAGTCGTCGAGCCCGTGCAGGAATCTGCTCCTGAAACCGTAAAGAGCGAAGAGACAGCTCACACTGCGGCCGAATCCGGTGCCATGCCGATGGACGAAATTCATCGCGCAGCGGCTGCCGAGCTTGCGAATCTTCGCGGTGAAGTTCAGTCGCTTCAGTCTCAGCTTGCAGAAGAACGTCAGAAGACGGCAAGCGCTCAAGAGCTGCTGTCGGCCGAAGTCGCTAAGGTTCTCGAGACGAGTCAGGCTCTGCAGGCCAAGACGGATGAACTGGCTCAGGTCAACCAAGCGCTCGTTGCCGCTCGCGCTCAGTTGGCCCAGCTCAATGAAGAACTGACGACGGCTCGTGGTGAATTGGCGTCGAAGCAGAGCGAACTGGCGACTGCATTGCAGTATTCGGCCACTAACGAAAGCGCACGTGCGGCAGCCTTTGACCGATTGGAAGCCGAAAACGCCTTGTTGCGTGGCAAGGTTTCCAATTTCGTCAATCAACTCAAGGACTTGTCGGCTGTTTTGACGAAGACGAAGTAAGAGACAGATTCGAAAGGAGATCGTCTCTCGACTCACACTCAAAGAAAAATTTGCGGCTTATGCGGTGGATGACTTGAAATTTTTTTTCGAATGCCGCATAATGCGCAACTCGTTCGGGGCGTAGCGCAGCCTGGTAGCGCACTTGCATGGGGTGCAAGGGGTCGCGAGTTCGAATCCCGCCGCCCCGACCACGAAATTCCAGGAAAAGGAGATGTGCCAATTCGGTTCGTCTCCTTTTTTTATTTTTCAGTTCTGGCCGAAAATCATTTTGGCGAGTGCATGCACAGCGACGGCAACGACACAGAAGAAGATCGCCAGATCCACCGGCATTGCGAAAAAGAGTTCGTTTCGCTCGACCGTGATGTAGGACATTTAGCACATCAGAAGAAAGGCAAAAGCGCGCCGAACCCAAATCTGAACGGACAACACGATCAATATCGCCAAAATTCCGTACTTGCCGAAAACGACTCCCCCCCCCCGGCAACTCGAGTTCTCAGAGACGTTTCCCATTTATCCAGGACAAGCCGCGCGTGCAGTCCGACGTGAACGGCTGCAGCCAGGAAGAACCACATGGAAAGTGACACATGGACCGTTCGATAGAAGAGATCCATGCGCCAAACCTGTGGTGTTACGGAAGCAAACAGAGTCTGCGAGCACATCACACCGGAGATGAAGGAGGCGGCAAAGGTCGTAAACAACACGATGTTGGAAATTGTGCCGACACGACCTTTTGCTTTTGGACGTCGTGGGCGCTTGACTTCCATGCCGAACCATGTCCCGAAGTGTTGCCGCAACCAGGTGCGATTGACAAACAAATGCGTGCAGACGATGAGAAGACTTGCCGCGCCCAAGGCCTCATGTAGCGGGTTTTGCGTGAGACGGTCGCACATGACAACAAAAAAGAGCAACAGCAGAACCGCATCAAGGCGCATGCGCCGAGTCCAATTGAGCAGAGGATCGGCGGTTTCGAAGCAAGAAACAATCCTCATGGCATTTTCTCGGTTTTAACGAGTGCCTACCTTTTTCCCAAGCTCGTATGCCATTTGCGGGAAATCGGTTGATTCACACATGCCGCGGGTGCCGCTGTCCGTAGCAACGACTCGCCCGACATCGGTCCAGCCCATGTATCGAACTAAGGTTTCGTAATGGGACTCCAGAGCGGTATACGTCCAATCGTTGTTGTTCCAGGCCGCGGCAAGCAAGACGGTCTGGCGAGGACTGTGAAGTTGGCTATTGATGGCGTAGAAGCGGTCGATCACAAGCTTGAGCTGCGCGGAAAATCCGAAGTAATACAACGGCGTGCTTAGGACCACGAGATCGCAGTCAATGAGGTGAGGGTTCAGTTCGAACATGTCATCACGATAGACGCACGGCGTCGAGCCCAGACCGCAATGGTCGCACCCGCTGCAGGCTGTGACGCGCCTGAAGGCGGCATCGAATCGATAGATTTCGGCCCCGACTTCCTTGGCGCCGCGAATGAACTCGTCGGTCAGCAAAAAGGAAGCGCCTCGACGATGCGGACTGCCGGTGACGACCGTGATTTTCTTTGGCGCAGAGGCGGCAGCCACAGGCAAGACACCGGCGGCGGCAACCGCAGCGGCGGTCTGAAGCAGTTTCCTGCGTTCGACGAAGCGAATCGGATGTACGAAGTCGGAGACGTTCTGTGTTGACATTTTTTTCTCCATTGGTGAGCCGAAGGCCGTAGTGAAAGCTTTCGGCTCGGTAAGACAATCCTGCACAATGCGGGCGCTTGAAGCCTGGCCTGCATGAGGCGAGCTGTCCCGTTACTTCGCCTGGACGCTGCGTTCTGCGAGGATGCGATCAAGAACGCTCTGAGCCGTCTTGGTGTAGTCGGCTCCGACCTCCGTTTCGATGACCTTGACGAAATCGCGCATCTGTTCCGGTGTGGTGCCGGTGTTCATTGCGGCGTTGAAGTGGAAGTTCATCTGGCCAGCAGTGCCGGTCATGCCGCCCAACGTGCCGATGGTCGCCAGTTCGCGGCTCTGAGCGTCGAGGTTGTCGCGAATGAAGATGTCGCAAAAGAGATGTTCTTTGAGGAACGTGTCGATTCCGGGAGCAAAGAGCTGATAACCGGACGGAGGTGGAATTTCGGTGCAACCGCCCAGCTTGGCGCGGAACTTACGTTGACAAACCGTGAAGATGGCGGTTTGTGTGCTCAGGTGCGTTTTCTGAGGCGGTGAAAACGAAAATAAAAAAGAGAATAAAAACAAGGTGTTAGAGTATATTCAGAAGAAAAAAGGACAAAACGCACAAAAAATATTTGACAAAAGAGTCGGAGGCGATCATAATTCGCAACCTCGTTTGACGGGAAGCCAAAAATGAG
>ULQS01070171.1_pt1 | contig 33230 bp, 32 predicted proteins | sample 1954751 | NCBI WGS metagenome assembly ULQS01 (sample SAMEA4835662, study PRJEB28245) | human gut metagenome | biome: gut microbiome; material: fecal sample | place: Denmark | collected 2008 | reverse complement strand
AAAGACCGATTAGCCAACTTTTATTGGACAGTAGTGATAATGGTTATGAACTTGAGAAACTGAAAGACAATGAAAAAAGGATTGGTTTTGTTTACAGCTCTCCTGGCATTGGTGGGCTGTAACTCGCAGAAGAAGAATGCGGCGAAGGACTCTACTCCGAAGGCGCAGAAATACTTGGTAGTTTACTATTCGCAGACGGGAGCCACGCAGCAGGTGGCACAGGTGTTTGCCCGCTTGCTGGGTGCCGATACGTTGCGTATCAAGGTCGAACGGCCTTACGACGGTACATACCAGGAAACCATTGAGCGATGCCAGAAGGAAATGAAAAACGGAGAACTGCCTGCATTGAAAGCATTGAAGACCGACTGGTCGGGCTATGATGTCATCTTCCTCGGCTATCCCATCTGGTTTGGCACTTATGCCTTGCCGATGGCTTCACTGGTGAAGCAGACGGACTTTGCGGGGAAAAAGATTGTCTCCTTCTGTACCTTTGGAAGCGGTGGCTTAGGAGCCAGCATGAAGGATCTGAAGCAGGCGCTTCCCAAGGCTGAGATCCTGCCGGGCTACGGTGTACGCAATGCCCGCCTCGCCAAGGCTCCTGCCGAAGTAGAGCGTTTTCTTATAGAGAGCGGCTATCTGGAGGGAAAAGTAGAAAAACTGCCGGATTATTCGGCCCAACAACCTGTCACGGCCGAGGATGTGAAGATTTTCGATGCTGCTTGCGGAAACTATCAGTATCCGCTGGGTACCCCTGTAACGGTGGGTAAGCGTACCACTTCGGGCAGTACCGACTATCGTTTCACAGCCCGGAGCAAGGATGCCGGCGGTAACGACATCGAGGCGACTATTTATGTGACGGTAGGCAAGGGTGAGGATGCCAAGCCTGAATTTACCGAAGTGGTGAGATAATCGAATTATCGGCGTTTTATCGAATGTAAAAATGGTGTAGGCTGCTGTAGAGGCCTTAGATTTTATGAAAAAGGTGTGTCAACATTGAGAGATACTATCTTTCATTTTGACACACCTTTTCTTTGAAACAGGGATGGCAGTAAATGTACTGCGGAAGCCCTGCATTGATTGTCTTATTTCTGCCGATAGCAGACCGTTCCTGTGGCCTGATAGGTAGGCATCACCAATACTTCGGCTATTTGTACGTGGGCAGGGGCTGATGCGGCATAATAGACTACGTCGGCAATGTCGTCACCCGTCAGTGGACGGATGCCGTCGTATACAGCATCGGCTTTCTGTCTGTCGCCGCGGAAGCGGATGACGGAGAAATTGGTTTCTACCATACCGGGCTTGATGTTTGTTACTCGCAGAGGAGTGTCCACCAGGTCGATACGCAGTCCGTCGGACAGGGCTTTGACAGCAGCCTTCGTAGCGCAGTAGACGCTGCCTCCGGCGTAGGCCGCATCGCCAGCAATGGAGCCGATGTTGATGATGTGTCCGCATCCGCGCTCCACCATGCCGGGCACTATCATGCGTGTTATGGCCAGCAGGGCTTTGATATTGGTGTCGATAACTACGTCCCATTCGTCCAGTGAACCTTCGTACTCCTTGTCCATGCCGATGACCAGTCCGGCGTTATTCACCAGCACGTCGATGTCCTTCCACCGGCCTTCGAGGGAATCTATGGCTTGACACATGGCCTGTCGGTCGCGTACGTCGAAGGGCAGTGTGAGCACTTCCACACCCTGCGTAGTGAGTTCTTGTTTCAGGGTTTCCAGCTTTTCGGTGTTCCGTCCGTTCAATATCAGGTTGCTTCCCATGGCTGCAAACTTGCGGGCGCAACCTTCACCGATGCCGCTCGTGGCACCGGTAATAAAGATCAGTTTTCCTTTCATATCTTATTGGTATTGCTTAATGTTTTTTGGGGTAAATGAAGTTATTTCGATTCGTCGAACTGCTTGCGGTGCGAAACAATCTTTTGCATGTTGGCCAGAGCCCATTCCGTCAGTTGGTTGATGTGTGGAATGAGTGAATTGCCGATGTCCGTCAGCCGGTATTCTACTTTGGGTGGCACGACGGGATAGGCTTTTCTGGAAATCAGTCCGTCTGCTTCCAGCGTGCGGAGCGTGCCCGACAGCATTCGGGGAGAGATGTCGGGTATGGCCCGACACAGCTCGTTGAAACGGACTACCTGATGTTCGTTGATGGTAAGCAAGACAAGGAAAGACCATTTGTCGCCGAAACGGGCTATGACGTTGCGTACCGGGCAAAACTCTATGATTGAATTCTTTTCTTCTTTTTTCTGCATGGCCGATAAGTTTGGTGGAGTTTTGCAGGCAAAGCTAATACTTTTTTCCGATTGTATGTCGTGAAGCGGCATGATATTTTTTCGTTTTATTATGCTGACGCAACAGCCTGATTTTCTGCAAAAGAGAGGAAAAGGTTAGTATAGGATGGAAATGTAACTTCTTGATAAATAGATTTTTAATGGATAACTTTGCACTCGAAACAAATGAACCGTTTAAAATAATGTAGTATGAAACAGATTGAGAAAATTGCAGAAGCAAAGAATTTTAGCGCTATCAGCGTAGGCAAACTGAATGAGTTGGGCGAATATGTATTGCAGTTGGGGCCGGATGTGAAAATTCCCGGCAAAGTGTTTGGAGGGGCGGCGTTGCAGGCCACTGGAGCCGAGTTCTCCTTCCAATCGTTTGCTCCCGGGATGGAGACCGGTTTCCTGCACACCCACAAGATCCATGAGGAATTGTATTTCTTCCTCTCCGGCAAGGGTGAGTTTCAGGTAGACGGAAAGATATTTCCGGTGGCCGAAGGTAGTGTAGTAAGGGTGGCTCCCGCCGGACTGCGTTCGGTCCGTAACAAAGGTACGGAACCGCTTGTGATGCTTTGTGTGCAGTACAGGGGAGCTACCTTTACACCTGAAGATGCGACAGATGGCGTCATTTCCGATGCCAAGGTAGTCTGGTGACGGGTTGTTAGCCTATCACTATCTCACCGTCGGCTGTCACCTGGTCGCCCCAGGCACCAATGGTTGCGCCTTCGATGGTAATGCCCTCGCGCCCTACTTTCAGTGTGAGCGAGCAACGCTTGCCTCCCTGTAGTTCCGTCTGCTGGGAACCCAATTGCTGGAGTAGGTTGTCGAGGGTTATTTTTTTGCTTTCATTCTGTATGCCAATGGTCAGGCTGATGGCATCCGTAGCCTGCGGTGCCAGGTAGAACGAGGCAGTGTTGCCTGTAGCCTGGTAGTCGCCCGTCTCTTCGTTCACTTTCAGGATTGTTCCCTGAGCAGCATCCACCACGCAGGTAGTTTTGGCTTGGCAGACGAGTGTGAGCGAGCGGATGTCACTGTCTGTATAGCCGTTGCCCGGTACGAAGTTCAGGTTAAGATTGTGTAGGGCATGTCCGAAGGTAAGGCGGACAGTTTCGGCTGTACCGACCGATACCGGTTGTGCCGGTGCCAGCAACAGGTCTTTCTCAGGTGCCGTAAGGGTATTGAATTCGAAGGTTCCGTCTTTGACAGTGGTGGGCTGGGGGTAGCAGGCGGCAAATGTCACTTGCTTCACGTCTTCCGGAAAACCCAGTTGGCTCCAGGTGAGGAGGTCCGAGGCATAGGCATAGTTGGCGGTAACTGTTGTTCCGTTCCCGGCTACAAAGATGGACAATCCGTCACCTTTAGCGAAAGTGCCGCTTCCGTTACTGTCGAGCTGCGGTGAGCGGGTTTGGGGAGATACGTTGGCTTCGATGTGGATCACTCCGTCTGAGGCGGGTGCATTTTCCGGTAATTCATTGGAGCAGGATGCGGCCGTCAGTGATGCGGCCAGCAGTACGTACAGATAATTCTTTTTCATTGTTTTTTATTATTTTTTCGTTCTATTTTTTTGTATCTATTTCGGGGAAGGCAGTCTGCCAGATGTCCTGTCGCAGGTCTACTAAGGTGACGGAGCAGACCGGGGATTTGATGGAGGGTTGCGTTCCGTCATTATAGTCCAGCGGCATGATGTAAGTACCTTGAATGTCTGAATCCGTATAGACTACCTTGTACCTCTTGAGTGAGCCATGATTAGGTTCATCCTCACTTAGGTTATTGTATTAGAAATATATAAAGGCTACGTTTCCTTCTTGGTCGAATTCTGCTCCCCAAATGGTCATGGCATGAAGTCGGCCGTTAGGACCGGTAAATCCATAGACAGAGAAACCGATGGCGTTGTTTTTGCGGAAAGCGTCCTTTATCCATTGGTTGAAATTTTTTTTGGAGGTATTCTTTATCTCTTTTGCGACAGGTGTATCTTTGGAAAACACTTCATGGAAGTATCCGGGAAATGTTTCGTTATAGCTGTAGTTAAGGTTTGTTTTGTCACCGTTTATGAACCAATTCACACCTCCTGTTTCCCAACTTCCGAGATTGGGGTAACATTGTTTGAAAAAGTTGAATACGTCGCTGTGTTGCTGGTCTTGTTTGGTCATTTTCCTGTATCCCTTGGGGCAAGGTTCACCGCCATACTTCTTTTCGTAGGCTTCGACGTATGGACGGTTGCGGTCCAGCCACCAGTGTATCAGGTTGGAGGCAGTTGCTGCCCAGCACATTTGTCCGTCTCCGTCGTAGTTGAAGGTCTTGTTGCAGTCGAACCAGCCACAGCCTTCTTTCCAGGTCAGGTCGTTCACCTCGTTGGGTAAATCAATGCTCTCATAATCATAACGCAACCATTCTCCTTCCGCAAATTCACTTGCCCATACCGGGTAGGTTTTGATGTTTTCTTTTCCGGGGAATACAGGTGAACTGATGCCATATACCCATAATTTCTGGTTACAGAAGTCCAGATCTACTTCTTCCCCGGGTTTCAAAGTCAGGTTCAGCTGGGTCTGCATGCCGGGCAGAAAATTTTGTATACTTGCGTTAAGCGGATATACGACGCTTTTTCCACCACTGGTCAGGCGGAGCAAGCCTTCTGTACCATGATAGATAGAGGCATCTTGAGGCAGGATAATAGCTGTATAGGTAGTGGCGTTTTGCTTCAATGGGGTTATCCAGTTTATGGTATGGTTATCGTTCGGCATAACGGTACCGTTTATTAGGGAAATGACGCCTTCCGTGCGGCTGCGGACTTCGATTTGGAAGTCGGCTGGGATAGTACCTTTCAGGTTGATGCACAAGCGGTGTAGGGCATGTCCGAATGATAGGGTGGCTGATGACTGCCCGGCAGATACCTCCGTTTGTCCGAAAAGTATGTCAGCCGTTTCGTAATAGTCTATACGGTTCTGGTCTGTCGGCAGGCTGAGGTAGCGAGCGGCATCATCATTGCCGTCGGTCGGCAGGACGGGAAAGAGTGCGGACAGCGACAACGCTTCTTGTCCGTAGTCGCTGCGGTTCAGCGTGGGAGTCCATTGCCCGTTGCTGTATTCCATATCACAGATAGTGGAAGTCTGTCCGGAAGTAATTCTTACCTCGATGCGGTCATTCTCCGAAAAGTTTCCGTGGCCGGTTTCGTCCGTCGCAGCACGGGTATTCGAGTCCCATGCCGATTTGGAACAAAACAAATGAAATGAATTTTCGTTGCCGATAGTGGTGTACTCGTCGGTTTCGTTGCAGGCTGTCCAAAGCAGCATGCAACAGGCAGCCATGGAAAATAGTTTTGTAAATTGGGTCATCCTCCTTGTCTGGGTTTTAGTTTCGCCCTCTAAAGACACAGAATAAGGGGAAATTGTTCGGTTGGGGGAATCGGAAATTGCTGTTTTTTGTATTTCTTCACAATTGAACGGAAGAATGTAGTGTTGCGCATTATGGAGTGCCTACGGATAGAACAAGGAAGGAGGACGTTCGAAAACTTTTGTTGGAACGTCCTCCTTACATGTAACGGGGCTTCTTTTACAGTTCGATGACCAGCGATTCGCGCGGTGCCATCTTCAGGTCTTCGGAGAAGCTGATGGTGCGGCCTGTCAGAATGTCTTTACCTTGTTTCGCATCCTTCAGGATTTCCTTATAGAATTTTAGCGGCAGGGTAGTTTCGCTGTCCGTACCGTTCAGCATGACGAATACAGTCTTGCCTTCATACTGGCGGGCATAGGCATAGACGCCGTGCTGCACCATGAACTGTGTCATGCTGCCTTTAGCGATGACGTCGTTACCTTTACGCCAGTTCAAGATAGTCTTGTAGAAGTTGTAGCATTCGTTTTGCAGATCGGTGCGTCCTTCGGCCGTAAAGGCATTCTGTTTGTCGCCGGCCCATCCGCCGGGGAAATCACATCGTACGTAGCCGTCGCTTTTGGTCTTTACCCCATTCATCATGATTTCCGTACCGTAATACAGCTGCGGGATGCGGCGCGTGGTGAGCAGCAGTGTAGTGGCTTGTTTCAGCATGGGCAGGTTCTGCCCTTCACCCAGGAAGCGGTCGGTGTCGTGGTTCTCGATGAATGCCAATACACTGGCAGGGTTGGGATAGAGGAAGTCATAAACGAAGTTGTTGTATACGCGGTCCAGTCCCTTGAACCAGGTTTCAGTTTGTTCGTTCTTGGCGATGTTTATCTTGTCGAAGAAACTGAAATCCATTACCGTTTTCAGGTTGCTGTTCTTGGGCGCCGAGAGTTTGGAGTCCTTCTGCCACCAGGCCGTGTAGGCAGGTTCGGTGACCCATGTTTCACCCACGGTGTTGTAATTGGGGTATTCTTCGTTTAGTTCCTTCATCCATTGGCTCATGCTGTCGTAGTCAGCATAGGGGTAGGTGTCCATGCGGATACCGTCGATGTTGGCGTATTCAATCCACCAGAAACTGTTTTGGATGAGGTATCTCAGTACATGCGGGTTCTTCTGGTTGAGGTCGGGCATGGTGGGAACAAACCAGCCGTCGTTCATCTGGTTGAAGTCGTACTGGGAAGTATAGGGGTCAACGTGTGAAGTCAGTTTGAAGGATGTCTGCACAAAGTTGTTCTGATAGTCAGAGTTATTGAACCAGTCCTTCGAAGGCATGTCTTTGATCCATGCATGGTCTACGCCGCAATGGTTGAAAATCATGTCCATCACAATTTTGATGCCACGTTGGTGTGCCTTGGATATCAGTTGGCGGTATTCTTCGTTGGTGCCGAAGCGGGGGTCTACCTTGTAGTAGTCCGTCGTGGCATAGCCGTGGTAGCTGCCGCCCTGCATGTTGTTTTCCAGTACGGGGGTGAACCAAAGAGCCGTCACGCCCAGGTCGGTGAAATAGTCCAGATGTTGCTCGATACCGGCCAGGTCGCCACCGTGGCGGGCATTCGGATCGTTACGGTCTACTTTGGCATCGAGCATGCCTTCCACTTGATCGTTGTCCGGATTGCCGTTGGCAAAACGGTCGGGCATCAGCAGGTAGAGGGCGTCCGAAGCGTCGAACCCTTTGTGCTCGCAGCCTTTCATGGCGCGTGCTTTCAGCTCATATTCCTGTACGGTCTGCTTCTTGCCCTGGCTGAAGGTGAGTTGTATCTTGCCGGGCTTCACATCTTTGTCCAGGTTCAGGTATACCAGCAGGTAGTTGTTGCTTTCCAGTTTCACGATGCTGCTCACCGATACGCCGGGATAGTCCACCGCTACCCGTGCATCGCCGATGCCTTCGCCATAGACCATCAGCTGCAATTCGGGGTTCTGCATGCCTGTATACCAGAAGGGTGGGTCAATTTTGTTGATGTGGGGTGCTGCATAGGCCGTGAGCGACAGCAGCATGGTTCCAAGGAGTGAAAAAACTTTCTTTTTCATGATAGTAATTTTACGGTTGTTTTCGTGTGGCTAAGATAAAACAATTGGCGGAGAAACCCGATGTCTCTCCGCCAGTCACTTTCTTTTATATTATGCAAACGTTTGCTTTCTTGTTACTTGTCGGTTGTCTTGTTTGTCTTTATAACCGTTTCCCCTTGAAAGAAATCATCGACTTTCTTTTTCTTTTTCAAGTCCTCCAGCCACGCTTCGGCTGCATTGTAGCGATTGTTTTCATTGAGGACGACATCGCCTTCTTCTGTCATCTCCTGTGGTTCGTCTTTGCTTCCTTTGGGGCGTGTCTTCAGATAGGCTTCCAGATATTTGATGGTATTGTCAATGTCCTTGAGGTGAAAGTAGGAGGTAAAGGCTGCCTTGTAGAGCACGTAATGGGCTGTCGGATCGTATTTATATTGTTGCATCAACGCCTTTATCTGCTTGTGGGGTTCGGCAGCTTCTTTGCAGCAGTCAGCCAGACCTCTGTAGAGTTTTGCCACGACACTGTCTTGTGGAAATGACAGTCGGATGGCGTCTTCCATATACGTCACACCTTTATCTTTCCAAAGCGTCTTGGAACAGGCTTTTCCCAGGTAATAGAGCAGGTCTATATGTTCGGGAACCTGTTTGCGGGCAGCTTCCAGCAGATCGTGGGCTTCGTAAGGTTCGTTCAGGGCATAGTGGCTGATACCGGCATAATAGCAATTGTAGAACGAGCTGTCTCCTTGTGCCAGTAAAGGGCGGTATCTTTCCAATGCCTTGGCGTATTCCTGGTTCAGACAGTAGGCCTGTGCTTCCAGCCGGTTAACGGTGGCGTTGGTGGTATCCGTTTTCCGATAAGCCTCGCAGGTTTCGATGGCGTAGTCGTAATAGTTGTTCCGTATATAGAGGCTGGCCAGCTTGGAGGCGGCCAGGTAGTCATCCGGATAACGTTCGTGTATCTCCATATAAGCACCTATCTGGATGTTGGGGTCGGAATATAGCCCTTCCAGACTTTGGGCTTTCAGGTGGAGGATCGTAGCTGAGCTGTCCTGTTCGGCCATAGCAGTACTTTCTCCTAAGGCTTCCTGATATTTTCGTAGATTCAGTAACTGGTTGATGTACTGGATGCGGGCGTATTTATGATCTGGTTTCAAGTCCAATACCCGCCGATAGCATTTCAAGGCTGGTTGATATTTTCCTTGAGTCTTGTAGCATTCACCTGCCTCGATGTAAGCCCGCGGGTTGAGTGAGTCCTGTATGGTCAGTAGATGGAATACTTCCAGGGCTTCTTTGTCCCGTCCCAGTTCTTTCAACGCCTTCCCTTTCAGGTAGAGCAGGGGAATGGTAGCGGGCTCTTCTTTCATTAGGTTGAGAGCCTTCTCATAGTCATAATTGCTTATAGCGTCCCGAATGTCTTGTGAGACAGGAATTTGAGCCGAGAGACTGGCTAATACATAGCAGAAAAGAGTGAGGAAAACAATCCGTTTCATATACTTTGGTTTTAATATTTCATGCTAATATATTAAAAATACGAATATTTACGAAATATTCGTGTTATATTTCAGATAGATTAACGGAATGGATTGTTTGTACTTGTATTAAGATAAAGGATGGTTGTGAGGGTATAAACAGAAAGAGGATATGCCGTATGACATATCCTCTTTCATTAATATTACTTCAGCTTTTTACATCAGGAAGCCCAGCAAGATACCTGCGGCTACAGCCGAACCGATGACGCCTGCAACGTTGGGACCCATGGCGTGCATCAGCAGATAGTTGGTCGGGTCATATTCCAGGCCGACAATCTGTGAGATACGGGCTGAGTCGGGTACGGCTGATACACCGGCGTTACCGATAAGCGGGTTGATTTTGTTGCCTTTCTTCAGGAAGAGGTTGAAGAACTTCACGAAGAGTACGCCTGAAGCGGTGGCTATAAAGAATGATGCCGCACCGAGTCCGAAAATCCACAAAGAGTCGGTTGTCAGGAATTCAGACGCTTGTGTAGAGGCACCTACTGTCAGACCCAACAAAATGGTGATGGTATCAATCAGCGGGCCGCTGGCTGTATTGGCCAGACGGCGGGTCACACCACTTTCTTTCAACAGATTTCCGAAGAACAGCATACCCAGCAAAGGCAGACCGGATGGTACCAGGAAGCATGTCAATAACAAACCGATGATGGGGAACATCACTTTCTCCGTGTGAGAAACTACACGAGGCGGTTTCATGCGGATCAGACGTTCGTGCTTTGTGGTCAGCAGACGCATGACGGGGGGCTGGATAACCGGCACCAGTGCCATGTAAGAGTAGGCTGATACGGCGATGGCACCCATCAGGTTAGGAGCCAGCTTAGACGACAGGAAGATAGCCGTAGGACCGTCTGCACCACCGATGATACCGATGGCACCGGCTTGCATGGGGTCGAACCCGATGGCCAACGCAATCATGTAAGCTCCGAAGATACCAAACTGGGCAGCTGCGCCGATCAGCATCAGCTTCGGATTGGAAATCAGCGCCGAGAAGTCCGTCATGGCACCGATGCCCAGGAAAATGAGCGGCGGATACCAGCCGGATGTCACGCCTTGATACAAAATGTTGAGTACAGAGCCTTGTTCATAGATGCCGACCTGCAGTCCGGCCTCCATGTTGAAAGGTATGTTGCCGACCAGAATACCGAAGCCGATGGGGATAAGCAGCATCGGTTCGAACTCCTTGGCGACGGCCAGGTAGATGAAGAACAGACCCACCAAAATCATGATGAGGTGTCCCGCTGTGGCGTTCGCAAAACCAGTATAGGTCCAGAAGTCGGCAAGGTTGTTTCCAATAAAATCTATAAATTCTCCCATATTATTCGATGATTACGAGGTCAGTACCTTCGAGAACAGAGTCCCCTTTGTTTACATTGATGGCGGTCACCTTTCCGTCACGGTCGGAGTTGATGTTGTTTTCCATCTTCATGGCTTCCAGGATGATGATAGTCTGGCCTTTCTTCACCGTATCACCGACGTTCACCTTGATTTCAAGGATGACACCGGGCAGCGGTGACTTCACGCCCGACTTGCCGGCAGAGGCGGCGGCGGGTTTCACCACTTGCGTGGTCGGTGCGGCCGGTGTGGTGGCGGCTTGTCTTACGACGGGCTTGATGACGGTTGTTTTGGGTTGAGGCGCCTTCTCCATTTCTACCTGGTAGTGGGTGCCGTTCACTTCAACGTGGGCAATGTTGCCTTCAATGTCTCCAATGACTACTTTGTAGGGGTTGCCATTGATTTTGTATTTATATTCTTTCATTGTTCAGTCTGTTAAGGGTGATGTTACTTTTTATGCGGTGTCTCGCGCAGGGTATATATCTTCGAGCTCCACGGCGAGTAGCTGCGTTTCACGCGGGTGATGGTCAGTACGGTCTCCTCCACGTCGTGTACGTCGCTCTGCATCTCGTGCAGGGCCATGGAGATGGCGGCGAATACTTCGCCCGGAGCCTGGCCGAGTTCTTTCTCCTTGGCTTCTGCCTTGTCCGTAATGCCTTTGGCGGCCATGGCTCTCTTCCGGCTCATGGCTACCGAGGCCTTGCCGATAAAGCGGAAGGAAACGTAGAGCAAGATGAGGCCCACGAATACCACCAGCATGGCTGTGATAGCCATACCGATGCCTATGCTGTCGTGTTGCTCGAATTTCTCCATCTTCACGTTCTTGTCCAGCGTCTTGTTGTTGGTGCTGGGCGTAACGTATTTTTCGGGTGACTCGTCTTTCACTTCCCAATTGGCGGAAGCATCGTCCACACGGGCATACGATTGGTCGGCTTTCAGCAAACCGGCAGGGACGGTGATCTCGTCCAGCAGTTTCTTCCCGGAATCATACAGGCCTATCCAGTTGGAACTTTCTTTATCCAACAGGAAATTGGTGTGGAAGGTACCGCGGTTGGGTTTGTTGTCCGCCCAGAACAAGGCGTGCTGGCGCGGTGCGATTTTGGTCAGCACGTCGCCTTTGGGAATGAAATACACGGCCGTGTCGCCGGGCTGGCTGGAGTGCTTCAGGTAGCATCCTGCCAAGTCGGCCGAGCCGTATGACTGGTTGAATATTTCTATCCACGCGCTTTGTACGCCGTAGTCGTCCTGGAAATTGGTCTCGTTGTCTACCAGCACTTCGTTCAGTATCAACTTGCTTTCCCCTTCGACTCCGCATGAGGAGCAAATCCCCAACGTCAGCAGCAATGAAAAGAATATTCCTATGTTCACTTTTCTCATTGTAATGTTCTTTATAAGTTAGGAATTAGAGAGGAATGTTGCCGTGCTTCTTGGCCGGGTTCGTCAGCTTCTTGGTCTGCAGTTGCTGCAGGGCACGGATGATGCGGAAGCGCGTGTTGCGCGGTTCGATGACATCATCGATGTAGCCATACTTGGCCGCATTGTACGGGTTGGCGAACAGCTTGGTGTATTCGGCTTCCTTCTCTGCCAGGAATTCGGCCGGATTTTCATGCTCTTTGGCTTCCTTGGCGTATAGTACCTCTACGGCGCCCGCACCGCCCATCACGGCAATTTCAGCCGTAGGCCAAGCGTAGTTCATGTCGCCGCGCAGCTGCTTGCAGCTCATCACGATGTGCGAACCGCCGTAGGATTTGCGCAGGGTGACGGTTACCTTGGGCACGGTGGCTTCGCCGTAGGCGTAAAGCAACTTGGCTCCGTGCAGGATGACACCGTTGTATTCCTGGCCTGTGCCCGGCAGGAAGCCCGGTACGTCAACCAGTGAAACGATAGGAATGTTGAAGGCGTCGCAGAAGCGGACGAAGCGTGCGCCTTTGCGTGAAGCGTTGCTGTCCAGTACACCGGCCAGGTACTTCGGCTGGTTGGCCACGATGCCCACCGACTGGCCGTTGAAGCGGGCGAAGCCGATGATGATGTTCTTGGCATAGTCCTTTTGGATTTCCAGGAACTCGCCGTTGTCCACGATGGCGCCGATGACCTCATACATATCGTAAGGCTTGTTGGGGCTGTCGGGGATTATCTCGTTCAGCGAGTCCTCCAGACGGTCGATGGGGTCGGTGCAGTCAATGTAAGGCGGTTCCTCCAGGTTGTTCTGCGGAATGTAGCTCAACAGCTTGCGTATCAGGGCCAGGGCTTCTTCTTCCGTAGCGGCTGTGAAGTGTGTTACACCCGATTTGGTGGAGTGTACGCTGGCTCCGCCCAGGTTTTCCTGGCTCACGTCTTCGCCCGTCACGGTCTTTACTACTTTCGGGCCGGTCAGGAACATGTATGACGTGCCCTCCATCATCAGCGTGAAGTCGGTCAGAGCCGGCGAATAAACGGCACCACCGGCACAGGGACCGAAGATACCAGAAATCTGCGGGATGACACCCGAAGCCAGGATGTTGCGCTGGAAGATTTCGGCATAGCCGGCCAGTGCGTTGATACCTTCCTGGATACGTGCACCGCCCGAGTCATTCAGACCGATGACCGGTGCACCCATCTTCATGGCCTTGTCCATGATGTGGCATATTTTCAGAGACATGGTTTCGGACAGCGAACCGGCTGATACGGTGAAATCCTGTGCAAAGATATAAACCAGGCGGCCTTCGATGGTGCCGCAACCGGTTACTACGCCGTCGCCCGGATAGTGCTTCTTCTCCATGCCAAAGTTGGTGCAACGGTGTTCAACGAACATGTCCATTTCTTCGAAGCTTCCTTCGTCCAACAGCATGGCTATACGCTCACGGGCTGTATATTTACCTTTTTCGTGTTGCTTGGCAATAGCCTTTTCGCCACCGCCCTGACGCGCTACGGCGCGACGGTCGATAAGCTCTTTGATTTTCTCTAATTGATTGCTCATCGTTATTAGAATTTTAGTAATGTATGATTTTGGGTTAGTTACAAGTTACGTGCTACAAGTTACAAGTCTCAACGGTTGTATAAAACTTACTCGTCACTTGTAGCCTGTAGCTCGTCACTCTTTTATTCCGGTTTCTCGCAAAGTTCCGTCAGTACACCCAGCGTGGATTTCGGGTGCAGGAAAGCGATGTGCAGTCCTTCGGCACCTTTACGCGGAGCCTTGTCTATCAGGCGGATGCCGGCAGCTTCGGCCGATGCCAGTGCATTGGCCACGCCGTCTTCGATGGCGAATGCCAGGTGGTGCATGCCGCCGTTACCGTTGTTCTTTTCGATAAATTTGGCGATGGTGCTGTCCGGTGAAGTCGGTTCCAGCAGTTCGATTTTTACTTCACCCACTTTCAGAAAGGCCGTTTTCACTTTCTGGTCCTCGACAGTCTCGATGTTGTAACACTTCAGACCCAATACGTTCTCGTAATACGGCAGGGCTTCTTCGATGCTCTTTACGGCAATGCCCAGATGCTCAATGTGTGAAATCTTCATAACTTTATTTTTTTAATCGTAGGTTATACTTTAAAACATGCTACAAAGAAAGCGAATTCTTGCCGAATAGAGAAATATTTCCGCAATTAATTTAAGCGGGCAAGTTCTCCTTTTACGTTGTGAAAGTCCCTTGGAAGTATGGAAGGCTGCAGTCTGATTGTCACATTTTTCGTGTCGTAAATTAAGTAGTAGCTTTAATGGTATAAGATGTTTGCTTTCTCCGTTTTTATCTGTACTTTTGTCTGCAGAAACGGAATAAAAACACGTATTATGTCACATTTGGCTACATTGATCAGCGACCTGGCCTTGATATTGGTTTGCGCGGGGCTGATGACGCTGCTGTTTAAGAAACTCAAACAACCCTTGGTGCTGGGGTATGTCGTGGCGGGCTTTCTGGCCAGTCCGCACATGCAATACACGCCTTCGGTAATGGATACTGCCAACATTCAGACGTGGGCCGATATTGGTGTTATCTTCCTGCTTTTTTCGCTGGGACTCGACTTCAGCATCAAGAAGATTGCCAAGGTGGGCGGGGCGGCCATCATTGCTGCCTGTACCATCATTTTCTGCATGATTTTGCTGGGTATGGCTGTCGGCTCGGGTTTCGGATGGAAGCGGATGGATTGCCTCTTTCTGGGCGGTATGATTGCCATGTCGTCCACCACTATTATATACAAGGCTTTCGATGACATGGGCTTGCGCAAGAAGCAGTTTGCAGGCTTGGTGCTCAGTGTACTGATTCTGGAAGATATCCTGGCCATCGTCCTGATGGTGATGCTTTCGACGATGGCCGCCAGTCACAATTTCGAGGGAGCTGAGATGATGGAGAGCATTCTGAAGCTGATGTTCTTCCTGGTATTGTGGTTCGTGGTGGGCATCTACCTCATTCCGGGTTTGTTGAAGCGTTGCCGCAAGCTGATGAGCGACGAAACGCTGCTGATTGTCTCGCTGGGGCTTTGCTTTGCCATGGTGGTCATCGCTTCGCAGACGGGATTTTCGCCTGCCTTCGGTGCCTTTATCATGGGTTCCATTTTGGCAGAAACGGCCGAGGCCGAGTCCATCGAACGGCTGGTCAACCCGGTCAAGGACCTGTTTGGTGCCGTGTTTTTTGTATCGGTAGGCATGATGGTCGATCCCGGCATGATTGTCCAATATGCCGTTCCTATTCTTGTCATCACGCTGGCTGTCATTGTGGGGCAGGCCGTTTTCGGTACCTTGGGCGTATTGCTTTCAGGGCAGCCGTTGAAGATGGCCATGCAGTGCGGCTTCAGCCTGACACAGATCGGTGAGTTTGCCTTCATCATCGCTTCGCTGGGCGTGTCGCTCAAGGTTACGAGCGATTTCTTGTATCCGATCGTTGTGGCGGTGTCGGTCATTACCACTTTCCTTACTCCTTATATGATCCGATTGGCAGAACCTGCTTCCAACTTCGTGGACAGTCATCTGCCAAAGCGCTGGCACATGTGGCTCGACCGTTATGCCAACGGTTCGCACACGGTGAATCATGAGAGCTTGTGGAAGAAGCTGATTATTGCGCTGGTCCGCATTACGGTGGTCTATTCCATTGTCAGTGTGGCTGTCGTGGCGATTGCTTTCCGCCTGCTGGTACCTCTGCTGCGTGAAGCTCTGCCGGGTATTTGGGGTTCGCTGACGGCGGCTGTCATCATCATTCTCTGCATTTCTCCCTTTCTGCGTGCCATCATGATTAAGAAGAACCATTCAGTCGAATTTACGACTTTGTGGAAAGAAAGCCGTTCCAATCGTGCTCCGCTGGTGGCCACTGTTGTATTGCGCATTTTGGTAGCTGCAGGTTTCGTGATGTTTGTCATCGGCGGATTGTTTAAGCTGTCCATCGGTTTGGTGTTTGGCGTGGCGGCTTTGTTGCTGGTGTTGATGATTATATCGCGCCAACTGAAGAAACAGTCTATCCTGATAGAACGCACTTTCTTTCAGAACCTGCGCTATCGTGACATGCGGGCGGAGTACATGGGCGAGAAAAAACCTGAATATGCCGGTCGTCTGTTGTCGCGCGACCTGCACTTGACGGATTATGTGATACCCGCCGAGGCCGATTGGGCCGGTCGGACGTTAGGGGAGTTGAAGTTCGGCAGCAAGTATGGGGTGCATGTCGTCTCCATCCTGCGTGGCAGGCGGCGTTTCAACATTCCTGGTGCCGACGTACGTCTGTTTCCACAGGACAAGATTCAGGTGATTGCTACAGATGAGGAACTGGCGGCTTTCAGTAAAGACATGGAGCAGGCGGCTGCACTCGATACGGATGTGGTTGAGAAGAGCGAAATGATTCTCCGTCAGTTCAAGATAGACGACGATTCTCCCTTCCTTGGGCAGACGCTTCGTGAAGCAGGCATTCGGGAGCAGTACCATTGCCTGATTGTAGGGGTGGAGCGTGGCGATGAAACCCTTCATGCCCCCGATCCTCACGAGCGTTTCATGGTCGACGATGTGGTGTGGGTAGTGGGTGAGAATAACGATGTCTATAGGCTGGTGAACAGTAGCGCCGAGACGGAAGATGATTAATCCGTGAGGGGCTGTAACAAAATGAGAAAGTACTAATCTATTGTCATTCCGCACTTGATGCGGAATCTATATTCTGCCTGTTGCCGGTAAGGCAATGGATCCCGGCTCGAGGCCGGGATGACGTTGCATTTACTTCCTTTTTCTAATTCGATACATTCTTTACAGACAGCCTTTCCTTAGATTTTCCCTAAGATTTTGTCCATTACCCAGTTGGTCAGTGTGGCACTTTCGCCATCGCAGGTGCAGATTGACTTGCCCAACAGGTGGTCTACCACGGCTTGGATGAGTGGTTGTTGGACGTAAACAGGGTTTTCGACCGGAATTTCTTCGCGTCCTCTTTCTGTATGGAGGGCAATGGGATCGTAGGTGAAGACCGAAAAGCAGATCATGCCTTTGTCTCCGATGATTTCGATGCGGTCTTCACGGGCGGAGTCATGAGCCACGAAACACCACGAACCGCTTCCCACCAAACCGCTGTCAAACTGAAAGCAGGCACTGATGGTATCTTCGGCCTGATAAAGCCCGCCACGGTTGCTCTTGAATCCGCTGGCTTCAAGGATGTATCCGAAGATTTCCTGCAGGAGGTCTATCTGATGAGGGGCTAGGTCGTAGAAATATCCCCCCCCGGCAATGTCGGGCTGTACGCGCCACGGCAGGTTTTCACGGTTGTAGTCCAGGTTGCGCGGAGGTTGTGCGAAACGTATCTGGATGTTGATGACGTTGCCGATAGCCCCTTCTTCCACGAGCGATTTCACTTTCTGGAAGTAAGGCAGATAGCGGCGGTAGTAGGCCACGAAGCAGGGCACGCCTGTCTCTTGGGAAATGCGGTTGATGCGGCAGCATTCTTCGTAGGTGACGGCCATCGGTTTTTCGATGTAGACCGGCTTGCCGGCCTTCATGGACATGATGGCATAGGTGGCGTGCGAGGAGGGGGGAGTGGCGATGTAGACTGCATTGACGTCTTCGTCGTCAATCAGTTCCTGGGCATCGTCGTACCATTTGGGTATGTTGCGTTCCTGGGCATAGGCTTTTGCCTTGGCACCGTTGCGGCTCATGACGGCCACCACTTCCGATCCTTCTATCTTCTGGAAGGCAGGGCCGCTTTTGTATTTGGTCACTTCTCCGCAACCGATGAAGCCCCATCTGATTTTTTCTCTTTTCATTGTATAAGACGTTTTAGGGTTCAGTTACAATTACAGTAGTTATTCATCGTCTTCGCTGTCATCAAAATCGAATTCGAAATCGAAGTCGTCCATAAATTCGGGTGTGGTAAATTCTTCAAGGCTGCGGCGGTCTTTCTTGGTGGGACGACCTGTACCTTTGGCCCGATTGACAAAGCCACTGACGCGGCTCATTTCCAGCAATTCATATTGGTCGGGAGTCGTGACATTCTCCATCATCTCAGATACCAGTTTGGCTCCGACCCGTTTCTCGATAGGCTGGAGGACCTTGAACGAGTAGGTGACAGGCGGTTTGCGCACCTGCACGATGTCGCCCGGCTTCACCATGCGGGCGGCTTTGGCCTGAGCACCGTTGATGCTGATGCGGCCTTTTTTGCAGGCTTCGGCGGCGATGGTGCGTGTCTTGAAGATGCGTACCGCCCACATCCATTTGTCTATTCTTGCGTCGTTCATTTCTTGTTGAATTGGTTCATGGTGATGTCGATACCTGCCAGGCAGAAGCTTTTCACGATTTCGCCGGCGGTTTTCAGGCGTTCGGGCATGGTCTTCCAGTCTTCGTCCGTGAAGTGTCCCAGTACATAGTCTACCTGGCCTCCGCGTGGAAAGTCGTTGCCGATGCCGAAGCGCAGGCGGGCATAGTTTTGTGTGCCCAGCGTGGCGGCAATGTGCTTCAGTCCGTTGTGGCCGGCATCGCTTCCTTTTCCTTTCAGGCGCAGGGTGCCGAAGGGAAGCGACAGGTCGTCGACTACAATCAGCGTGTTCTCCAGCGGGATGTTTTCCTTTTGCATCCAATAGCGCACGGCGTTTCCGCTGAGGTTCATATAGGTGGACGGCTTGAGCAGCAGCAGCTGGCGTCCCTTTATCGACAGGGTGGTAGTGAAGCCGTAACGTCCGTCCTTGAAGGTGGCGCCTGCTTCTTGTGCCAGGGCGTCTACCACCATGAAGCCGATGTTGTGGCGGGTTTCGTGATATTCGGGGCCTATGTTCCCAAGGCCTACGATCAGGTATTTCATCTTGTTTTCAAATTTGCAGGGGAAGGAAAAGCATTGCTTTCCTTGGCGTATCCCATTGTTTTCCTTCGGACATTCCGCCGTTTTCCTTGGAGGAGCTTCGTGGTATGTCCGAGAACTGATAAAAAAGTACGCGGATTATCGCAGATTTCCGCGGATTGTGTAATTCAAATCTGCGTCTCTGCGTTAATCCGCGTACCTTATGAGGATTGTCCCTTTTTCAGGGCAGCACTTTTATTGGTTGTTTGCGGCGGCAGCACCTCTTGCGGCACGTGTCAGCTTAACGGCGCAAACCACGGCTTCCTTGGCGTTCAGCAGCTCCAGACCTTCGTAGCTCAGTTCGCCAACCTTTACTGTCTTGCCCAGACCCAGGTGAGATACGTTTACCACCAGTCTTTCGGGGATGACATTGTAGAGGGCTTTCACTTTCAGCTTGCGCATCTGCAGGGCCAGCTTACCACCGGCCTTCACACCTTCGGCCAGACCTTCGAGCTGAACGGGAACTTCCATGACGATAGGTTTGCTTTCGTCAATCTGATAGAAGTCTACGTGCAGGATGGTGTCTTTTACAGGGTGGAACTGGATATCTTTCATGATGGCGTTGTATTTCTTGCCGTCGATAACCAGGTCTACTACATAGATGTGCGGCGTGTAAACCAAGTTGCGCAGACCGTCGGCGGGTACAGTGAAGTGGATGTTTTCACCACCACCATAAAGTACACAGGGTACGCCGTTGTCTTTACGAATGGCCTTCAAGGCTCTTGCTTGTTCCGAAGAACGCTCTGCAATGGTTCTTGCAGTTCCTTTTACTTCAATTGATTTCATTTGGATTAATGTTTTTGTGTTACTCTAAATTAAGTAATTGTTTTTGCTTAATTCACCATCACACGATGCGGCTTGGCCACACATGCTGTAAAAAAGCGGTGCAAAAGTACTGCTTCTTTTTGAATTATCAAAGGGTTGCGGTTAAAAATCGATGTCAATCTTGATTTCGTCGTCCAGCGTCGAGGCGGATGTCTCGTCCTTGGCTGCTGTTGGCGTACCCTCCTGCAGGTTCTCTTTTTCCGCATAGCGGGGAGCGACGTGATATCCCTGCTGGCTTTGGATGAAGTGGATGGATTGCTCCAGTCCGTTCATGAACTTGTCAAAGTCTTCCTGATAAAGGAAAATCTTGTGCTTTTCGAAGCTGACTTGTGAATCCTCTCCTTCGCCGCTGACGATTTTCTTGCTCTCCGTGATGGCAAGGAACATTTCGTCTTTTCTGTTTTTCTTTACGTCCAGATAATAAATGCGTTTTCCAGCCTTGATGGCCTGTGAAAATACTATTTCCTTGTCGTTAGACTCTCCTCCGTTTTTCTTTTTCCACTCTTCTTCCATAATCTACTACTTTATATATAATAAAAAAGGTCTGATGTTATGTTTTCCCAATTTTTGGTTTCGGGGGTCAAAATTGACGATTTTTTTTCAACTGTCAAAAGAAAACGGGCGGATTATCAACTTCTGCAATAAAAAAAGCGATTTATTTATGTCAAGTCATTAAAAATGCCTACTTTTGTGCCCTGTTAAACAACCGTATTTACTGAACACATTATGATTAACAGAGTTCTTATTCGTCTTAAGATTATACAGATTGTATATGCTTATTATCAGAACGGCAGTAAAAATTTGGACTCAGCGGAGAAAGAGTTGTTCTTCAGCCTTTCCAAGGCTTATGACCTGTACAACTACCTGCTGATGCTGATGATGGCAGTGACGAACTATGCGCAGAAGCGCATTGCGGCCGGCAAGGCCAAGCTGGCTCCTACGCCGGAGGATTTGCACCCCAACACCAAGTTTGTGGAAAACAAGTTTATCGCCCAGCTGGAGGTGAACAAGCAGTTGCTCGACTTCATGTCCAACCAGAAGCGCTCGTGGGACAACGACGAAGATTTCGTGAAGGGCCTTTATGAAAAAATTACGGCTTCGGACATATATAAGGAATACATGGCTTCGGACGACCGTTCGTATGAAGCCGACCGTGAATTGTGGCGCAAGCTCTACAAGACTTTCGTCTTCAACAACGCCGATCTCGACGCTCTGCTCGAAGACCAGAGTCTGTATTGGAACGACGACAAGGAGATTGTCGACACCTTTGTGCTGAAGACCATCAAACGCTTCGACGAGAAGAACGGAGCCGACCAGCCCCTGTTGCCCGAGTTCAAGGACGACGAGGACCGCGAGTTTGCCCGCCGCCTGTTCCGTCGTACCATCCTGAACTGTGACTACTACCGCCATCTCATCAGCGAGAATACCCGCAATTGGGATCTGGATCGTGTGGCCTTTATGGACGTCATCATCATGCAGTGCGCGTTGGCCGAAATCCTGAGCTTCCCCAACATCCCTGTCAGCGTGTCGCTGAACGAGTATGTGGACATAGCCAAGGTGTACAGCACGCCCAAGAGCGGCAGTTTCGTGAACGGTACGTTGGACGGAATTGTTAATCAATTGAAAAAAGAGGGCAAGTTGTCGAAAAACTGATAACTTTGTCCGACACTAATTAAAAACTAACAGAAGAACCTTTATGAATTTAATGACCGTATTTCTCTTGCAGGCTTCCGTATCGGGAGGCGGTGCTGAATGGACGTGGATCATGCTGATTGCCATGTTTGCCATCATGTATTTCTTTATGATCCGTCCGCAGAACAAGAAACAGAAAGAAATTGCCAATTTCCGCAAATCACTTCAGGTTAACCAGAAGGTAATCACTGCTGGTGGTATCCATGGCGTGATCAAAGAAATCAACGATAACGATGTAATACTGGAAATCGCTTCGAACGTCAAGATCCGTATCGACAAAAATTCTATTTTTGCCGCCGCTGCCGATGCCAACAGCAGCCAGGCCGGTAAATAATCTAAAGTGAAAGCTCATGTTCGAACAGAGGAACATAAAGCGGCTTTATATAAGAATCAGAAAACAGACAAAGGACTTCCTGCTCAGTGACAAGAGCCGGGAGTTCTTTGTTTTTTTGGTTTTCTTCTTCATCGCGGCCGGTTTCTGGCTGTTGCAGACCCTGAACAACGACTACGAAACGGATTTTTCCGTCCCTGTACGTCTGAAGAACGTGCCCGAGGACGTGGTCATCACTTCGGAACCCGTTTCGGAGTTGCGTGTAAGGGTGCGCGACAAGGGAACTGTCCTGCTCAACTACATGCTGGGCAAAAGCTTCTATCCCGTTACCCTCGACTTCTCCGAGTACAAGTCGGCCAATACCCACGTCAAGATACTCACTTCGCAGATCCAGAAGAAGGTAACGGCCCAGCTGAACGCCTCCACGACCCTGCTCTCTATGAAGCCCGATACCTTGGAATACTATTATTCTACGGGCGAGTCCAAATGGGTGCCTGTCAGGCTGCAGGGGCGGGTAGAGGCCGGCCTGCAATACTATCTGCCCGATACCGTCTTTACTCCAGATTCTGTAAGGGTATATGCTCCGGCCGGTGTGCTGGACACCATCACCGCAGCCTACACGCAGGCCTTGCAATTGGAGAACATAACCGATACCCTTCGTCGTCAGGTCAGTTTGGAGGTACGGCGGGGAGTGAAGTATGTGCCTGCTTCGGTCAACCTCATGCTGCCGGTAGACATGTATACGGAGAAAACGGTGGAAGTACCTTTGAAAGGCATCAACTTCCCGGCAGGCAAGGAGCTGAGAGCATTCCCTTCCAAAGTGCAGATTTCTTTTCAGATCGGTGTGGGGCGTTTCCGTCAGGTCACGGCTGACGACTTCCATCTGGTCGTTTCATACGAAGAGCTGGTTGGTTTGGGCGACAACAAGTATACGGTCAAGTTGAAGAAACTGCCTGAGGGGATCAGCCATGTACGGTTCAATCCCGAACAGGTAGATTTTCTGATAGAACAGGTAGGTACATCGGATTATGGCAGCTATTAGAATCGGAATTACTGGCGGCATCGGCAGTGGCAAGAGTGTCGTGTCCCGTCTGTTGGAGTTGATGGGTGTACCTGTCTATATCTCGGATATCGAGACCCGTCGGCTGATGGTGGAAGATGTTCAGATCCGTCGGGAACTGGTCTCCCTTCTGGGAGAGAACGTTTATCAGGGCGGTCGGCTGAATAAGCCTTTGCTGGCCTCCTATCTGTTTGGCAGTGCCGCTCATGCCGCCCGTGTGAACGGCATTGTGCATCCGCGGGTCAAGGACGATTTTCGCCGCTGGTGTCGGTTGCATGCTTCCGACAGGTGGGTCGGTATGGAGTCGGCCATCCTGTTGGAAGCCGGTTTCCGTCGGGAAGTGGATGTGGTGGTCATGGTCAGTGCTCCCCTCGAAGTGCGCATCCGTCGGGCCATGGAGCGCGATGCTTCTTCGCGCGAGTCGATAGAACAGCGCATTCGCAGCCAGATGGACGATGGGGAGAAGTGCCGCTTGTCCGACTTTGTCATTGTGAACGATGGCGAAAAGCCCCTGATACCACAGGTTTTGTCCCTAATCTCTTCACTATCTAAAAATATTGATTACCTTTGTCGCCGCGAATGAAGCCTGCGGGCCGCCGGTCCGGCAGGACGATTTCAGGCATTACCTAATTTATTTTTGTAACATTCAAGTTTAAATAGAACAAGACTATGTTAAAGACTATTTTGTCTATTTCTGGGAAGCCCGGTTTGTATAGACTGGTTTCCAGAGGAAAGAATATGTTGATTGTGGAGTCGGTTGCCGACAAGAAACGCCTTCCGGCCTACGGCAACGAAAAAATCATTTCTTTGGGTGATATTGCCATGTATACCGATGGCGACGATGTTCCTTTGCAGCAGGTCCTGCAGGCCATGAAAACCAAGGAGAACGGTGCGGTGGCCGCTTTGGATGTCAAGAAAGCGTCTGCCAAGGAGCTGGGTGCCTATCTGGCCGAAGTACTTCCCAACTACGACCGCGACCGCGTGCATGTGTCCGACATCAAGAAGCTGATTTCTTGGTACAACCTGCTGGTCAATGCCGGTTTGACTGATTTTGAGGAAGAAGCTGCAGAAGAGGACGCTGCCGAAGAAAAATAGAAAGAGGATCAACCTCATATTTTCTTCTTTTTTAAGTGAAGGATGTCAGGGGAATGTCGTTTCCCTTGGCATCCTATTTTTATTTTTGGGAGGTCAAAGAATTCATTTAAATCATTATTGTTCATTATGACCTCATTCAAGTTAAAATTTCGTCCTTCCACCGTGTCAGGCAAGGAAGGTACCTTGTTTTTCCAGTTGATCCATCGCCGGATTTCCCGGGCCATTTATACGGATTGCCACATCCGGCCCGACGAGTGGGATGGCATGGCTTCCTTTGTCCGGATTGTCGGTACGCCTGCCCGTCAGTCCCAGCTCGGGCTGGTGGTTTCCCGGGTCCGTTGGTTTGCCCGGCAGCTCGCGGCCATTGTGGCGGAAAAAGAGGCCGTCGGGCTTCCCTATACCGCCGACGACGTCGTGTCGGCTTTCCACAGCCTGCCTCCTTGTCAGACCTGGTTCGGTTTCATCCGTACCGTTGTTGCTCAGAAAGCCCAGGCGGGCCGTTGGGGTACGGCCAAGACATACCGTGACGCCTTGAACAGCTTTTCGTCCTTCCGTCGGGGCGAAGACCTGCCCCTCGATGCGTTGGACGGCGAACTGATTTCCCGGTACGAATCCTGGCTGAAGGGGCGTGGGCTGAAGCTCAATTCCTCCTCCTGCTACCTGCGCACGCTCCGTACGCTCTACCGCAAGGCGGTCGAGCTGGGCCTGACCCCCGACAGAGATATTTTCCGTCATGTCTTCACCGGCTTTGCCCGTACCTCCAAGCGGGCCATTCCGTTGGAGTCCGTTCGTTCCATCCGGCTTCTTCCCCTTCCATCCGGTTCGTTTCTGGCCTTTGCCCGCGACCTTTTCCTGTTGAGCATCTATTTGCAGGGCATGTCGTTTGTCGATCTGGCCTATCTGCGGAAGACCGACATCCGCAGCGGTCAGTTGCAGTACAGTCGCCGGAAGACACGCCAGACTCTGAGCATTGGTTGGGAGCCCTCCATGCAGGCCATTGTAGACGCGTACGCCCGTCATACGGTCGGCAGTCCCTATCTTTTACCCATCATCACCCGTCAGGACGGTACGGAGCGCCGCCAGTACGAACGGGTGGAGCACCACGTCAACCGCTGTCTGAAGAAAATCGGCGGGATGGTGGGCTTGCACATTCCCCTCACCACCTACGTAGCCCGCCACACCTGGGCCAGTACGATGCGCGACCTCGGTTACGACCTTTCCATTGTCAGTACGGGTTTGGGGCACGAGAGTCTGAAGACCACCCAAATCTACTTGTCTACCATCGACACTGCTGCCGTATGCCGGGCCAACAGGAAGATGATTGGAGCCATCGTTGGGTCATGATAGAAGAAAAATGTCTGATGGGTTGGAGGTTGTATACTATGAAACATCCATTCGGGGGCAAAGGTAGCAAAAAAAACAATACGGAGCTTTGCTTAGTCAATAAAAATAAAAAAAACAATCATTTCCGCTGCCCGTTGTTTGACTAAAACACGTATGCTTGAAATGTAAATATTTGATATTTGATATTTTATAATTTATATACGTTTCATAGTATACAACGTACAGGGACATCCTTTCGGGAAAAAATTGAATGATTTGTTTTTCAAACGTTTGTGGTATGCAGATGATTTTTTGGAAGCCGGTTGTGCTTCGTTCATTTCGCCACATAACAACGGTGGACATTTGTTGCTGAGGTTACTCCCGAATACCGCCGTTACACCTGGAATAAGGTACATCAGAACTCTTGTGCAACAGTCATGAGGGGAACATGGAATATGCTTTCAGACGTAGAGACTACAGACAGGGGAATCCGTTCCTTTAGTCCCGACAAGCTCAATCGGGTGGAGTTCCAGTGGTTCGTGGTTCGCTCCTTGCCCCATCAGGAGAAGAAGCTGGCCGCTTTGCTGCGGCAACACCAACCGGAAATCCCGAACATCCTCGAGGTCTATTGTCCCACGCGTACCACGGTCGATGCGGATGGCCGGAGCAAGGATGCGCACACCCCTTTGTTTGCCGGCTATGTGTTTGTCCTTTCCACCCAGCAGGCACTGGTCAGCTTCATGCACCGCCATTATCCCGAAGGCGCCATTTTGTACGACCGCCGGAGGCAGCCCGGACGCAAGGCCTCTTTCTTGACCATTCCCGAGCAGCAGATCCGCTTTTTCAAGGATTTCAACGAAAACTACGCCGAGCAGGCCATCATCCTCGAGCGGCCCTATTCCGACTATGCTTTCAACCCCAAGACCGGCGAGCCCAACGAAATCATCAAGGTCCTGGACGGTCCGCTGAAGGGACGTGAAGGCTATCTCACCCGTTTCCGTCGGGGGCGCAGCCTGGTGTTCCACATGAAGGCGCTCGACTCCGGTCGTTCCTTTGCTGTCTCCATCCCCGACGTCTGGAACTTCCCCGTCGTCCGTCTGCACAATGCCGAAGGCGACCGTCAGACGCTCGCCACCGTCAAGGAGCGTGCCGTCGACCTGCTCATCGGCATCCTTCAGGCCTGCGGCTATGGCGGCCGCACGCTCTCCATGCTTTCCCAGGTCATCGGGCTCCTCACGGTCAAGCCCCTGCTGGCCGACCTCTGCCGTACACTCACGGCGCAAGGCCATACCGATCTGGCCCTTCGGATAGCCGGACTGGATACAGCCGATGCCGAACTCCTGCTGAACCTTGTCCGCTACGAGCGCGACAATCCCGGCTACGTCCGCAGTCACGCCCCGCAGCATGCCCTTCGTCCCTTCCTTACCCCCACCTCCGGCGTGCCGGTAGGCGAGGATAGTGGCGAAGCCCGGTTGGCTCATGACGGCTTCACGGAGATTATCCGCCGCGTCCGCATCACCGAGCCGGCCTATTATCCCAGTTGCGGGCAGGAAACTGCCCTCACGACTACCTACTACGCCCACATCGGCAGCCTCCACACCTCGGACGGCTGCACCCTTTTCACCAACTGGGACGCGTTTCTGGGCGAATACTTCCTGACCCGTGACAAGGCCAACGAGCGGCTCGTGCATGGCACGTCGCCGGCCGAGTCCTTCCGCAATTTCGCCCCTACGTTCTATCGGGTGCTGGCCGACCCCTGTTCTTCCGTGCAGGTCCGTTCCCGGTTCCGGGTCGGCGACGAAACTCTTAATGTCCTGGCCGTCCGGGCGGCTGACGACACCGGTCCGGCTCTCGACCAGCTGATAGACACCTGCGTCCGTATCTGTCAGGAAATCAATTCCACTACCCATCTGGCCGTCTGGCGCCGCTACCTGCGCAGCGTCTGGCTGCACAGCTGAATTCGTAGTCATAATGGAAAAAGACAAGGAAATCTCCGAAGAAGAAGCCCGGAGCTACCTTTCCTTCTACGTTGCAGACTCCGAGAGGCTCGATGCCTATATCGCCCGTCTGCACTCGGCTCCCAGCCTGAAAGAAGTGGAGCGCATCCTCGTTGCGATGGTCCGTGCCGAAGGCATTCCCACGGACATCCTCACCCGCCAGGAGTTCTACATGACCGTACGTGTCTTCTTCGCCCATTTGAAAGCCGGTCGCAGCACGCTCCACGAGCATTTCGTGAACATTCAGTCGGCCGCAAAGGCCAGGACCTCGGCGGGCGACCGGCGGGCTCTGCTGAACAGTTTCTTGTCTGAAGGCATTGAGATACCCGTTCCCAAGCCCGGCGAAGAAGTGAGCTATACCATCGAATTGGTCATCAAAGTTTCCAAGGACAGTCATAAATTGTTGGTGACTGTAGCCGGGGCAGTAGCCGGATGTTTTCCGTTGCCGCTATTCGGTATGTTTTATCAATCTTTGCCCTTGTCCCATACGGAACCTTATACGTTGACAGGTACTCCTGCTGAATTGGTCACTTCGTTGGAACAGCTTTCTTCCATTTTGGGAGACGATAAGGGAGTGGAAGTGGAATACCGCTCTCCCTTGATGCACCGCAAGCACCTTTCGGTCCGTCAGACACTGGATTTGTTGAAGCGGGAACCGCAATAGGTTATCATCGGCCGATGATAACGTTATCGATGGGTGATGATAACGTTATCGCGGGCACATGCAAAGCTTATCATTATAGCATACGATTATTACAGAGCTTGAGCTAAATCTAATATATTCTTGGCGTCATTCTATTTGTATTTTTTGCAATATTCGATAATATCAAAGATTTATATCAGTTTAGCTTTGGCTATAGCTATGATTATTATTCCTTTTATAAGACCACTTATAGATTATACTTAGATCAGAAAAGCTTATATCTTCTGTTTCAAGAAAACAGCAGGAGAACAATATAAAGCAAAACATATAAAAGAATATAGGGATATGGAACCTTGTCTATTATAGAAGAAGTCACTATAGATGATATTATCAAAAAGATTGATTAATATGATACCCGACAAATTAAAAAAGTTATTCTCGCTGAACATCGTAAAGACCTTATACGTGAACTTCCATTACTTCCCTTTCAAGACAGCTCTTAAGTTCCCCATATTCATTTATGGAAATGTTAAATTGAGTCAGATAGGGGGGGGAAATAACGGTTAACACACCGGTTCGGAGCGGACTTTTAACAATCGGGAGACAAAATATCGGTACCTTGGATCATAAGCATGTCAGAAGCATTTGGGAAGTACGTGGAGAAGTCATCTTGGACGGGAAAGTCAGTTTAGGCTCGGGCAGCAGGATTAGCGTTGCTTCTGATGCCGTATTACGGTTTGGAGACAATTTTTCCATATCGGGAAATAGCAGTCTTGTCTGTCAGAAGAATATCAGCTTTGGGAATGATTGCCTGCTTTCATGGGATATTTTGATAATGGACTCAGATTTTCATAAAATACTCAACATGCAAGGCGAAACCGTAAACGCTCCATCTCCTATCCGCATAGGTAATCATGTATGGATAGGATGTAGAAGTACCATTCTGAAAGGTGTACAAGTTGCAGACCATTCGGTAATTGCCGCTGGAGCGGTCATTACGAAAACACTCCCCTATACTCACTCCATTTATGGAGGTAATAATCTGAAACTGAAAAATGATATAGATTGGAAAGAATGAAGCTTAGAAATTCATTTAATCTTAAAACTCATGTCTACTAATACGGTAAATAACAAACGTATTGCTAAAAATACTCTATTCTTATATGTCAGGATGCTTATAATCCTGATAATATCATTATATACCAGTCGAATCGTTCTTAACACATTAGGCGTTAAAGATTATGGAATATATAATATTGTCGGTGGAATCGTTGTATTATTTTCATTCTTGAATAGTTCGCTCGCCAGTGCGACACAACGGTTCCTGAATTTTGAGATGGGCCGAAATGATTTTGAAAGAGTTAAGAACGTTTTCTCTGCTAGTTTACATGCTCACATACTGATTGCTGTCGTTATCCTGATTTTATGTGAAAGTATTGGCCTATGGATTGTAAGTACTCAGCTTAACATTCCTGTTGAAAGAAGAGATGCTGCATTATGGACCTATCATCTTTCCATCATTACTTTCTTTATAAGTATCATCAGAATCCCTTTCAACGCCTCAATCATTGCAAGTGAAAAAATGAACTTCTATGCTTATATCAGCATTATTGAAGCGATGGCTAAACTAGGAATTGTTTATTTGTTGCTAAGCACAAGTGTTGATAAGTTGATTTTATATGCCATCCTTCAAACCTTGGTATGCCTGCTTATTACGCTTGCTTACATAAATTATTGCATCAGAAATTTCAAATATATTTCGTTCAGTTTCAAATTTGACAAATCACTTTTAAAAGGAATTCTGTCATTTTCCGGTTGGAGTTGTTATGGAAATCTTTCCAATATTGCTGCCAGCCAGGGACTAAATATAATTTTAAACCTATTCTTCGGCGTTGCAGTAAATGCAGCCATGGGAATAGCAAATCAAGTATCGAGCACTGTTTACGGATTCGTAGCAAATTTCCAAACAGCTTTCAACCCACAATTAATAAAGCTATATTCATCCGACAAGAAGGAGGAAATGAGACTCCTGATATACAGGGCCTCCAGAATATCATTTTTCTTATTGTTGCTGATTGCACTACCGCTTCTATTCAATACAGAACCAGTTTTGTACATTTGGTTGAATCAAGCCCCGGAATATACTGTTATATTTTGCCAGCTGATATTGATTGACCAGTTCTTTTACGCCCTTTCCGGTCCTTTATGGATATCAGCCCAAGCAAGTGGGAAAATAGCCAAATATATGATAGCAGTAGGGAATTTTAATATTACAACACTTATTATCAGCTATGTTTTATTAAAATTAGGATGCCCGGCTGTTTCCGTTCTGTTATGTAAAATATTTATCGACTTTGTGGTATATGGCTACCGAATCATGTATCTTAAAAAATATATTGATTTGGACATAAGAGACTATACATGTAATACTATATTGCCAATTGTCAAAGTAACATTAATTTCTGTACTGACACCGTATCTTTTAAATAATCTCATAGAATTTAGTCTGTTGAATCTTCTTATAAAAATAGTAATAACCGTAATTGTCACATCCCTTATCATTTTATTTGTAGGACTTACAAGAAATGAACGGAATTATATTCTAAAGAATCTCAAGAATCGATTGCATATCAATAAACACCTATGAATAAAGAGATAGAAAAAGCCCTTTGTAGTCCTGAACAATGTACAGGTTGTATGGCTTGCGTCAACAGCTGTAGGCATCAGGCTATTGTCATATACACAGATGAAAAAGGATTTTATCGGCCCATAGCTATTGAAGAAAATTGTATTGATTGCGGAGCATGTTCAAATGTATGCCCGGCTATTTCATCAAAATCTTTCTTTAGCCCCATCATATCTACATACGCATGTTGGAGCAAAGATGAACAAATACGGCGAAACAGTTCATCTGGAGGATTATTTTCTACAATTGCCCAATCTGTAATTCATAACGGAGGGATAGTATATGGTGTCAAATTAAGTCAGGAGATGGAGGCTGTCGTTTCTTCTTCTGATTTGGAAAAAAGTATCAGCCCATTCGTAGGATCAAAATACGTTCAGTGCCATATAAGCAATCACACCTTTAGAGATGTAAAAAAATCATTGGATTCTGGCAAACAGGTACTTTATACAGGTACTCCCTGCCAAATTGCTGGCTTGAAGCATTTTCTCAAGAAAGAATATAGAAACCTTTTGACGGTGGATTTCCTATGTCATGGCGTCCCATCACCTAAGCTGTTCAAAGAATATATAAAATGGTTGGAAAATCAATATCAAAAGAAGATTACTAATTTCCAATTCAGAGATAAAAAGAAAAGCTGGCATTTATTTAATATGCTTATAAGATTTCACGATGGTACATATTGTGAAAAATACAGAAACGACGATTATTTTTACCAATTATTTCTAAACAGCTACACACTACCAGATAGTTGCTTCAAGTGTTTGTATACGCGTCCAGAAAGAGTCAGCGATATAACAATGGGGGATTATTGGATAAACATAAACAAGATAAAAGATGATGATAAAGGATTATCTGTTGCTATAATTAATTCAGAGAAAGGACAGATTCTTTTTGAGCAATGTAAAGATGTTATCAAATACCAACTATTGAAGAAAGAAGATGTTATTAAAAAATATAGTTACTTGAACTATCCTTCTTCTCGACCCACAACATATCATTCATTTTGGGATGATTACAAAAGAATAAGTCTTTCAGATCTATTCCTCAAATATGTAAAAATCAAGTGGACTCCTGGAGATTTTCTATTAGTACATACTGATATCCGATTTGGTTCATTTACCCATAAACTCATCAATAAGTTATACTATTATTATAAAAAGTTATGAAGAAAACAATGACTATTGCTATTGCCACTTATGCCTATTCTGACAGAAATTACGGGCAAATATTACAAGCCTATGCTCTTCAAAAATATCTTGAAAATTGTGGATATCAAGTATATATAATCAACTATATCCCCAGCAATCGAGAGTATCGTATCGGACCAAACAGCCTAAAGCAAAAGCTAAAATATATAGTGAAAAATCTGCCATTACTAAAATTATATTTTATTCGAAAGGAAAATAAGAGGAGACATATTGAACAACAAACAAATAACAGGTATTTTTCAGACTTCAAGACCAAATATATACATTATTCCGAAAGGAAATATACATTAATTAAAGAATTAAGGCAGAATCCACCTATAGCTGACTATTACATAACAGGTAGCGATCAAGTATGGGCACGTTGTGTCCCTAACCCCTACCCATACCTTTTACAATTTGTCGATTCCCCCAATAAATTGTCATACGCTGCTAGTTTCGGTCGTTCACAGTTGGAAACTTATGAAAGGCCTATATTCAAAGAAGAATTGCAGAAATATAGGAAGATTGGAGTACGTGAAGTGAGTGGTGTTGAAATATGTAATTCTTTAAACTTGCCTAACTGCCAATTCACTCCAGATCCGACAGTCTTATTGAAACCATTAGAATGGAAACAATTATTAACTCCAGGCAGTCTGTTCAAAACCCCCAAAAAGAAGATTTTTATATATTCCTGCTATTTACGCCGTGATGAATTAATAGGTAAATTCGTAGGATTGAACGATTATGAAATCATTATTGAAGATGTAATTAATAATGATAAAGATATCGCAAATTTAAGTATCGAAGACTGGATAAAAGCCATCTACGAAGCGGACTATGTAATATCCAATTCATTTCATGCCACAATGTTTTGTTTATACCTGAACACCCCTTTCGTTACATATCAATATATAGGAGCAGGCTCAAAAATGAATACCCGCTTAGAATCTATTCTAAATCAAATGGGCTTAATGCATCACTTTGTGAATCCAAGCACAAAATTGGATGCGATTTTTAACATTTTAAATGAACAAATCAATTGGAAGCCCATCAATCATAAATTAAATGAAATACGAGATATTGGTTATAAATTCCTTCAAGATGGATTGACCTACAACAACTCTATGAATCAGAATAAATAGATTGTGATGTATATTTTTTTCAATTGATAACAAGTGGAATATATAGAATCCAACGTTCCTTTTGGAGGTGGATGAATATCGCCAATTTATTGAGACATCATATGAATAACTAGTAAGTTCTACGGACGCGCATATTTAAACATAGAGAAAGGTAGAAAATAACCATAGGTAATAATTTTATTATTAGGTCTAGAACGTTAGAAGCGATAGATTGTAGCAATGGTAGTAAAATTACGGTATTAGAGAACAAAACTAACTATTGGAGAATATTCAGGCATGACCAATACCGTCATTCAATGCCATGAACGAATTGAAATAGGACATCATGTCAACATCGGTGCTGGATGTATGATAATGGACTCCAATTTTCATTCCACAAATTGGCAAGACCGATTGGATAGGGTAAAGGATATAGAGAACCGTAAGCGTCCAATTTTGACGTCTTGCCCCCAAGCATAGAAA
>ULQS01033111.1_pt1 | contig 33664 bp, 40 predicted proteins | sample 1954751 | NCBI WGS metagenome assembly ULQS01 (sample SAMEA4835662, study PRJEB28245) | human gut metagenome | biome: gut microbiome; material: fecal sample | place: Denmark | collected 2008 | reverse complement strand
CTCATCCCATTTAATCTATTCCGATAAATTTTGACTCCGTCTATTTTTTTTTCTATTACAAACAACCAAAATGCTTTTGGTTTAAACCATTTTTTTATTTCAAATATTTTTCCATTTGCTTTATGAATTAGATTTTTCCATTCATCTAATGTTAAACCTCTTTCATTTCCTAACATTTTCTCATTCATATTGAAATATGTACTTGGTATTCTAAAAATTACATATTTTGAAATATTCATTTGTTTCTATAATTTCCTCATCACTAAAATGCTCTAATACACCACTACTATATGAAACATCAAAAGTATTATTTTTGTATTGTAAATTCAAGATATCTCCCTGCTTATATTTACATGGAGCAATAACTTTTGAATCTGTTGCAATATAATTAAACAATGAAAATGCCATCTTCCATTTCCTTGTGGTTCACATACATTAATATATTCTATATTTTCATATCTATATCTTAATCTTTTCATAAATTTATCAAAATCTAGATATGCTTGTTTTGTATCAGTCATGTATTCCCTATAAGTAAGCGTCAACCATCTACAGTTATTAATATTAGTTACATTAGTATTGATTAATTCTCTTAATCGTTTAAAACTTTGAGATAATTGTGCTTTACTTTGGTATCTATTTTTAATATGCTTACATTGTTTTACTTCTCCTGTAGCGGTTATTAAATAGTAATCCTTATCTATTTTTTGAATAGGAGCTTTATTATTTTTATGTTCACACCAACAAATTTCATAAGTATTTCCCATTTCCTTAACACTAACTATTGCCTCATCATTAATAATTTTTTTTCTTATACGTTGTATTTTCATGCTCATATTACTTCTTTTTTTAGTTCCTTAAGTAAAGTATCTAGTTGTTTCATAGTAATAGGCATAGTTCTGTTGTATAAGAATAATTTATCTTCATTAATATAAATTAATATAATTTGTTTATCCTTTATATTTATATTAATTTGATGAGGCTTAATAAAACTTATATTAGTATTTTTAATAGTTAATATTTTTCCTTGTTGAAATTCACATTTCACATTATTAAAACTGCATATATTTTTAATTTTCGATTCATACTGCACATTTTTGTTCAAATCATCGATTAAAAAGTCCACTTTTTTACACCATTTTACAAAAATTAAAAAACGCCGATTTTCCGTTTAAAATCAGGCGTTTTCAATGTATTTAACTCCAAAAGTTGGAGCAAATTTCTAAATGGCAGGGGCGGAGAGAATCGAACTCCCATCAAAAGTTTTGGAGACTCCTATGCTACCATTATACCACGCCCCTAAATGAGCTGACATAAAGATTATAACATAATAAATTGGGTATTTCTAGTTTTTCTTTAACTATTTTAATTTTAATAACATAAAATATTACTAGGTGGTTTTAATGATTATAAGTTATACATCTAATGAATTAGAACTTTTGGCAAGAATTATGCGAGCTGAGGCACTTGGTGAAGGAAATCTTGGTATGTTAATGGTTGGTAATGTTGTAGTTAATAGAGTCTTAGCAGATTGTTTAACATTTCGTGATATAGATAGTGTTTATGATGCGATTTATCAACCAAATCAATTTGTGGGTGTTGATAGTTCTTTATTTAATGCCAGTGCAACTGCTTTGGAAAAACAGCTAGCTCAAAGAATTCTAAATGGTGAATACTATTATCCAGCTACTAATGCATTATGGTTCTATGCCCCATCTGGTAATAGTGATTGTAAGTCAACATGGTATGATCAAGAGTTAGCAGGGCGATATAAAAGTCATTGTTTTTATAATCCGGATCCTGGAGTATGTCAAGAACTTCATTAAACTTGCAAAAAATACATTTTACTGTATAATTGGTATAGATAGGTGATTATATGTTCTATACTTATTTTTTACTGTTTATTATTTATTCTTTTATTGGTTGGTTATTAGAATTAGCTTTTTCGTATATTCAATTAAAAAAAGTTGTTAACCGAGGCTTTTTAATTGGCCCTTACTGTCCAATATATGGGGCAGGTTGTTTACTTTTAATAATTTTATTATCAGATTATGCAGATAATATATTAGTATTATTTTCCTTATCAATTATTGTTTGTTCTTTGTTAGAATATTTTACTAGTTTAATAATGGAGAAAATATTTAACCTTAGATGGTGGGATTATTCTAATATGAAATTTAATATTAATGGGAGGATTTGTTTAGAAACAATGGTTCCTTTTGGTGTTATAGGAGTAATAGTTGTAAAATATTTTAATCCTTGGCTTTTAAGTATTATTAATTTAGTTAATCCTCAAACAATAACGATAGTTGTAATTATATTAATGAGTTTATTTATTATAGATGTTTTAGTATCATGTAATGTAGTGTTTAATTTAAAAAATGTTACAAGAAATGTAACAAAAGATTCAACTGAAGAAATAAAAAAAGCAATTCATAAATTTATTCATAATAATTTGTTTATGTATGATCGAATTATAAAAGCATTTCCTAATATGTCTAAAATAATACAAGACCAAAAAGAAAAGACCAAAAAATTTATTTCTGAAATTAATAAAAAAACTAAAAATAAAAAAAATAAGTCACGCAAATAGATGTGACTTATTTTTATGGTAGTAATAGTTTTTGGCCAATCGATAAAACAGTTGTTGATAAATTGTTTAACATGGTAATTGCAGAAACAGTTGTTCCAAATTCTCTTGCAATACTATATAAATTATCTCCGCTTTTAACTGTATAGGTTACATAACTTGATGTACTTCCAGGTATTTTTAGGGTTTGGCCAATACTTAAAGTGTTACTGGTTAGATTATTGAGTTTTTTTAGTTCATCTACAGTAGTATTATATTTATTAGCTATTGCGTATAGAGTATCTCCAGATTTAACTGTATAAGTATTGTTGCTTGTATTAGATTGTGATGGAATTTTTAGTACTTGCCCAATACTTAAAGTGTTACTAGTTAAATTATTTAATGACTTTATCTTATCAACTGTTGTATTATGTTTATTTGCTATTGCGTATAATGTATCGCCACTTTTTACTATATAGGTATTTGTATCGGTTTGTTCATCTTCTGTTGGAACCTTTAATATTTGGCCAATTGATAGAGAATCAGTTGTTAAATTGTTGATAGATTTCAAGTTATCAACAGTAGTTCCATACTTTTGAGCAATAGCATATAAAGTATCCCCCGATTTTACTATATATTCACCAGTAGTAACATCTGTTTCTTTTTCTGGAATAAATAAATTTTGCCCAATACTTAATAAATTACTAGTTAGGTTGTTTGCTTGTTTTAATTCATCAACAGTTAAACCAAATTTTTTAGATATGCTCCACAAGCTATCACCACTTTTAACGGTATAGTAATTTGAGTCTGCGGGTGCTTGATAGGTTCCACCGGCATATTCAACAATGGCTTTAGTTACCGCTTCCGCTAAATCTTCCCAATTATTTTTAATTTGATTTACATCATCACCAGATGAATCTGCAAAGCCATATTCGACGATAACAGTTTCATTATTTGGAGTATCGCGCATTATATAATAATAATCTTTAGCGGGATTACTTGGAAGTCTTCTTTGATAATATTTTCTGACATTTTGGCCTGCAGTTTCTAATTCTTTAGCAATTTTAGATGAAAAAGTATCAGTATTGCGAAGTGCATAAATGACTTCAGCGCCATCTCCACCACCAGCATTGATATGATTTGATACTACTAAGACATCTTCTCCATTACCATAAAACGATTGAATTTTACTAGGTCTTGAATCACTATCTAGAGTTACATCACTATCTCTAGATAATTCATTAGATATTCCCATTTCATCTAATCTATTATGGATATATTCACTAATTTTTAAGGTATAATCTTTTTCGGTTATGCCATTTGCAATGGTTCCTGGATCTTCCCCTCCATGTCCAGCATCAATAACCACTTTTTTTAAAGCTCTATCCATGTATATCACCTAGAATATTATATGAGAAAAATTAAATTTTGCTATTAATTGTCAAATTATTAAATTTAGGTTTTTGATTATTTTTTTTAATAAATTTAATATTTCATTAATATTTATACATTTAGCATATTTATATTTATTGCTATAGATACTCCATAATTTTTCTATTCGTTCATTATTAATAATAGAGTCTATAATTACGTCATAATCTTTTAAATATTCAAATGAATTTCTTTTAGTAAATGTACTTTTTATTGCTTCTTTTAAAATATTTATGTCTATATCGTTTTTTAATTTGGTTAAAAATAAGTATATGTCATAATAATCTTTCATTCTGCTATTATACTTACCACGTCTTAAAACGGTTTCTATTTTTTCAGCTATATTGTTTCAATATTATAACTGTTAATCAAAATACTTCTATTTTCAAATAATAAAGGATATTTAAATTTTAATTCTTTTGGAGTTACTTTATCGCCAGTTGATATGTCAATTTCCAAATTAACTTTAGTGTTATTTATTCTTCCGGTAATATGATATTTATTACCTCCATACTCATCTTCTTGTCTTATATCAGTAACGTTTACTATATCAAATTTAGTGCCATCTTTTAAATCGATAGATAAGATTTCGTTTAAAATTTTTACTATTTTATTTTTTGAAATATCTATGCCTTTAATTGTTGTATCCATATCTTTTGTTGTTCTGTTTTCTATACCAAACATAATAGCAAGTAATAATCCGCCTTTTAATATAAAATTATCTTGATATTTTGAAACTGATATTCTCTCTAATATTCTTTCCAACATAAACCTTTGCAATGCTTCGTAGTAATTCATATTATATTTATTTTCCAGTTCTTTTGCTTTTAATTTAATTGTTTCCTCTACCATTTCATCATAACCTCTACAATTGTATTAACTTTTTCGTAAATGTTAAAAATTTCAGCATATTCTAACAATAAATCAATATTTTTATCTTTACTACTAAAATAATAATCTAATACTCTATTTTGGAGTTCTAAATCAAATTCTCCTTCAGTTCTTAACATATCACAAATACATCTTTCAGCATTATATATTTTTATAGGATTACCATTTGGACTTTCAGCTTCAATTATGCCAATATTATAATATTTTTTAGAAACTCTATGAATATTATAATTTCCTCTTACTTTTTTATCTCTAGGTACAGTTATATCTATTTGTGTCGGGGTTCTATTTGTTAAATTAAGGATATACAATGCTGTATTATATGAAAATATTGCTAACGGATATTTTTTTTGTAAAATATAATATTCATCTTTTAATATACTATTATCCATATATAAACCATAGCTGACTTTTTCAATTAATCCTTCGTTTATAAATTTTTGAATTAATGGTTTGTTGATGCCCAGTGCTAAAAATTCCGCTGTAGTAATATATCCATGGTTATTATTTAAAAATTCAATTACTTTTTTTTCATTACTCATATTTCCACCTCATTACTCTCGTACCCATATTATAGCATTTTGTGGAACGAGAGTAAATAGTGATAGATTAAATCACAAAAAATTTTATACAGTCTAAACTTTTTCAATAATGGCACATTTGCAAGATTTAGTTTTTAATACTGGCTAAATACTAATTATTCAAAACTAAATAGATTTTATCTTTGTTATGTCCAGCATCAATAACCACTTTTTTTAAAAGCCTATCCATGTATATCACCTAGAATATTATATGAGAAAAATTAAATTTTGTTATGCTTTTAATTTTGCTTTTTCATTAACTTTTTTAATTATATAGTCAAAATCAGAATTTGTATAATTATATGTTTCATGAAGACTATTTTTTAAAATAGTAAAATCTGGATTATAATTATTGTTATTTTTCCTTTCAAAATCGATTTCTAATAATAATAGTTCAATGGCGTGTTTTAACATTAATTCTTTGTATAGTTTTTGATAATCAGTGTTCATGTTTTTCTCCTTGCTAAATTAATTATACCATTTTTTTGTATGCGTTGCAGTATTTTGAGAAAAATAATTTTAGTAGAATTATTAACAAGAGGATTTGATGTTATGGCAAAAATTAAATCAATTGATGGTTGTGATGATTTCGGACATTACTATGTTTCTATTGAACACTTGGTTAAGCCTTTAAATTGTAGTGTAACATATTTAGTAAAAATGACTGGTTTAAATTATCGAACAATAGAAAAATTAATAGATGGTACTAAACAAAGAACTGTAGAAAATAGAACTATTGAAAGAATTTGCTATTGTTTTGATTGTAAGCCAGAAGATTTTTGCTTTTATATTCCTCCGAAAGATAAAAAATAGTTTCTTTTTTGCAATTTAGTTATTTATAAAAATTATTAAACCTATTGATAATTTTGGCTAGTAATGTTAAAATTATTATGTGTTTAAGTTGAACTTATAGCATTAATAATTGTAAAAAGGATGGATGTGATTGTATGACTATTTTAAAAGATAAAATGTTTATAGTTAGTATATTGCTTCTATCCTTTTTTTGCTTTGTTAGTCCATTAAATGTTAAGGCTGAAGAAGATAACATTTTTGAAAGTGAAAGATTGTTTGCTGAATCTACTGGAGATGGTACTTGCCAAAGTACAACCCTTTGCGATAATGTGCTTGGAGATCCAGATGATCCTGATTGTACTGCTTATTGGTTACAATGGATACTTGATATAATTAAATATATTGCTATAGCAGCATTACTTGTTTTAAGTACTTTTGATTTTATTAAAGCAATTATTTCTAACGATAAAGATGCATTAAAAAAGGCAGGAACTACTGCTGCAAAAAGATTTATTTTTGTGGTAATTTTGTTCTTCTTACCAATTATTATTGATTTACTTATGCGTTTGTTTGGTGCATATGGCACTTGTGGGATTGAGTAGGTGAGATTGTGGCTGATATAATTTACAATTTTCTTTTACTGTTGGATGGAGTAATTTATAATTTGATAGATTGGCTTTATGATATATTCGACTTTTTAGCTAGAGTCAATATTTTTAGTAATGATACATATAGCGAAATTGTTCAACGGATTTATGTTATTTTAGGCTTGTTTATGCTTTTTGTTTTAGCTTATTCGCTTTTAAAAGCTACAATAAATCCAGATGAATTTGCTAAAGGTGAAAATTCTTTTCCAAGCTTAATAAAAAACGTGGTTATTTCTTTGGTAATAATAGTTTTGTTGCCAATGATTTTTACTGTTTCATTTAATATTCAAAACGTTGTTTTAAATAATGATACCATTCCAAGGTTGCTTTTGGGAAATTCTTTTGAAGATCAAATAGACTCTGATGCTGGTCATCGAATGGCATATTATACTTTTCGCGCTTTTTTCCATGAAAATGAAGATTGGTGTGAATCTGAGGGCTATTCGATATCAGATGGGACCTGTGCTCAAAACATTAGAGGTAACGGCGGATGGTTTGACCGTAATGGTGAGCCATTAAGCGATGTTAGAGCAGGAATAGAAAGTGGTGAGTCATTTTCAAATTATAGTAATTTTGGTGAAGCTGTAACTGCTGGTGAAATTCAATATATGTTTTTGTTATCTACGGCAGCTGGTATATTTTTAATATATGTTTTACTTAATTTTTGCTTTGATTTGGCAGTGCGTGTTGTAAAGCTTGCTTTTTATCAAATTATTGCCCCAATACCCGTTGTGTGTCGTATATTACCTGGCGGAAATATGAAAGATGTTTTTTCTAAATGGGTTAAACAAGTTATAAGTGTTTTTTTAGAGGTTTTTATAAGAATCGGTATAATGAATTTGGGCGTATTTTTAATAACAGAAATAATTGATAATTTTGATGGTATTTCTGGCCTTAATAGTTTAGATTTTACTCAACAATGTATTGTAATGGCTTTATTGATAATGGGTGTTGTAATATTTATTCGTCAAGCACCAAAATTGCTAGGAGATTTGTTACACTTAGATACAGGTGGTATGAAACTTGGCCTTATGGACAAACTTGCTATGGGTGGTGGATTACTTGCTGGCGCTGCTGTTGGAGGAATTGCTACTGCTGGAGCTAGGAATCTTGTTGCTGGTGGTAGAAATGTTTGGCAAAGAGGCAAGCAAACTGTTCAAAATGTTAGATCTGCACGTGGAGGCCGTGACAAGACAAAAGCTCTTTTAGGTGGTGCTGCTGGTGTTGCTGGATCGATTATAGGTGGAGCGGCTTCTACTGTGGCTGGCGCTGCTTCTGGTGGTGTTCGTGCTGGTCGAGGTGGAGTTAAGGCTAAGAATTTTAAAGATATGGCTGGAGCAGTTAGTCGTGGAGCGGATGAAGCTTATAATGCTAAATTGCATAGAGAGTCTTATAAATCAAGTCATAGAATTAATAAAATACCTGTTGTCGGTGGTGTTGTTGGTTCTGCTTTAGGACATGCTTCTGATACCGTTATGTCTGCTCGTGATTGGTTAACTGGTGGTGTTGGACAATTTGAAGAGCGTATTAAATTGGGTAAAGACTTTAAATCTGCTGGGGATGCTATTTTTGATGAAGCTGGCAAGATTCTAACGAAAAATTCAAATAATCCTGATGTAGTTGCTAAAATGACAAGTTTTAAAGGCGATACAAACGGAGATTTGTTGAATCTTTATAATAGTTATTCTGGTATGTCTATGTCAGCTATTGAGGCAGATATAAATAGACAATCTAATATAGTTGATTTTTCATCTTTTGTGGATCGCGATTCATATTATAGTGAAAAAATAGATATTACTACTGGTAAAAAAACACGTGTTTTTGACGCTCAAGGATATCAAAATGCTATAGATGCTGAAGCTAAAAAACATGCAATGAAAATGGCAAATTTGCGAAATATGTACTCACAACTTGAAAAGGAAACAAAATTGCATATTGTTAATACTGCGCTAGATTCTAATATGTCTATTAATGGTATTGATGATTCTAAACTTCAAGGTATTAGAGATAAATTTCAAGCATTTAATCAACAATATGTTCGCTATGGTGCTAGTGTTCATGATCCAGCTAGTGATAAAGATTATGGGTCAATTGATGTTACTAGAGATCCAGCACATGATATCGATAATATTACAACTGCATTTGCTAATATTGGTTCTGAAGCAAGTGCTAATGCTGCAAAATATCGTCAGGCAATGGAAAATAGAAAAGGAAATAAATAACGAAAGGATGAAAGGGAATGAACAATTATATAATACCTGCTAATTCAAAAAAATCACAACTTATTTTAGGTTTTTTTACCCCGGTTGATTTGATACTATTTGGTTCTGGTTGTGGGCTTACAGTGCTACTTTTGATATTGGTTCAGGAAGCAGCACTTGGGCAAATGATACTAATTCTTATGCCAGCATTAGTAACAGGATTTTTAGTTACGCCAGTACTTTATTATCATAATGTTTTACAGTTTATTATAAATGTCTTGAGCTTTGTTTTTAATCCAAGGCGCTATTATTGGAGAGGTTGGTGTGTGAAATATGACGCAAATGAAAAGTAGTGGAGTTAGCTATAGCGAAGACTGGTTGCCGGTTCGCCAAATAATGAATGGGATGATTCAGTTAGATGATGGATATTATGTAACTGGTGTTAAAATCATGCCTAAAAATATATTCATTATGGATGTTGGTAGCCAAAATAATGTTATTTATAACTTGCGAAATTTTTATAATTCTATTGATTATGAATTTTGGTTACTTATTGCTGATCGACCAGTAGATATAGATGTTTATGTTTCAAGACTACAACTTATGTATAATAATGCACAAAGTAGTGCTATTAAAAAACTTATTATGCAAGATATAAATAAAGCTAACTTATTTACTAGTGTTGAATACAATGTTGTTGATACAGAATATTATATATTATTTAAAGAAAAAAGATTAGAATTAGTTCAAAAGAAATTACATAATTTAATGAGTGGACTTGCTACTGCTGGTTTGCAATCAACTCAAGCTTCTAATAATGATTTAAGGATGCTTTTAGATAATTTCTTAAATGGTGGAGAACAAACTAGTTTTGGGGCGGTGATGTAATATGGCAAAATTAAAAAGTGAAATTGCTCCGAAAGGAATGGAGTTTAAACCAACTGAATTTGTAATTGGGGGAAAGTATGCAACTATTATGACAATTATTGCTTTTCCTAAAAGTATATCTCCGGGATTTTTATCTGGTATGACAAATATTAATGGTGTAAAGTTAGCTATTAAACATATTCCTATTGATTTTTCAGTTTTGCAAAAGATGCTTAATAAAGAGATTGCTGATTTGAAAGTGCGCTATCAAAGCGAAAAAGATCAAACTATGCAGGAAAGAATACGTCAAGATTATGAATCTTTGGAACAATTTATTCAAATGCTTGCAGCAACTCAAGCTAGGATATTTGATTTTCAAATGCATTTATTAATTACGGCCGATAATAAGGAAGAGTTGGAACTTAGAAAAATACAAGTTAGAAGTTATTTGGATGCCCTTGGAATGCGAGGAGTTTCTTTGATGTTTGAACAAGAGAAAGCTTTAAAATCAATATTACCAATTTTTCCACCACAAGATATCGAACAAAGAATAGGTACTCCAATTCCATCCGTTACTATTGCAGCAATGTATCCTTTTGTATTTGATAGTATTAAAGACCCTGGTGATGCTACTTTGCTTGGTGTTGATATATCTGGGGGAGTAATATTATTTAATCAATTTTTGTATCAAATACAAAAAGAAAATAACCGGAATAATGCCAATATAATTTTACTTGGTATGTCTGGTAGTGGTAAATCAACTGCTGCTAAAATATTACTTAGAACTCATATTAGAAATGGTTATAAGATTGTTTGTGTTGACCCAGAAGGTGAACTCGAAGAAATGGCTTATTCTTTAGGTGGAGATTTCTTAGACCTTGGTAAAGGTGGAGATTTTGGGATGATAAACCCACTAGAAATAGTAATCGATGCTGATGAAGAAGAAATTGAACAAGGTTTAGGTTATACAGTTTTAACAAGAACGTTGCAACAAGTTAAAGCTTTTATGAAGTATTATTCTCCAAGTATTGAAGAAGATGTTCTTACTATGTTTAGTGAAGTATTACAAGATACTTATAAACGTTACAAAATTGATTATGATACAGATTTTACTAAGTTAACAAGTGCAGATTATCCAACATTCGATGATGTTTATGCTACTATTAAAGGAAGACTTTTATCAATGACGGATGCAACACATGAACGTGATGTAATGGAACGTCTTGAACTTAAGATAAGACCTTTAGTAAAGGAACTTAGATTTTATTTTACTGGTCATACAACATTAAAAATTGAAAGTGATTTTATAGTATTTAATATAAAAGAACTTATGAATAGTGATGAAAATATTAAAAATGCATTATTCTTTAATATTTTAAAATATGCCTGGGGTTTGTGCTTAGATAAAGAGGTCAATACAGTAATGATGGTTGATGAAGCACATGTTTTACTTGCTGGTCATAATGAATTAGGAGCTGAGTTTTTAGCGCAAATTCAAAGACGAAGTAGAAAGTACAATACGGGAACAATTATCATTACGCAACAACCAACAGACTTTGCTGCTCCAAATATTATTACTCATGGTAAAGCAATATTTGATAATGCCTCTTATTACTTGGTTATGGGACTTCGTAAGCAAGCAGTAGATGACTTAGCAAAACTAATTGATTTAAATGAAGCAGAAAAAGATTCAATCAAATATTATAATCAAGGGGATGCATTATTTGTTTGTGGAAATAAAAGAATGCGTATTCAAATTGTTGTAACTCAAGAGGAACTTGATTCATTTGGATCTGGTGGAGGTTTTTAGTAGGTGATTTAATTGGATAGAAAAAGCATAAATAATAATAGACGTAATAAATTGTTATATGATCCTAATCAAAGAAGATTACAACGATTAGGAGCTTTTTCTATGAATGAAAATACAGAATATGAGGATGAAGATGTAGAAAATACAGAAGAAGAACAACCTCAAGAAGTTCAAAATAATGTTTCTGAGGCAAATGCCTTGGATGAACAAAATACTAATCAACAACAAGAAGGCCAAGATGAGACACAGCAGAATACTAGTTCTCTTAGAAATACAGCTCTTACTGCTGCAAGAAATGCAAGAAATATAGCTGCTCAAAAAGCTAAGCAAGTAGTATCTAAAGTAGCATCTAAGGTAGCTATGCGCATAGTTACATTTATTTTGGCTAATCCTTGGATTTTAGGAATTTTAGCTATTGCTGTATTTTTATTATTAATTATTATTATGATGGGGGCCGGTGAATCTTCTGCAAATAGTAGCTTAAATTCTTCTTGTGATACTTCTAGTGATGAAGCGAATTTAGTTACATTTGTTGGAACATTTGAAGGAACTACTTCAATATGTAATGGTGGTGCTGGGTATTTAGCAGAAGATATTGGTGATGGTGCTATATCAGCAGGAGCTGGTCTTACTAATGCTGCGGTTTCTGGGGCTACTAGTTTTATTGATGAAAATAATTATGGCTCGTATTTTCATTATAATGGTAGTAATTATTATATGAATTTGGGAGATTGTATTCCAGCAACTGTACTTGATAAAATGAAGATATATGTTTTGGAAAACAATTACGCATCTACTATAGATAGTATTAGTGAAAAATATGGTGTGACACTTACCCAATATCAAAAGGATGCGATAACTTCATTTAATTATAATTTAGGACCAGGTTATACAGAAGATTTGATTAGCGCTTATGCTAGCGGAGGATATGAAGGCTTATGGAATGAAATGAAACAATATATTTATTCCAATGGAGAAGTTTGGCCAGGATTAATGAGTAGAAGAAAAGCAGAATTTGCTTTATTTGTTACTGGAGATTATACTGATCAAGGTTTATTTTATTCAAGAGATAATGAAAATTATGATTATTATGATTCTGAAGGAGTTATGGATAGAGAAGCTATTTGTGAGTCAACTGGTGATGGTATGTTAACTACAATTGATGGCTATCAAGCTAGGCTAACAAGGCCTCTTAGAACGAATTCGTATTTTTATGATCAAAGTTCTGCTGGACAACTTGCCTATACTGATTTTGAAGGTGAATGTTCATGGTATGCTGGGCATCGAGCTAGAGAAATATTAGCAACAATGGGTTCTTCAAAAGAATGGAATTCGATGCCAGATGGTGGGCAATATTGTACGACTCCAGTAGAAGTTACCAGTGGTACTTTTCAAACATCAAATGATCCAGCATCTCCAAGGCCAGGTTCATTAATATCTTGGAATGACCCAGGTGATTATGGGCATGTGGCAGTTGTAGAAGAGGTATATGAGGATGGATCAATTCTTGTTTCTGAAGGATATATTTCATTAGGAATTGTAAGTGGGCGTAGCGAACTTAACTCTTATATGAATTCGATGGGAACCAGAAGTGGAAGAAAATATAATTGTGAAGGTAATAACTCGGGATGCTTTCATACTATTACGTTAACTCCAGATCAAATAAGAAACTATAATGGTCAAAGTTTTATTTGTTATATATATTTATTAGATTAGTGAGGCGAATATGAAAAAAATTATTTTGTTAATAGCTATTTTGTTTTTAGTAAGTGGTTGTTCGATAGAATATAATATTGAAATAATTGATGAAAATATTATTGAAAATATAGATGTATTTACAAGTGATATGGCTAATTTAGATACTCCCCAAGAAAATTATTATAATCGGAGTTATCGCAATATATTTGACGATATGTTTAATAGTAATGCTATGGCTTACTTTAATGATCCAAATTTTCAACTTTATTATGAGGGAATTCAACCTAATGTAAGTTATTATGACAAAAGTTTAATTAATGAATCTAATAGATATGGTGTTAATTTTTCGTATCGTTTTACATTTAATGACTATTATAGGTCTAGTGCTATAAAATCTTGCTTTGAAGATTTTACAATGATAAAAAATGAAGATATGTATTCTTTGAAAACTAATAATAAATGTAAGTTGTTTGATGTGTATACTTTATTAGATAGCGTAAGTATTAATATTGTTACTGATTATGATATTATTTATAATAATGCGGATGTAGTTAATGGCAATACTTATACTTGGAATATTACTCGGGATAATTATACCAATAAAAGTATTAGTATGTGGTTTGATACAATACCAGATGATTTGAGTAACTTTGATTCAAATAACGTACCGAGTGAAGATGACTCCAATTCAAATATTGAAGATGAAGAGACAACTCAAGAAGAGGAAAGTAATACTCTTAGTAGTAAACAAACTAATCTAATTATAATTGGGGCAATTTCTATTTTTGTTATAATATTTGTTGTAGTTATTGTAGTTAAAAAGAAAAGATTATAGTTTAAAGAATGGGTATTTTATAGTATAATAAGTATGAAAGAAAGGAAGTAGAGAATGAAATTTAAAATAGAGCCAAAAGATTTTATGCTATTTTGTATTTATTGTGGTTTATTACTTTATTTGTGTGCAATAGCGGTTTTAAATATTTCTTCTTTAGCTCAAGAAGGACAATTTTATGGCTTGCTTCCTTTTAGAGCTTTTACCGGAATGTATTTGCCTGTTACACTTTTGCTTTTTTTGGGAGCATTAATTGCTATATTTTCAAGTGTCTCTTCATATATTTTTAAGCGTGATAAAGGAAGCCATGGAGTTGGTTTGATTTTTAAAGGAAAATCAAGTGATGGGTATTCTAAATGGGCGAGTGATAAGGACATAAAAAGCGAAGATAGTGTGGTTAGAGTTGATCCTTTAAGTGATAATTTAGATGCTGCTGGTATTCCTTTAATTAATAATGGTAAAGAAATCTGGGTTGATAATGGTGAATATCATAATCTGGTAATAGGGTCTACTGGTAGTGGTAAAACACAAACAATAGTTAAACCAATGGTGAATTTGCTGGCTAAGAAGGGTGAAAGTATGATTATTACTGACCCTAAAGGAGAAATTTACAAATATAGTGCTTCATATTTGAAAGAACGGGGTTATAATATTATTGTTCTTAATTTCCGGGAACCTCAAAGAGGGAATTCTTGGAATCCGTTAACTTTACCTTACAAATATTATACTAGTGGTAATCAAGATAAAGCAATTGAATTATTAAATGACGTTGCATTAAATATTTTATATGATCCAAGTAATAAATCGGAATCTGATTTCTGGGAAAAATCAGCAGCTGACTATTTTTCTGGTTTAGCTTTAGGATTAATGGAAGATGCTAAAGAACGAGAAGTAAACTTAAATAGTATTAATTATATGAGTGCTGTTGGGGAAGAAAGGTATGCAACAAGTAATTACATTAAAGAATATTTTGGCCTTAAAGGGGAAAAGTCGACACCTTACATTTTTGCAACGAGTACAATAAATGCTCCGAATGATACTAAGGGTGGTTTACTTGCAACATTTAGACAAAAGATAAGAAACTTTTCAACTGGAGAAGCTTTAAGTGAAATGCTTTCGTATAGTGATTTTGATATGCGGAAAATTGGTGAAGGAAAAACGGCAATTTTCATGATTATTCACGATGAAAAAAAGACATATCATAGTTTAATGACTATATTTATTAAGCAATGTTATGAAACATTAATTGATGTTGCTCAAGAAAATGGTGGTAAACTTCCTATCAGAACCAATTTTATACTTGATGAATTTGCCAATATGCCTCCGCTTAAGGATGTGGATGCCATGGTATCAGCTGCAAGAAGTCGGGATATTAGGTTTACATTCATTATTCAAAACTTTGCCCAACTTAATGATGTATATGGGGATAATGTGGCAGAAATTATTAAAGGAAATTGTGGTAATTTGGTATACTTAATTAGTACGGAAATGAAAGCATTAGAAGAAATATCTAAGATGTGTGGAGAAGTAAAGGTCACTGATGATAAGGATAAAAATGCAACAAGGCCATTAATTTCCATAACAGATTTACAAAAAATGAAATTGTTTGAAGCAATTATAATAAGACTTAGAATGAGTCCATTTAGAACTAAGTTGGAACCTGATTTTAAAATGAATTGGGGAATTGAAAGAAAAGAAGAACCATATCCAACAAGAATGAAACAAGAAGTTGAGATATTTGATTTAAAGAAATTTGTTATGGATGAAAAAAGCAAAAAAATGGCTAATTCCGGAGATTTTGGCTTTGGAAGTCCTAATCCATTTAAACCTGTAATGGGAGGTTTTCAACCATTTGGAAACTTGAATAATAGTAATCCAATGAGTACTAAAAACGATTTTAATTCTTTGGATATAGATAGCATGTTAAAAGATTTAGATGAGAAATTTAAAGAATTAGATCGCCAGGAAGCAATGAAAAAGCAAGAAGAAAAGATAGAATTACCTAAGAAAAAAGAAATTACGCCATTAGATAATCCTTTTTTGACTAATGAAATTAAGGAGACTGTAAAACCTAAAGAAGTAATTGAGGAAGTAAAACCTAAAATAAATGTTGATGGGGACAGTAAAGTAATTGATGAAAATATTATTAGTGATGATGAATTCTTTGATGATTTTTTTGATGACGATGAATAGTTATAAGCCGTCGTCTTTTTTTTAGTCTTACATATTCTAATAATGTGATAAGTATGAAAAAAATAATGTATAGTGATTATAATCCAGCTATGGGACTTTTAATAGATGTTCAACATCCTTTGGATTATAAGGAGAATCCTACACCTAATAGTAAGAATATGTATGCAGATAAACTTATGTTAAATTATAAAACGGTACTTGATAAAGATAAAAAATATTTTATTATTTGTAGTAAGGGCTCATTAAGTAAAAGAGTAGTTGCTATGCTTGAATATTTAGGATATGATGTAACACAAGTAATAAGATAAGAATTACAAAAATGTAATAGTAATTTTAGAGATTTTGTATTATACTATGAATAGTGGTTTTTATGGGAGAAGTGTTTAGTAACTTTTATAATTTTATAATGAATACTATTGATGCAATGGGAGTATATGGACCTTTGTTAGGGTCTCTTTTTATCGTGCTTGAATCTATTATTCCGCCGCTTCCATTATTTGTTTTTATTACTATAAATTTTTTAGCTTTTGGGTATGTAATGGGATTTATTATATCTTGGGTTTGTACAATAATAGGTTGTGTTATTTCATATTTCCTAGTTAAGAAATTATTACGGAATTTTGTCGTAAAAAAAATAAAGAATGTTGATTTGCTTAATAGATGTATGCATTATATTGAAAATATGTCATTAACTAAAATTACAGTTATTTTAGCAATTCCTTTTACTCCTGCGTTTATGATGAATATAGCTGCTGGATTAGTTAATATGAATTTTAAAAAGTTTTTTATTGCTATATTGATTAGTAAAATATTTTTAGTTTATTTCTGGGGATTTGTAGGTACAAGTTTAGTAGAGAGTTTTCAAAATCCTAGTAGTTTAATTACTGTTGTGGTAATGATGCTTTTAGCATATGGTATGAGCTTGATAATAAAAAAAGTATTTAAAGTTAATTAAATACTAAGTTAGTTTTCGAGTTAAATGTTCTTCAGACGTATTTTCGATTATTTGTTCTATAGTACTTTCTATATTGATATCGTAACTAGTAAATGTAGATTCATATATATAGTCATATGGTTCAATGTCAATATTAGCTTTTTGATAATGTTTAATGCAATCTAAATTGAAAATTATAAGGGAGTCAACAACAAATGAGTTTAATTTTTTTTGGTCTTCACTAGAAATATTGTTATAGCCTTTAACTTTTATAAATATTGCATCAAAGTCTTGAGATAATTTTTGGAAGTCTATCCAATTATCTGTTCGAGGATAATGTTTTTTTAAGAAATCTAATTCGTTAGTATTTGTTAAGGTAAATACATTCGCATTATTTTTTAAAGTTATTAAAACTGCGGGGATTTTGAATGGGTCTCCGTTTTTTTGTTTATAAAATAAAACATATGGATTCATAGATAAATATTCCATCCAAGGATTAAATTTTATGTTTTCTGGGTCTTGAATTGTTGCCCATAAACCACCGCTGGGTTTAATACTAGAATTCGTAATTGGTTGTTCTAAATCTTTGGCTAAAAAGTTAGTTCCAATACTTAAATAATTTTGCATTTTGAGCCTCTTTTCCGTAAAATAGATTACTATTATAGCAGTAATTCTTTTTAAAGTCAAAAAATTATTGTATAATTGTGTTAGGTGATATGATGGATAAATTTATAGAGAATTATTTAGATAAAGTAATAGCTGTAGTGGTAATTTTGGTAGTTGCTTTTATTTTAAATAGAGTAATTGATAGTGTTATTAATCGGACAATTCGACATAAAAGAAAGAAAAATGTTACAACACTTTTGATGTTTATAAAAAGAATAAAAAAAGTAGTTATTTGTTCTTTAGCAATATTAATTTGTTTAACTCAATTTGATGTATTTAATTCATTTTCAGTAACTATTTTATCTGGTTTAGGAATTGGGTCTGTTGTTGTTGGCTTAGCTGCGCAAGAAAGCTTAAAAAATTTTTTTGGTAGTGTTGCCATAGTAACTGGAAATCCTTATGAAGTTGGAGATTTTATTGAATGTGTTGATAAAGCTGTAAGTGGAACTGTTGAAGATATTACAATGCGGCATACAATTATTAGAACGATTAATAATAGAAGAGTAATTATTCCTAATTGTGAAATGAATACCTATACAATAGAAAATTTTAATTATAGTGAAAATGAAAATGTAAAGCTAGTAGATTATGAAATTTCTTATGAATCAGATGTCGATAAAGCGATGAAAATATTAAAAGAGGAAATGGAAAAGTTATATCATCCTAATCCAAAGGGAAGAAATAAAGATGTAGAATTTCCAAAAGTTAGAGTTCTAGAATTAGGGGATGATGGAATTAAACTTCGAGCTTGGATATGGGGAGATAATAATAGTGATGTATTTGAAAACATGTATCAACTTAATTATGCAATAAATAAAAGATTTCCAAAGGAAGGTATTGAAATACCTTATCCACACGTTGAAATAGTTGAAAATAAGAAAACAAAAGGAAAAAAGTAAAATGAAATTTACAAAAATGCATGGAGCTGGTAATGATTATATTTATATAAATTGTTTTGAAGAAGATATTGTTCCAGAAGAAATGATAGATGATATTATTGCCATGAGTGATAGACATAAAGGCATCGGTAGTGATGGCGTAATATTTATTATGCCAAGTAAAGTCGCAGATGCACGAATGCGTATGTTTAATGCTGATGGCTCAGAAGGTAAGATGTGCGGCAATGGGATAAGATGTGTTGGCAAATATGTTTATGAACATGGAATATCTCACAATAATCCATTACAAATAGAAACGGCATCAGGTATAAAAATATTAAATTTAGAAGTAGTTCAAGGTAAAGCAGAAACTGTTACAGTTGATATGGGAAATCCTATTCTTGATCCTAAATCGATACCAGTAGATTTAGATGTAGAAAAGGTTATAAATTATCCACTTGTAGTAAACAATCAAGAATATTTAATAACTTGTGTTTCAATGGGAAATCCTCACTGTGTTATATTTACTGAGGGAATAGATTATTTAGATTTAGAAAGTATTGGTCCATTATTTGAAAATAATCCAATATTTCCCGAACGAACTAATGCAGAATTTATTGAAATAATTGATGATAAAACAATGAAAATGCGCGTTTGGGAACGAGGTAGTGGAGAAACCCTTGCTTGTGGAACTGGTGCTAGCGCTTCAGTTGTAGCAGCAATTTATAACAATATATTTACTCGTGATCAAGAAATAGAAGTAATTCTTAAAGGTGGAGAATTATATATAACATTAACTAGTGATAATCATGTTTTCATGCGTGGTAGTGCTACTGAAGTATTTACTGGAGAATATAAACTAAAAAAAGTTATAGTCTATAAAAGTCAAGTAAAGAGTACTTTGACTTTTTATATATTGAATTATTCCTCGAACAAGAAATAATTCAATGTATGTATAAGATAATTTCTTGTTTGAGAAATAACTTGACAATGTATTTTTAGTATTATATAATTTATATAGGTGATAAAAATGCTTAAAAGAGAAAGTTATTTATCTAGAATTAGGGGTTTTTATAATAGTGATTTAATAAAAATCTTAGTTGGAATAAGAAGATGTGGTAAATCAGTTATTTTAAGACAAATCATTGATGAATTAAAAGAAAATGGCTGTGATGATGAACATATTATATTTATAAACTTTGAATATATTGAATATGAAGAATTAAGAGATTATAAAAAACTTAATACTTTTATAAAAGATAAAATAATTGATAATAAGAGATATTATATTTTTTTAGATGAAATTCAAAAAGTTGAAAAGTTTGAAGAAGTAATCAATTCTTTAAGAGCATCTACTGATAATACTAGTATATTTATAACAGGATCAAATAGTAAATTATTATCTAAAGAATTATCCACGGTTTTATCAGGAAGATATGTTTTATTTAATATTTATCCTTTATCATATAAAGAATTTACTCTTTTATCTAAAAAGAATCCTTTATCCGAAGAGACTTTTTGGAATTATGTTAAATGGGGAGGTCTTCCTAACAGATGTGAGTTTAGTGATGATAATAATATAAGGGATTATTTACATAGTGTTTTTGATTCTATTATATTAAGGGATGTTGTAGATAATCTAGGTTTAAAAGATATATTGTTATTTAATTTATTATTACAATACATTGTTGATACTACAGGTAGAGAGTTTTCAGCTGAAAATGTTATTAATTATTTGAAAAGTGAGGGTAAGTCCATATCAACACAAACTTTATATACATATTTAGATGCATTATGTAAGGCTTTAATAATTAATAAAATATATAGATATGATATACATGGTAAGGCTATACTTAAAACATTAAATAAGTATTATATGACTGATTTAGGTATTGCTCAAATAAAGAATAATAATTTTGAGATTAATAAAAGTTTTGCTATTGAAAATGTTGTATATAATGAATTATTAAAACGAGGATATGATGTTTATATAGGAAAAACTAAAAATGGAGAAATAGATTTTACTGCTATTAAAGGTAATATAAAAGAATATTATCAAGTTACTTATTTGTTAGATTCTGATAAAGTAATTGATAGGGAATTTAATGCATTTAATACAATAGATGATAATTACCCTAAATATGTTCTTTCACTTGATAAAACTGATTTTTCACGGGATGGTATAATTCATAAAAATATAATTGATTGGTTATTAAGTGAATAGTAATGATTTATATAAAAATGTCAAGTTAAATAAAAAATAGCGAAGAGCTATTTTTTATTTTGTGAATAATACTTTTTCAGATTTGTATTGTTTGATAATGTAATAGATAACTATAACTATTATGATTATTGTTGATGCAAACATGAGTATTAAATGTAATATGTTTAGATTGCCATTAGTAATATCTGTGAATATTACACTGAAATTGATGAATGGAATAATTGATAATAACCAATTGTTGGATATGTTTAGCATGAAAGCAATCATTCCTGGAAAGAAAGCAATGAATGTAAGTGGAGTTAAAGCACTTTGGGCTTCTTTGAAGGTTTTGGACATACTTGCTATTGCTATACATAAGCCACTGATCATGATTGAGAATGCTATGATAATAACTATAGAACTAATAATTATTGGAGCATTTAATAGATTAGCACCATTATAGATATCAAATGTATTTTGGATATAGATAATAGCTAGAATTGCTAATATCAGGCTTAGTAAGCCCGTTATTATTGATGATAATGTAACACTAAGTAATTTACCAATAATGATATCTTTGCTTTTGATTGGGAATGTTAGAAGTGTTTCTAATGTTCCTCTTTCTTTTTCTCCAGCAGTGGCATCAGTTGCAGGATATGTTGCTGATACAGTTATAGCCATAAGGATAAATAGAAAGGCATAATTTACTATGTAGTTACTGTAGAAGTTTTGTTGTTCAATACTTTTTTGTTCATAAGTAAGTAGGTTGTTAAATGTATTAACATCGACATTATTTTCAGTAAGGTAATTGGCTTCTAGAACAGATTTATAACTTTCTAAGTAGCTTTGAGCCATGGAAGCTGCCCCGCTACTTTCGATGTTGGCTTCATCATAGTTGATAACGTAGTTATTGTTTTCTTTAGTTATATAACTGTTTAGTTCTTTGTTATTAAAACTGTTTTCTAGCTCTTCGGTTGAAGCAACAGTGTAATCAATTTCTAAATTATCTAGTATTTCAATTTCTGTAGGACTTAATTCGTAATTGAAACCTATTTTATTGTAAGCTTCAATGTTAGCTTCTGTTTGACTTTGGAATAAAGCTGACATACCTATAATTATTAAGGGAATAAATATAGGTATTATTAGCATCATAGCTAAAGATTTTTTATCACGGAATAGTTCACGTAATTCTTTTTTTAAAATAAGTAATGTTTTATTCATGAGTGTCACCTACTAAAGTAAAGAAAGCATCACGAAGATTTGTGGTTTTTGTTTCTTTTTTAATTTGTTCTGGAGTCCCAGTAGTAATAATTTTTCCTTTATTAACCATGATAATCATATCACAGATGTTTTCTGCTTCTTCCATATAATGGGTTGAATAAAGAATAGTCTTTCCTTTTTCTTTTTCACTTTTGATAAAGTTTAAAATTATTTGACTAGTTATAATGTCTAGACCACTTGTTGCTTCATCAAGTATGTAATATTTTGGATTATGGACCATGCATCTAGCAATGTTAACTCGTTGAGTTTGGCCAGTTGATAGTTTTTCAATGCGATTATAAAGGAAAGCATCCATATTAAGTATTTTGCTTATTTCCTTTATTCGGGTATCAATTTCACTAGCAGGAACATCGTATATTTCTGCACACATTTTAAGTAGTTCGTATGGTGAAATAGTGCCATAAATTTTGGTGTTACCAGAAAGATAAGCTAACATCTTTTTGATATCAGTTTCATTTTTTTCATAAGTTAAATCATCGATGGTAATACTTCCCTTGTTTGGTGTCATGATACCAGCAATCATACGAAGTAGTGTTGTTTTACCAGCACCATTTGGACCAAGGATACCTAATATTTCTCCTTCTAAAACATCAAATGATAAATCATTCACAGCAGTAAATTCAAGGCGCTCTTTTTTCTTGTTAGTTTTAATAAATTTTTTGGTTACATTTTTAATCGTAATCATAATTTCCTCCTTCACAATTATATTATAGTGACAATATTCTGTAAATAGATTTTTAGTTGTTTCTATCTTACTTTTTAAATTATGGTATAATTTATATGATAAGGAGGTAGTTATGAAAGCAGTAGCTATCAAAGATGTTAAACAATTTGAAATAAAAGAAATTCCAGAACCAAATCCTGATGGAAAGAAAGTTATTATTGAAGTTAGTAAAACGGGTATATGTGGTTCTGATATTCATTATTGGGTAAATGGAGAACCGAAAGGCTTGGTAATGGGACATGAATTTTCTGGTGTAGTATTAGATCCGGGAGATCGTTTAGATTTAATTAAAGGAGATAGAGTAACGGCATTACCAATATCACCATGTGGTAAATGTGAAGCATGTCAAAATGGTGATGTACAATTTTGTCCAGAAACTTGGAATCAAGCAGTTGGTTTGTCAGTAGATAATCCTGGAGGACTTACTAGCAAGATTGCTGTTCGGAGTGATATGGTTATTAAAGTACCAGATAATATTCAGGATGAAGAAGTGGCAATGGTAGAACCACTTGCTGTAGGACTTCATGCTGCTCATTTAGGAAGAATTGCTGTTGGTGATGATGTTTTAGTAATTGGGGCTGGTATTATTGGCTTTGCTTCTGCAGAATTTGCGAAGAAAGAAGGCGCAAGTTATGTAGCTATTACAGAAACTAATAAAGCAAGAGGACAAAAAGCTGTTGATTTAAAAGTTGCAGATGAATACTATGATGCAACAGATAAAGATTTAGTTAGTAAGTTAATGGCAAAAACTAATGGGGGATTCGATGTAGTTATCGAATGTGTCGGTAATGGGGCTGCTGTAAATAGTGCGTTATCTTTGGTTAAGCCTGGTGGTATAGTAGTTTTAGTTGGAGTTGCAACAGATGCAGTACCAACTTATACAGTAATGGCTGTTATGAAAGAATTAGTTGTTCAAGGGGCGATTGCTTATACTTATAATGAATTTAAATCTTGTATTGATTTAATAGCTCGTAAGCAAGTTGATGTGCTAAAATTCGTCGATGATATTGTGCCTTTAGAAAGAGTACAAGAAGCGTATGAAAGACTAACAAGTGGAACAGATGCGGCGGTTAAGATTTTAGTTGATCCAAAGAAGTAAGATATGTGTTTTAAAGCATGTCTTTTTTTGTTATAATGTATAGCAAGTTATGAAAATTTTTGCGCAAGCAAAAAGTTTTATAACTGCATTGTACTATGATTTCTAACAAAAAGTCATGTAAGGGGAAAGTAATATATTTATTTTGATTGCAATTATTCAGTTATATATTTTTTCTAAAAAAATGATTAAATTTAGTTGAAATGCTTTTTTGATAGTAAAAGGGTTAATGTGTTTACATTTGTTTTTTCCATTCTTAATATTAGAAAATAAATAATCATTTGTTATTTTGTCTTTGTTTTGTAACCAATATGCACGTAACAACTTTAGAGTAATTTTTGGAAGTGGAACATATCTTTCTTTATTACCTTTGCCAATTACTCTTATTTTGTGTTCTTTAGATAAAATATCTGATACTTTTAAAGAAGCAACTTCAGATATACATAAACCTGAGCCATAAGCCAGTATTATCCAAATTTTATGTTTGATATTAAATTCATTATTAAAAATAGAGATAACTTGTTCTTTAGTAAGTAAAGCTTTCCCTTGTGATATTGTTTGAATCTGTTAAGACAGCTAAGGTAGTTGTTAATAGTTCTTTCGCTACATCCACGTGTCTTAAGTAGATCTTTGACTTTTTGTAAGTCATTAGTCATATAAAAAAAATTCTTTCTATCTCAACTAGAAACAAAGGTCTTGCTTATTTTTTTAAATTGGTTATAATATTACCTGTACAAAGCAAGAAAGTATGTTTCAGGTGAGAATCCATATGATGATAGACATGTGGCATCGGAATTTACAATAGAATAATAGAATTTTATTATGCTTTTGTGCTATACTTTTATTGGGTGATGCAATAATGATTGAAGAATTAGAAAATAAGTATGTAGATTTATTAATTAATAGATGTTTGAGTTTTAAGAATGGTAATTCTTTATTTATTAATTATTATAGTGATAATGATGCCTTTGTGGAAAAATTAGTAACATCAGCAAAATCTAGAGGTATAGAAGATATCTATTTAGATAAAAATGATAAAGAAGAAAGACATCAAAAATTACTTCAGAGTGTTGAAGAAATAAATAATGATGATTATTTTGATGATCATATATGGGATGAGTATGCCAAAAAGAATGCGGCATTCTTGATGCTTTCAACAGAATTTCCCGGTTATTTTGCAGATATTCCATCGGAAAATATGACTGCGGCTGCGCTTAAATCTAGAACTAGTAAGCCAGTTTATAAGTTAAAGCAACTTACTAATGATATTTCTTGGTGTATTGCTGTAATACCAAATAAAATTTGGGCGAAGAAAAAATTTCCGGATTTAAGTGAAGATGATGCTTACAATGAATATTTTAAATTGATGTGTCATTGTACAATGGTCGATAGGGAAAATCCGATAGAAGAGTGGAATAAATTTTTGGATAGACAAAGAATGTTAGTAAGTAAATTGAACGAATTGCAAATTACAAAAATGCATTATACTAATTCTTTAGGAACTGATTTGGTTATTGGACTTTCTCCGGATGCTTTATGGCAATGTGCAGGATATGAGGGCGATGATACAATAGTTAATATGCCAACTTATGAAGTATTTACTTCACCAGATTACAGATTAACAGAGGGAGTAGTTTATGCATCAAAACCTCTTATGTATGGGGGAGCACTTGTCGATAAATTTTGGGTTAAATTTAAAAATGGTAAAGTAGTAGATTATGATGCAGAAGTAGGTAAAGAAATATTAAAAGGTATTATTGAAAGTGATGAATACTCATGTTTCTTAGGAGAATGTGCATTAGTTGATAAGAATACGGCGATAGCACAAACTAATTTTGTTTATGGAGAGACTTGTTTGGATGAAAATGCTTCTTGCCATATAGCCCTTGGAGATGCATTTCCAGAATGTTTGAAAGGTGCTGAAGATGAAAGTATCGACGAAAGAAGAGAAAGGGGACTAAATCACTCAGATAATCATGTTGATTTTATGATTGGAACAGATGATTTAAATATAGTTGCAGAAACTAAAAATGGAGAAATGTTAATATTTAAGAATGGAGAATTTAATTTATGAATGAATTACCAATAGATGTTTTAGTTAATAAAGATAATTTGCTTCCAAGTGATTATTATCCAAAGGATTTAATTACAACTGATGAAAATGAAAATAATTTTCATAAATATAACGATCATCAATTGAAGCCGATGATAAGAAGAGATATTTATCCGTATGTTCAAAAAATGATAGAAGATGCTAAACAAGAAGGGGTAGAAATAATTGTTGATAGTGGATATAGGTCATATAATTATCAACAAAAAGTATTAGACAAGTTAATTGAAGAAGTTGGAGATGCCGCATATCAAAAAGTAGCGTTACCAGGTGCTAGTGAACACCAAACGGGCTTAGCTTTTGATATAGCATACTATCGTAATGGTGTGTTTGATGATGATGTAAAGGAAGAAGATAAGGAAGCTATTTGGCTTGCTAATAATTCTTATAAATATGGATTTATTTTAAGATATCCTAAAGGTAAAGAAGAAATTACAGGATTTCAATTTGAGCCATGGCATTTTAGATTTGTTGGCTTAGAGCTTGCTCACAAATTATATGAAGAAGGCATAACTCTAGATGAATATTATGCAAGAAAAGAAAATACAAGTTTAAAAAGATAATTTAAAAGTTTTTCCAATTCAACCAAAAACTTTTTAAGTTAATTGAAAGTATTGGTGAGGAATTTGTATTTATTAATAAAAAATACATGACAAATTGACAAGTAAAATTAAAATACCGCCAAAAAATGCAATTTTTGGCGGTATTTTATCAATGCACGACAAAATGTCATATATAATCTTTTATTATAGAATATTCCTTTATTAAATCATTTAATTTAAATGTTGCATTGGCACTTGATGGACTGGGAAGACAAAATATAGGTATTGTTGTTTTATAATTCTTAATTAAATTGTTATAAGCGGTTTTTCCGGTGCAAAAGACGGCTTGGATGTTGGCAATTTTTGTTATCATATCAATGTCATTTAATTCGTAGTTTTTGATTGAGGCATCACTTGATGCATGAATATCACAAGATTTAAATACATCCCATAAGGCTATATGATTATCATGTAAAAATTTAATTTTATCTTCTTTTGTTTGTAGCTTAGTATTAAATAAATGTTCTAGTATTGGCCAAAATCTATTGGATTGATGAGCATAATAAAATCCTATTTCTCGGGATTTGATACTAGGAATACTACCTAAAATTAAAATTTTAGAATGATTATCATATATTGGAGATAACTCATGAGTTACTAACATATTCATCACCGTTTTTAAGTATTATAACAAAACTGTAATAATTTTTACAGTTTTTGTTTGCTATAATTTTAGTGAGGGAGGGATTTATGCTATTAATTATTTCTATACCTTTTATAGCATTAGTAATTATAGTGGTGGGAAAAATAATAAATATAAGGAGAGATTTACCTAGGGTGTTTGAAAAAGGTTTTACTGGTAGTAATCGTAATAAAGAATATGCAACAGGGATTGGTCTATATTTATGTAAAAAATTATGTAATAAATTAAATTTAGATATAAATATAAATTCAGAAGAAGGAATATATACGGAAGTTAGGATAAATCTACCTAATAGTGATTATAATTTGCAAATTAGTAGTAGATAATATTTCTTAAGTAAGATATAATGTAAGTATATGGAGAGTGAAATTAATGAAAAAAATTGTGCTTAGTTTATTGGTGTTGCTTGTTATGCCTTTGATGGTTAGTGCTGCTAGTGTGGATGTTCCTAGTGCTGATATGTCTTTAAATATTCCTGATGAATGGTATGTTTTTACTAGAGAAAATATTGAAAATAATCCTGATTTAGATGAATTAGATTTAACATATGAATTTATGAATGAATTAATGAATGAAAATGATATGTATGTTGATGCATTTGATGATGAAGAAGAATTTATTGTTTCTGTTGTGGATGTGGAAGATGTTGGAAATTTAAATGATTATTTCGATTCGGAGATAGAAGATTTAGCGGTAGAAATTCAAAGCATTGCGGGAGCAGATAGTTATGAACTTTATGAAAATGATTATAAGTTTATTTATTTGGAATATATGGATGCCGGATATTACATAATTAATTATTATACAATTATAGCGGATAGAGCTTATACTTTTACTATTCAAAAGGAAACAGAATTTACTAGTGCAGAAAAGGATTCTTATAAAACGATAATTGATTCAGTGAATTTTGATAATTATGTTGGAGTTGATAATAGTAAAGAAACTTTAGTTGTAGCTATTGGACTTGGCTTAGTGGTTGCTTTGGGAGTTGCTGCAGTCATAATTGCTAAAGTAAAGGGAAAGAATGAAGTGAAAGAAAGTAAAGAAAATGTCTAGAATATTCTAGATGTTTTTATTTTGCTTGGGAATATGTTATTATTATAATACTAGGTGATTATGATGATGGTTAATGATATTCCAAAGATTTTGTTACATTTGCATTTAGATGGGGCCATCGATATAGATGATGCTTTTAAATGGGTAAAAGAAGATGGAATAAAAATATCTAAAAAAGATTTATTAAGAGAATTACAGGTGGATGAAGAATGTCATAGCTTAAATGATTATTTAAAAAAGTTTGATCTTCCTTGCAAGTTATTACAAACATGTGAGAGATTAGAAATTACATCATATCATCTTTTTCAAAAATTGGTTAAGTTAAATGTGGTTTATGCTGAAGTGCGTTTTGCACCACTAAAACATTTGGAAAAGGGACTTACCTTAGATGATGTGGTAATTTCTGTTATTAACGGGTTTAATAAAGCAAATGTAGAATCCGGAATTATGGGAGGAATAATTCTTTCTTTGATGCGGGGAGAAGAGTATGAAAAAAATAAAAAAGTTGTCGATGTTGCTAAAAAATATCTGGGGAAGGGTGTGGTAGGTATTGATCTAGCGGGAGCAGAAGCGTTATATCCGACGAAGGATTATGTGCAACTTTTTAGTTATGCTAAAACATTTGAAATCCCTTTTACGATTCATGCTGGGGAAGCGGCAGGAGTAGAAAGCATTAAGGCTGCTTTAGATACTGGTGCTAAGAGAATAGGCCATGGTGTGAAAGTAATTGATGATGAAGCGTTAATGGAAAGAGTAATCAAAGAAAATATTTTATTGGAAGTATGTGTTACAAGTAATTATCAAACTGAAGCAATAAAAAGGAGACATCCAATAGAAAAGTTGTATAGAAAGGGAGTAAAAATATCTATTAATACTGATAATGATACAGTATCAGGTATTAATATAAATAGAGAATATGCAAGGATATTACAAGAAACAAAGATGGACATTGAGGATTTAATAAAATGTAATACAAATTCAATTCCATTTATATTTGCGGATGATAAGACAAAAAATAAATTGTTGAATATGTATGAGGAGATTAAAAAATAATCTTCTTTTTTTAATAATTATTGACAAGTGTAATATACTGTTATATACTGTATAACAAGGAGGCGCAATGAAGTTAATTATAAGTAATAGTAGTTCAGTACCTATTTATGAACAGATTAAAAAAGCTATGATTGAGCAGATAATGAATGGGGAATTAAAAGAAGATGAAACCTTACCTTCGATTAGAAACTTAGCACAAGATATAAAAATTAGTGTTATGACGATAAAGAAAGCTTACGATGAGCTAGAAAGTGAAGGTTATATTATTTCAAGGCAAGGTAAAGGAACTTTTGTGGCTCCTAAAAATACTGAGCTTGCTAGAGAACAAGCAAATAAAGATATTGAAAGACATATTGAAGATGTAGTTAATATAGCTAAACAATTTAAAATAAAAAAAGATGACCTTAAAGATTTAATTGAAATATTTTATGGAGATGATAATAGTGAATAAAGGTATTGAAATTAAAAAATTAATAAAGAGATATGATAGTAATTTTCAATTAGGTGAATTAAGTTTGGATATTCCAGCTGGTGAGATTATTGGCTTAATCGGGGAAAATGGGGCCGGAAAAACTACATTAATTAAGTCAATTTTAGACATTTTGAAAATTAATAAAGGAGAAATAAAAATCTTTGGAAAAGATGTTAAGAATAATGAAACTCTTATAAAAGAAGATATTGGAGTAGTTTTGGATAATTCATTTTTTCCAGAAGTTTTGAATGCTAAAGATGTTGACTCAATAATGAAAAGTATCTACAAAAGTTGGGATAGTAATCTTTATTATACTTATTTAAAAGATTTTAATATTCCAGTTAATAGCAGTATTAAAAAGTTATCAAAAGGGATGCGAAAGAAATTGGAAATTGCTACAGCTCTTGCGCATCATCCTAAATTGTTGATTTTAGATGAGCCAACGAGTGGATTAGATCCTGTTATTAGAAATGAAGTTTTAGATATATTTTTAAAATTTATTGAAGATGAAAAGCATACTATTTTGTTTTCTACTCATATAACTAGTGATTTGGAGCATATTGCAGATGAAATAGTTTTTATTAATGATGGTAAAATTTTGTTGAATAAATCTAGAGATGACATATTAGATAATTATGGAATACTTAAATGCGGTTTAGAGGAATTTAGTAAAATTGATAAAAAGGATTGTGTTGTTTATAAAAAGAATAAATATAATTATGATATTTTAGTTAATGATAAAGAAAAGATGAGTAAAAAATATAAAAATATGGTCGTGGATAAAATAACATTAGAAGATTTAATGGTGTTAATGATAAAGGGGGATAAAACATGCTAGGTTTGATAAAAAAAGATTTGTTGATGATTAAAGGAAATCTTAGACAAGCAATATTATTTCTAGTAGTATTTATAATATTGGCTTTACAGGAAAATAATATTATAGTTATTGTGCCTGTATTTGTTTCGATGATGATTTTTATGACAACGTTTAGCTATGATGAATATAATAAGTGGGAAGCTTATGCTATATCTTTACCCGTTTCTAGAAAAAATATAGTAAAAGCTAAGTATTTTGCTAGTATAATTTTGTGGGCAATTGCTCTCTTAGTAACTGCTGTTATCACAGTAGTTATGGGGATTTTTGAACAAAATATAAATTATTCAGAAATGATTGGAATGATTTTAGGATGTGTATTTTCTATAGTACTTCTTGAGGCGCTAATGTTTCCTTTAATATTTAAATTTGGAGTAGAAAAAGGGCGTATTGGAGTATTTATAGGTGTATTTGTTATTGCAGCATTGCTCGGTTTTATATTTACAGGAATAGATTTAGAAAATGCTAATGGTTTTATTGAATTTTTTAATAATTACTATTATATATTAATACCTTTAGTTGCGGTTATATTAATGGTAATATCTTATTTTGTATCTAAAAAAATATATTTGAAGAAAGAATTTTAGAAGAACAATTGATGTTGTTCTTTTTATTATCAATTAAAAAACACTTGAACGGGAGCTACTCCCTGGTAGTATATTTAAGATGTACTAGGAGAAAATAGTATGGAAGGAAGGGATATTTTATGGAATATGTTAAATTAAATAATGGGGTAGAAATGCCAATCTTAGGTTTTGGGGTATATCAAATACATAGAGAGGAAACTAAACATTGTGTATTAGATGCAATAAACGTAGGTTTTAGAGCAATCGATACTGCTCAAAGTTATTTTAATGAAGCAGAAGTTGGGGATGCTATTAAAGAAAGTGGTATTCCAAGAGAAGAATTTTTTATAACGACAAAAATATGGATTGATAATTATGGTTATGAAAAATGTAAGGCATCAGTAGAAGAATCACTAAAGAAACTTAAAACTGATTATATCGATTTAGTTTTATTACATCAACCATTTAGTGATTATTACGGAGCATATAGGGCACTTGAAGAATTATATGAAGAAGGAAAAATTAGAGCAATTGGAGTAAGTAATTTTTATCCAGATAGACTTGCCGATATGTGTTTATTTGGAAGAAAAGTTGTTCCTGCCGTTAATCAAGTGGAAACTAATCCAATGAATGCTCAATTTAAAGCACAAGAAAATATGGAAAAATATGGAGTACATATTGAAGCTTGGGCACCATTTGGGGAAGGAAAAACAATATGTTTAGTAATCCAACTTTAGTGGAAATTGGGAAGAAATATAATAAGAGTACTGCACAAGTAATATTACGTTGGTTAATTCAAAGGGGAGTAATTATTGCTTGTAAATCAACACACAAAGAAAGAATGGAAGAAAATTTCAATGTATTTGATTTTGAATTATCAAATGAAGATATGGAAGCAATAAAGGCTCTTGATACAAGTGATTCATTATTCTTTAATCATCAAGATCCAAGTATGGTAGAATGGTTCGATAAGATGGTTTATGAAAGAAGAAATAAGTAATAATAAATTTTTACTAGCAATTATAGTAGTTGCTGTAATTGGTATTATAGTTGTTATTATTTTAATGATTAATAATGGTAATGAGATAAATGTTTATGATTATTATTATGGTAATCAAAGAGAGGATGCTAATTTGCCTCCGACATTTTATGCGTATGGTACAGAAGATCCATTTTATAACCAAATGAATGCTTCAGTTGACGCATTGGAAGAAGCTGGTGTTTCAGTTTCAGCTCATGTTTTAGAAGATATGCCACACGGATTCGGTGTTGGTAGTAATGATAATCAGTGGATAAATCCATTTGATGAATGGTTGAGTGATATTTTTGAAGATTAAACGTTAGAAGAAAAACTTTTAACGTTTTTTAAATGGTAAAATTAATGGATGTATGATAAACTTTAGATAATTAGGGAGGATTTATGAACATAAATGTAAGCAAAGCAAAAATTGTTGTAAATATTCCAGAAGATTATTTAGATGTTGTTAGAAATGCCATACTCGATGCTGGTGCCGGAGTAATTGGTAATTATACACATTGTTCAAATACATCTAAAATTATTGGTACATTTAAACCTAATCAAGATGCTAATCCATTTTTAGGTAATGTCGGAAATATGGAATATGTTAGGGAAGAAAAATTAGAGGTTCAATGCAATATTAAAGATGTTAAAAGAATAATTAAAGTAATAAGGGATGTTCATCCCTATGAAGAACCAGGTATTGATATAATACCGTTATTAAACGAGGATGATTTATGATGAAAAATGTTTTAGTGGGTAATGGATTGAATTTAGCAAATGATGCAGAATTTTTAACAATAAAAAATGTTTATTCTCGTTTTATAAATAATTTAGAAAAGAAATTTCCGTTTTTTAAAAAGGCTGTATATCTAGAAAATGTGAAATTCGAAGATATTAAGATTTTATTTGATAATACCACCGAAAAGGGAATAGAGCAAATTGCTGGTATGGTTTTTGATTTTTTTGTTAAAGA
>ULQS01060107.1_pt1 | contig 35489 bp, 36 predicted proteins | sample 1954751 | NCBI WGS metagenome assembly ULQS01 (sample SAMEA4835662, study PRJEB28245) | human gut metagenome | biome: gut microbiome; material: fecal sample | place: Denmark | collected 2008 | reverse complement strand
GAAAACGGGATGATGGTTTTACCCGTAAAATCGTAAGCATCGAAGAACGAATACATTGCCATCGGCATCTGATACCACCAGATAGGATAGCCCACGAAGATTACATCGTAATCGTCAAAGTTCTCTATGTTTGTGGCGAGGGCGGGGTGTGTACCGTTCAGCCGTTCTTCATTGGCTTGGTCTGCCAGCGCTGCGTATTCTTCCGGATAAGGCGTTGCCGTCTGGATGCGTACCCTGTCGCCGCCCGTTGCTTCGCCTATCACGGTAGCCATGTATTCTACGCTGCCGCAAAGATCGCCGTTCACAATAAGCCGACTGGCGGACGAGGCGGCATCCACACCGTTGTCGGGCAGCGGCTCTGAAAAGTAAGCTATCAGGATGCGGTGGTTTGTTCCGGGAACCACATCCTCGGTGGGAGTGTTGATGGTATTGTTCTCATCGTCGCCGCAAGACGTCAAAGAAAGCGACGCACACAGTAGCGCGAGCGGAAGTATATAGGTTTTCATCTCTCCGTCCTCCCTTATTTGATTACTTTGATTTCCTTCAACCATTCGGTTATACCGTCCGTGTTGCGGTCTACTGCGCCGAATCCTTTCAGATGGTTGGCGTCAGGCGTCAGTTCTGCGATGCGTGCCAGCGTCTCGTCGCGGTAAGTAGAAGCATACGTGCAGAACGGGACTACGGTTTTTCCCTTGAAGTCGTAGCTCTCGGCAAAGGTATTGATAATCATCGGAGCCGTCCACCACCATACGGGGCAACCGATGAACACCGTGTCGTAGCTGTCCCAGTCCGTTACCTTATTCTTGATAGCAGGACAGTCATTCCGCTCTTTTTCAGCCTTTGCCACCTCCGTACACGGTGTGTATTCCGTGGGATAAGGCTTTACGGGTTCGATGCGGAAAAGCGCTCCGCCTGTTTGTTCGGCGATGTATTTCGCCACGTGTTCCGTATTGCCGCTCCAACTGAAATAAGCGATGAGGATACGGTTTGCTTTTTCATTGTTTTGTGCGTAACAACTTATCCCGAAAGCCGTCAGCACAGTTAGTAAAAATAATTTAAGTTTCATCGTTTTATGTATTTAAGTGTAATCTGTAAATTCAGACTTGGTTTTCGCGTTATTGTTTCTGATATAAAGTTACGCCGGAAACATCTGTCTGTCTATACACAAATTACAGATTAGTACACCAATATCAACGATATACGGCTCAATTACCCGATGAAAACAGGAAGCGAAATTCGCCGCCGTTATGTCCTGAAAAACGCTACCGTTAGCGTTACCCATTCCATGCGGATGTGTTGGCCGTTTCTACCCATAGAAAACATCGGTTCTACCGTTAGTGTTTTCCCAAGCTCCGGGCAAAGCCGTAAAGAGGTTGCAGCAACTTTATTGTCAGATTAAATTATTTCAACAAAAAAGTCCAATCTGAAACGATAAAAACCAGCATGGAATTTATGGTTTTCGAGATTGGACTTATGAAACATGAAAAGAATCAAAGGGTTTTATTTTGTGAGAGTCTGTTGTTTTTGTGCGTTAGGTTTGGTTCCTCCGAAGACATCAGACATCGGCATTACGTCTAAAGCGCGGTCTATTGCCTCCACTTCCTCATCGGTCAGCATCACATCTGTCGCCTCGGCATTCTCTTTCAGCCGGTCGGCTTTCCGCGTACCGGGGATGGGCACTATCCACGGTTTTTTGCAGAGCATCCACGCAAGGGAAATTTGGGCAGGCGTGGCGTTCTTATCTTCGGCTATACGGCGGATCAGTTCCAACAATTCGCGGTTTCGCTCGTAACTCTCCGGGCGGAATTGGGGCATCGTGGCACGATAATCGGTTTCGGCATCGAAGCAGGACGCCGGCGTATAGCGGTCGGACAGCAATCCGTTGGCAAGCGGCGAGAAAGCCACCAGTCCGATACCCAATTCCTCTAACATGGGAAACAGCGCTTCATGCCAGCGCGCCATCATCGAATAACGGTTCTGTATCGCACTGAGCGGGCAGACGGCGTGTGCCCTGCGAATCTCCTCTTCCGAAGCTTCAGACATTCCCCAGTAAAGCACTTTCCCTTCTTTTATAAGGTCGAGCATAACGCCCGTCACCTCTTCTACTGCCATGTTCGGGTCGGGACGGTGCTGATAGTAAAGGTCAATGTAGTCGGTCTGCAACCGGCGCAGCGAACCCTCCACCGAGCGGCGTATCGTTTCAGGGCGTGAATCGGTTATCAGCGGGTAGGGGACTTGTCCGCTCTCCATATCGAAACGCATACCGAATTTTGTGGCAATGACGATGTTGTTTCGGTAAGGCTTCAGTGCGCTGCCAAGCAGTTCCTCGTTGTCGTGCGGGCGTTTCGCCGTGCCATATACCTCGGCGGTGTCGAAAAACGTATAGCCCATGTCTACCGCTTTAGCCAGCAGTCCGGTCATTTCACGTCGGTCGGCAGGTGCGCCGTAAGCATGGCTCATCCCCATACATCCCAAGCCGACGGCAGACACACGCAGTCCGCAGGTTCCTAAGTTTCTGTATCTCATATCCTGATAATTTATTGGTTGATGATTCTTGTTGAATACTCCCGTTTGGCAGCCTTCGCATCCCGTTTCCCCTTAGCCCATAGTTGCCATGAGTTGACGATGTTCTGCCACACGATGTAACAGCTCGGCGCCACAGATATGACAGGCGAGAGATAAGTGTATGCCGTCCAGATGGCAAGCAACGTATTCTTCTGTCCGTTGCCCTGTCCGCAACTGATGTAGTCGTTATAGTGTCTGCCTACAAACTTTCCCGTACCGAACTGCCAAGCGCAGACAATCAGTCCCGACAGGGCAAGCAGTACGAGTACGTGAGGGTTAAAATGACTGTTGACCACCGAACGCAGCGTAAGCCCGATGGCAATGACAAGCGATACGCCCCACAGGTAGAAAGCAAGGCTTCCGCAAAACTTTACCACGAGGGCGTGAGCTTTCGGGGCGAACTCCCTTAACGCCCATGCCGCAAGGAAAGGACAGATAAGCAGCGGAAACACATGGCGCAGGATGAGTGCGAACTGCTCGGCAAACGACCCGGCAGAATGAAGTTCCACCAGCGGGAAAACCAGCGGAATCATGACGGCTGCCACCAGATTGCTTACAATGGTATAGGTAGTGAGCGTGGTTTCATTGCCTCCCAGTCGCCCGGCAATGACCGCAGCCGCCGTTCCCGTGGGGGCTATCAGGCAGACCAATGCCCCTTGCGCCACTACCGAGTAGCCGAAATCGGGAAAATAGTGTACGGGTAGCGCCACTGCCAAGCAGCAGACCAACTGAAACAAAATCATCACCACGTGCCACCGCCGTATGCGCATCTCGCGCGGGTTGACCTTGCAAAACGTAGTAAACAGCATAACAAATATCATGAAGGGCATAATGTAGTCCTCCGCTCCGTTTGCCAACACCTTGAGCGGGCTGAGCAGCGGGATGTAGTGAAACATCAGGTAAATACCCACTCCGGCAAACATGCCGAGAGGCAACGTCCACAGCTTGAAAAAGCGAATGATTCTTTCTTTCATATTCAATCTGTTTTGATATCACACCGCAAAGTTACGCTGCCTGCGTTTATCCATCCATACACGGATTACAGATTGATGCACCAATTTCGACGAAAAGGAATATGAGAAATTGTTTTATACTGCTGCTGTTTCTTTCTTTTTTGCTTCGAATGCTTCCATTTCGGCGCGGCTACGGCTTCGTGTTACCATATATACACCGAGGAAAACAAGCACTATCGCGGCGATTTTAATCAGGTTAAACGATGAAGTGCCCCAGTAGAAAACCACGATACAGGTGGCTACGATAGGCTGTACGTAACAGTACATGCTGACCACGGTAGGGCGCAGATGCTTCTGACCGATAGGCGACAGCAGGTAACAGAAAAACGTAGCCCCGAATACCAGAAACGAAAGAGCAAGTATCAAGTCCGCATCCAGCGATGCCCAGTCTACCGCCACCAAATCGGTGTAAGAGAACGGGATGATGCAGATAACCGAATAAGTAAACATCCACTTCATCAAAGTAATGGCAGAATAACGGCTTATGAGGTCTTTAAAGAACACAAGGTAAGAGGCAAAACAAACCTCAGCAATGATGCAGATAATGTCTCCCCATATATTGCCGTCCTGCGTGGAAGCGGAATCTCCATTGCTCATAATAAGCAGAAAAGCGCCGATGGCTCCCATGAAAATGCCCAATACTTTCTTCGCCGTAACCGGTTCTTTCAGGTAGAAAGCGGCTATTATCATGGTAAAGATGGGGGTGCTGGTAGAAATGATGGAGGCATCTACCGGTGAAGTCATGCCCAGTCCGATGGTGTATACGCCTTGATTGAACACAATGCCCAGCAAAGCGGCGAAAAACAGTTTGAGCAAATCCTGATGGGGTACGTGTTCGGGCTTGGTGAAAAATGAGGCTATCCAAAACAGGGCGGCAGCTCCCAGCAGGCGGATGTCGACTAACAATGTAGGAGTGATGACGCTGCTTAAAAAGATAAACTTCACAACGGGAGACATCAGTCCCCACATGAAATTGGCGGCAAACATAGAGCCATGACCTTTCAATTCGTTTCTTTCCATATTCTTAATGTCTGTATTTGTAAAACGGCGCAAAGGTACAGAGAAACGAAAGCGGATAATTGTAAGAATTATCTTATTTTTTGTATATTTGCGACATGAAAAAAGAAAATATCTTCCTGCCTTTCGAGGTCAAGGTGCGCCGATACGACCGGTTTCCTCTGCCGGAGCACCAGCATTCGTTCTTCGAACTTTGTTACATAGTTTCGGGGAGTGGAGAGTTTGTGTCGGAAAGTCAGCGATTCTCTTTCCGTTCGGGGTCTTTCTTCTTTATAAAACCGTATACGAATCATACTTACCGGCTGGCGGAGATGTGCGACATAGTTTATATCGGGCTGACCGATGCGTATGTCGACCGTGTGCTTGGGGCGGTAGAGAAGGAACTCTTTTCGCTTCCGGTGCCTACCGATCTGACTGCGCTCATCGCCCGGACGGATAGTGAACGTATTTCCATGCTCATGGCGTGCATCCGCTCCGAGTATCTTTCGCCTTCTTCCGATACGTCTCGGATAGCGGCATGTTGGATTAACAGTATCTTACTGATTTGCGTGCGTAACCTCAGACATCTGTTGGGCGATGCGCCACATCCGGTAGCGGAGAGCGACAAGCTGATGTCGATGCTGCAATACATCGAACTGCATTTGGATAATCCGGAGCTACTTACGGCGAAAACCTTGAGCCAGCGGTTTAATACGGCTGAAACTTACATCGGGAAATTCTTTAAAGCGCGTACGGGAGAAAGTTTGAAGAGATATATCCTGAAATGCCGGATAAAGGTGGTAGAAGAGCTGTTGAACTATACGGATTTGCGCATCAATGAGATCGTAGTGCGAACGGGCTTTGTAGACGAGAGCCATTTGACGCATACGTTTAAGCGGATAACGGGAGTTACGCCCCTTGAGTATAAAAAGAAGATAAATCAGAACATACGGTGAATGAACCGGTATTTGTATCACCGTTGAGGCTTGTATTTGTATCCCGTAACACACAGCGGCGTTGCGGGATGGCTTACGGACATATCTGAGCAGTGCGGATAGGAATAATTCGTAAAATCTTTTCATTTTTATATGCTTTAAATTTGTCTCGCTGGAATATACTTTTTAAGGGACGACAAATTACAGAACGATGCACCCATTTTACAGACAATAAGTCCGAAAAAATTCTACCGCAAGTGTATGCCAACGCTTGCGGTAGAAATGGTCAACGCATCCGCATGTGTTGGTATACGCTTGCGGTAGCGTTTTTGGAGACATATCATCGGTTATGTTGCATAAGATATATGGAATTAGGGTTGAGCGAATCGGAAAATTTTCTACCTTTATGCCGATAACTTTGCTCAAGGATAAAGATTTGTAACAAACGAATGAATATGAAACGATTTATTGTAATGACAGTGGGTTGGCTGATGGCAGTCAACAGCATGGGGCAGCAGGCGTTATGGAGTGCAGACGGCATCATTTCGCCGGTGATAAACGAAAACCGTACGGTGACTTTCCGTATCTATGCACCTGCGGCGGAAAAAATGGAGGTAGAAGGCGATTTCCTTTCTCCGACGATGGTATCAACTCCGGTAGGCGAGACCGAATCGGCTGGTAAGGCTGTGATGACAAAGAACAGCAACGGGGTGTGGGAATATACGACTCCACCGCTCGCTTCGGAACTTTATTCTTATACTTTCTTAAATGATGGCTTGCGGATTACAGACCCGAATAACGTTTATCAGGTAAGAGACGTGGCTTCGGTAAGCAATATTTTCCTGATGAGCGGACAGCCGGGCGACCTTTACTCCGTGCAGGAAGTTCCTCATGGCAATGTGGCTAAGGTATGGTATCCCAGTCTGACTATGAACATGGACCGCCGCATGACCGTTTATACTCCTGCCGGCTATGAAGACAGCGAGCGGAGCTATCCTGTTCTTTATCTGTTACATGGAGCCGGAGGCGATGAGAATGCTTGGAGCGAACTGGGGCGTGCCGCTCAGATATTGGATAATCTTATCGCTCAAGGTAAAGCCGAACCGATGATTGTAGTGATGACCAATGGCAATGCTTCGCAGCAGGCTGCACCGGGAGAAGCGCCGAACAGCATGAAGAAACCTGCACTGTTTGTACCCGGTATGATGGACGGCCGTTTTGAGCAGGCTTTTACCGACGTGGTAAGCTATGTGGAAAGTCATTATCGGACGCAGGCTGACAAAGCTCACCGTGCCATTGCAGGCTTGTCGATGGGTGGTTTCCATGCCATGCACATCTCGGCACTCTATCCCGACACATTCGACTACGTGGGGCTTTTCTCTGCTGCCATCCATACCGACAACGATAGCCCGGTGTACACCAAATTTTACGAAAACCTCAACCGTCAGTTCAGCACTCCTCCGCAACTTTATTGGATAGGGATAGGGCGTACCGATTTCTTGTACAAGGACAATGCCGCTTTCCGCAGCAAATTAGATAGTCTGAATTATCATTACGAATACACAGAAAGTGATGGAGGACACATCTGGCGTAACTGGCGTATCTATCTGACTACCTTTGTGCAGCGCTTGTTCAAATGATATCATTCTGTTTTCTCCGTATCTGCCAAGAAACAGATACGGGGGAAAGAAAAGAAAGATACTATATATTTCGGGAAATTCTACATGAAGTTTCGGCTTGAAATATGTATCTTTGGAACAGAGGAAAATGAAGGTATGGCAGAAACAGAAAATATTATCATAAAAGACACCCTTGACGGACTGGGTACGGATGCTTACAGCAATTATCTGGCACATGCCCTTTGTCTGGCAGGCAGTTGCAGACTGAGATACAACGGAGAGGAACGCGAGCTGCAAGCCGGCGATCTGATGATTGTCCGTAAGGGAAAGTTGGTGGAACACATCCGTCCGGCGGAAGACTTCCGGGTAAAGGTGATATACGTAACTTCTGAATTTGTCGTACTCTCCACGCCGCTCAGCAACTATGGCATGAAGGGTCAGCTTGCCCTGTTCCTCAATCCCATCATGAAACTGAATGCCGAACAACGCGAGTTGTGCCGTAAGGATTTCGAGATGGTGGAATTTCGGTTGGCACAGACCGGCCATCATTTCCGAAGGGATTTGCTGATAGCTTCCGTACAGCTGTTGATAATTGATTTCTTCGATTTTCATTCCCATCTTTATGGGGTTGACAACATCCCGCTTCAAAATGCTGCCATCATGAGCCGCTTCCTTAATATGTTGGAGAACGGGACGTACCGCGAACACCGCGAAGTGAACTGGTACGCTGATAAGTTGTGCGTAACTTCGAAATACCTGTCTGAAGTTTCCCGGAAGATAAGCGGTTATGCCGCCAACTACTGGATAAACCGTTATACGGTTCTCGACATCTCCCGCCTGCTCCGCGATAAATCCCTGACCTTCGTCCGTATCTCCGATATGTTCGGATTTTCATCGCCGGCCTATTTCAGCCGTTACGTACAGCAGCATTTGGGAGTAAGCCCGACGGAGTATAGGGGATGATATGCTTTCCCTTGTTAAGTAACTATAACCGCCCATAAAGAAAGAGATAGACATTAAATAGGATATATATGGAACAACAATTTTGTCAAAGTTGCGGCATGCTCCTGAACGATGAGAACAGAGGGACTAATACCGATGGAAGCCGTAGCGAAGATTATTGCATGTATTGTTACAAGAACGGTGCGTTTACCCAAGATTTCACGATGGGACAAATGATTGAGTTCTGCCTGCAATTCTTAGGCCAATGGAATGCACAGGCTGGATGTAACTTAACTCCCATACAGGCCAAAGAACAAATGCTTCAATACTTTCCGCGCCTGAAACGGTGGAAAGAAAAAGACGAACGGACACTGGCGGAAAAAGCAATCCATTTGCTTGCCCAATGCGAGAACGTGACGGTCGCTTCCATTGATGCCAACGGTTATCCCCGGCCTGTGCAGATGTCCAAGATTGGAGCAAAGGGTTTCCATGAGGTGTGGATGGCGACAAGCGCCGATTCTGTAAAGGTCAACGATTTTAAGGCGAACAACAAGGCAGGTCTTTGTTATGACCATTACGGAGACGGGGTTGCCCTACGCGGAACGGTAGAGGTTATCACGGACGATGCCATCCGCAAGGAAATGTGGCAAGACTGGTTTGCTTATCATTTCCCCGGCGGACCGAACGACCCGAATTATGTGCTTCTTCACTTCGTTGGTAAGGAAGCCACCTTCTGGATTAACGGTGAATTTTCTCACTCCAACATCTGATATTTATGAAACCTGTCGTATCCGATACGCACAACATCGCCGCTTGCGGTCTTTATTGCGGAGTTTGCCGCAAGTTCTTGACAGGGAAATGCCCCGGATGCAAATGCAATGAAAAGGCGACTTGGTGCAAAATCCGTTCGTGTTGTCAAGAAAACAAGTTCAATATCTGCGCTGAATGCTCCCATGATGTAAAGGAATGCAAGGTGTTTTCCAATTGGATAGGCAAGGTGTTCGCTTTCCTGTTCAATTCCGACCGTGCCGCCTGCATCCATTACATCAAGGAACATGGCGAACAGGCTTTTGCCGAAGAAATGACCCAACGTAAATGTCAGACCATTAAAAGAAAATAGATATGAAAGATTCAGTCATTCGTTTTCTGAGAGAAACCATCATCGGTAAGACCTTGTTTACTGACGATATAATTTACAAACTTGGAGAAGGGTGTATGGAAGGTGTGTATAGCGATCAAATGATGTTTTCTGATTTAGTGGAAACAGAAAACGGCTTCAAATTCAATATGACCACTGTAACCCATGAGTTGGTGTATAACTTGGATGAACAAGGGGTGAGGACAACGGTTGTTAAAGATTATACGGGAACGAGTGTGTTTTGTTATGAATTAGCCATGCGGAAAAGCACTAACCAACTGACCGGCTATATGCATTGCGTTTCGACTACGGTAAATAATTCCACAATGGAAGCAGTCGTTTGCGGAATATTTGATGTAGTTTTAGATAAGAAAGAATTGAGATGGCAAGAGAGCCAGTTGCTATATAGGGATAATCTGATAGGCGAAAATCAATATAAGCCAGTGGCTTTTGATTCTAAAGCCAGATTTTATCTTGACAAAGGGAAAGTTGTCTTTGAGTATCTGCCTACGCTTTGGGAGATAAATCCTGACACATTGGCAAAAGGATTGTCTAAGGACAATTATCCGCCATACATATCAAAAGAAAGGTAAAGGGGCTGTCATATTTGGGAAATTGCGATTAAGACAAGAATCTGTGGGTATGTGAAGTGTATCCGTTTTGTATAAAAACGAGATATGTAAATAGGAGTATATTAGAAATAAGTCACTTATGAGCATTTCTCAAAGAATGAGGTAATGACTTAGCAACAGTCGCTATTTCTGCGATATGCGGTATTCTACTTCATCAACTTCGAAACAAAGGTAGCATATTGCCAATAAATGGCAAAAATGTTTGCTATTTTAGATTTTCATCGGTTTGATACAACCGTTTGAAGAATAAACTTTTAGCAGAGTATTTGAGGAGCAGAGGTAACAATTTGGCAACCGCCTTTTCCATAAATTTATTGATACTCCATTCTTTCATTGCCGGATGTAGTATTTTACGTGAGTTCGGGATAAGCTTAAAACAAAGCCAATTGCTTTGTATGTTCAATAGTATACCCCTGCAACGCTTCGGGTTTATTGTCATAAAAACAATATGCCGCCAACGCCGCCACCAAATTCATTAAGAAGTTATTGATAGGCCTGTGTCTTGAATGTACCAGTTTTGCCGTATTCTTGAGCATGTCATTGATGCACTCGATGACAAAACGCTTTCGTAACATGATTTTATCCCAAAAGGGCATAAGTCTGTTCTTCATGTTCGCTTTGATTCCCGTAACGAGATGTATGCCATCTTTAAAAAGATCCTCGAAGAGCCTTGGAGAGATATATCCCCTGTCTGCGAAGAGCCGTCCGTACAGCTCTTTGGCGAGCACGTTCCAGACTTCCGGATTCCTGTCATCCACATTGGCTCCGGTAAGACAGAAGGTGATAATTTCTCCCCGGTCATTACAGGTGAAGTGCAGCTTGAATCCATGACACCACCCCATCGTTCCCTTCCCGTCCGTAGCCATATCCTTGAAAACCTTGTTGGCATAGCGCCTGAGGTTATGACAGACGGGAATCATTGTGCTGTCCACGAAGCTGATACCCGAACAGCGGCCAAAGGCATAGAGCTTAAGGAAAAACATCAGCTTGAAGAATACACGGCTTTCAAGTTCCACGAACCTGTTATAGGATACCGCATCCGGAAAGTCCCGACGCAGATGTACCCTGATATAATGCAGATAGTAGTGCTTGAAGTTGGCGAACGTGCCAAAATGAAACACGATCAGGATGGTCATAATCTCACCATCGGAAAGGGAGGCGTTACGATGCCGACGGCGAATTCCGTTTGAAGAAATAAGCTCGCCTTTAGCGATTTCCATATCAAATTTCTTGCTGAAGTCATCTACCATACAGAAAATATCCGTAATTTTGTCTTGGGTAATCATAGAATCTTATTTTTTTGTAAGTTATTGTTTATCAGACTCAAATTTACAAAATATTTCTGTGATTACCTATTTCCCTTTCCATTATTAACTTATTAGCTTATCCCGAACTCACGTAGTATTTTAGTTTTTTCCCTGATTGAAATATTCTTCTGTGGCTGCCTTTAAATCCATGCTGATAAGTTCCCACGCATAGCCCCTGTAACAGTCTATCCCTTCGGGGCATTCTTTGACATCAAAGATTCTTTCAAATCCGGCTTTTATATCGTTTTCCGTAAAGCTCCATTCATCACGCATCATCGCCCATTCTATCATTTCTTTTAGGCTGTACGTGTTGCTGAGTTCGTAAATGTCCCAAAAGTCTTTTTGTCTGGGCTCATCCTGAGTGATTGCCTTGATTTTCATTGCCGCAATCTCTCTTGTATCCGCAAGCCTGATGCCATCCGTTTGTTTGACGGGGAAGATAAAGTTTTCCGTATAGAAGAAGTCAGCTTTGATGCAGTCAGCCGGAGATTCACCGATGCGGACAGAATAACCCAAAGCTGGCTGGTCTAAGCTGTCTAGGTTTTCTGAATATGGGAAGTTTTCTTGCAAGAAAATTTTCATGGCGGTGGCATTCATGCTTCCGTAGTCTATGGCTGTAAACAAATCTATGTCTATGGAGCGTCTGTGTCCTAATTGAAGACTTAGACACGTTCCACCAACCAAGTTGAAATCGTTGAATACATCAGATTGCATAATCGTTTTCAGGCAGCGGATTAACTGGGGAGATACGGTTTCGTAATGAAGTTTCATTATATAAATTCTTTAAAGTTTTTTTCTCTTGTTTCTTTTTTCCATTTGCTGTGTGTGTCCTGCAATACAGCCTGTATTGTTTCTTTGCCGTAAAACCTTATGGCTTCTTCTATTTCCTGACTGTTTCCGTATTCAAATATACGCTGAATGACCCATTCCTTGTTTTTTATCCAGTTGATTTTCTCTATTTTCGTGTCCCAAAATAATGCCATGCTGAATTTTGACAAGTCCGGGTGTGTTTCTCTCTCTTTTTCGGTCAGATAGGCATAGACTTCATAATTGGCTTGTATCTTGTAGAAATAGCCTTCAATGCCTATCCCCAAAGCTCTTTCTATGGCAATGGACTGCTGAATCGTGAAAGCTCTTGTTCCGTTAATTAGTTCACTGATTCTTTGCGGATATACACCTGTCTTAATGGATAGTTGCTTTTGGGTTATTTTTGCTTTTCTCAAAATATGCTCCAGAACTTTTCCTGCTGGTGTTTTTTCAGATTTGATATATTCCTCATACATATATTGCTGTGTTTTATATGTTCAAGTACAAAAATACATTCGTTTTTGTAAATAACCAAATTTGGTTGTTGGCTTTCTTTTGGTCTTTTCAGAAAGATAATCTTTCTGAAAGATATTTCAATGTGTCGTTTGCCTTATTATAAAGTAATATATACCCCGTTGGCGGAATTAAATTAGCGTATATTTAACTTTGCCAATGGGACTGTTTTTTTATAGTTGATGTATTGTATTGTAAGTGCGCTAATCTTCCCTATAATTCAGGCAAAATTTCTTATAATCAATTGGTCACACAGCTGTGAGAATATCTCAAAAGAAGGGGATATATTCCCTTATTGTGGATATATTGAATAGGCGTAAATGTCAAATCACCCAAAGAGAATAGTAGTATGAAAGGTGTGTATAGCGATCAAATGATGTTCTCTGATTTAGTGGAAACAGAAAACGGCTTCTGTGGGTATGTGAAGCGCATCCGTTTTGTATAACAAACCGCAAAAATGTAGGTACTTGTAGTAATTAGTGTAATAGTCGGCACAAGAATTATGCTGAACTTTGCAACCGTATAAGTAATGAAATGATGAGAAGAATGACCTACATTGTAATCATAATGGCTGCTATGATGACAGGACTATGGTCTTGTACGGAAAAAACAGAAATCCCTACTGAATGGAAACGGAACAACCAATACTGACAGTTTTCAGATTCAGATGACCCATCCTGTTCCCAATCAATACTTTTCGGAGGCAACAGAGCAGGGGCAGGTAGTAAGAATCGAATATGAATCGAAAGATTATACCCGCGATGACCGTCCTGCCACGCGGAAGCCTGCCTATGTCTATCTGCCTTACGGATATGACGAGAGCCGGCAATATGATGTGGTCTACCTGATGCACGGATGGACGGGAACGGCAGAGGAAACATTTGAAACATTGGGCGGCGCACAGAAGAACATTTTGGACTGGATGATTCAGCAAGGAGATTGCAAGCCTGTCATCGTGGTGTCGCCCACGTGGGACAAAGACAACCGGGCAAAAGATTGGGGTGAATCGTGTGAAGAAATCGCTGTGTTCCATAATGAATATGAGAATGACCTGATTCCTGCCGTTGAAAGCCGCTTCTCGACATACGCTGAAACGACTGACCGGGCAGGTATCGTGGCATCGCGTGACCACCGGGCTTTCGGCGGATTCTCGTTGGGCAGTGTGACGACATGGTATATCTTTGAACATTGTTTCGACTTGCAACGCTTTTTCCTGCCGATGAGTGGTGACAGTTGGCACGTTTCGATTTTTGGCGGACAGACGGTGCCGGAGCAGACGGCTCAGTTTCTTGCTTCGGTAGTTCAGGCATCGCCTTACGGAACGGATAACGGTTTTCACGTATGGCACGCCGTGGGGACACAGGATGCACGCTTTTATCAGACCCATAATCAAGCGATGGCATGTATGCAGCTGACCGAAGTGTTTACTCCCCATAACTTTTCTTACCACCAGCGAGAGGGAGGGCAACACGATTACAATTCCGTCGTGGAGTTTGTATATAATGCTCTGCCGTTTTTCTTTCCGCCTGAAGCGGGGCAATCTTTCACCCGCACCACCCGCATCAGTGATGTTATGAATGACCCGGCTTTCGGTAATTGGGGACGGCTGATTTTCCCCGTAGACGAGGGCTATTGGAGCGGCGAGACTTTGGAACAGTTGCGCTTGGTGTGGTATAACTACATAGACCCGGACAAGACCGTTGAAATCTGCAATTACCTGAAGGCACATGCCGGCAGCGTATTTCTACATTTATACGGAGGCCGAGAAGCAGAACGACCCGCAGAAGCGCAATACGGGACTGTTCTTTTTCCGGGGAAATCCGGGTGCGCCCTTTGCTGTCTGCAATGCCGGTGGTGCATTCGCGTATGTCGGAGCCATGCACGACAGCTTTCCCCATGCTCTTGAACTGTCCAAACTTGGGTACAATGCTTTTGCGCTTATTTACCGTCCGGACTATGCCTACGAAGACCTTGCCCGCGCCATCACTTATATTTATGACCATGCCGATGAATTGGGCGTAAGCGCTTCCGGCTATTCCCTTTGGGGCGGTTCGGCAGGAGCACGCATGGCGGCTGTGCTCGGCAATGAGGATTACTTGCAAGAACTCACCGGACGCACGGATATTCCGCAAGCCTCGGCTGTCATCATGCAATATACGGGTTATAGCATGGTTAGTTCGCAAGACGCGGCAACATACGCCTGTGTCGGTACGAACGACGGCATTGCCTCATGGCGCACCATGCAACGGCGGCTGCAAGGTCTTTCCGGCATCGGTATCCCGACCGAATTTCATGCCTACAACGGGCTTTCTCACGGTTTCGGGTTAGGCACGGGCACGGTTGCCGAAGGATGGCTGACGGATGCTGTCCGCTTTTGGGAAGAAAACCGATAGCAGATAAAATATGTTATTATCTCGTACAAAGCCAATCCGTTACGATAAGTATCGTCCGCAATTCGGACAATCCGTAAAAAAGGTATGACTGTCTGTAATCTGTGTACAGACAGCCGCGCCATTCCGTCGTATTTTTGTAAATATAGAAAACCGATTAAACGAAGATAATATGGAAACAATCAAACTGAGCAACGGCGTGGAAATGCCGTTATTGGGTTACGGAGTGTTCAAGGTAGCTCCGCAGGAATGTGAACAGTGCGTCAGCGATGCGCTGAACGTGGGTTATCGCCTGATTGATACGGCGCAGGCTTACTTCAACGAGGAAGGTGTGGGAAATGCCATCAGCAAGAGCGGGATTCCCCGACAGGATCTTTTTCTTGTTACGAAAGTATGGATTTCGAATGCAGGCGAGGAGAGAGCGGCAGCAAGCATCGACGAGAGCCTGCGTAAGCTGAAGACCGACTATATCGATCTGCTGCTTATCCATCAGGCATACGGCGATGTGTTCGGCTCATGGAGGGCGATGGAGAAGGCCTACCGCGCAGGCAAGGTGCGTGCCATCGGTGTAAGCAATTTTCAGGCAGGACGTTTCTACGACTTCGCTCATTATGTAGACGTTAAACCGATGGTGAACCAGTTGCAATGCAATCCGCTCGTCCAGCAACAGGGCATCGAGCCGATTCTTGCGGAACACGACACGAAGATGATGGCATGGGGACCGCTTGGCGGTGAGGGTGCTGAAGGCGTGGTAAAGAATGAACTGCTTGCTTCCATTGGTGAGGGCTACGGGAAGACGGCTGCACAGGTGGCACTGCGTTGGCTCACGCAGCGGAGCATCGTCGCCATCCCCAAGAGCACGCATGTGGAGCGTATGCGGCAGAATCTGGACATCTTCGACTTTACGCTGACCGATGAGGAAATGAAACGTATTGCCACACTCAACTGTCACGATGCGGGAACGGTGAATTTCGGCGACCCGCAGTTTGTGAAGTTCCTGATTGAGACCTACGGGTAAAATAGGGTAGAGCTATACATTAAACAACGACGGGAAACATTGCAACAGCATGTTTCCCGTTGTTGTTTTAATCACTTGTCTTTTATACGCTTACCGTGTACCACGCAAGTATTTCAATGTAAAAGGTAGAAGAAAATAAGAACGTCAGTTGAAACTTGTAAGTAGCGACGGTTGGGTAACGAAAGCGTTATGATTTACAGCCTTGCTTCCCACACCATCTTTTCTACATCTTCCAGTGTGGCGTTGAAGAAGCGTTTCTCCTTGTTGAGCGAGCGCATCTGCTGCATCTCTTCGTCGGTCAGGGCGAAGTCGAAGATTTGGATGTTCTCCTTGATGTAATCGGGGTTGGATGCACCGGGGATGACGGAGAATCCCTCTTGAATGTGCCAGCGCAGGATGACTTGTACCGGAGTTTTGCCGTGGGCTTCGGCTATTTTCTTTATTACGGGGTCTTTGAACAGTGCACCGCCCGACATGGCACCTCCCAACGGGAACCAGCATTCCATCTGTATCCCTTCTTTTGCGGCTTTCTTGCGCATCTCCAACCGCTGGGCGTAAGGGTGGCACTCTATCTGGAGCACTTGGGGCTTGATAGTCGCCTCTTTCATAATCGTATTCCACACTTCCTCATTGGCGTCGAAATTGCTGATGCCGAGAACACGTACTTTGCCCATCTTCACCGCCTTCTCCATGTCTTTCCATGCGCCTACGAAGTCGCCCACAGGCTGGTGAACATAGAGCAGGTCGATGTAGTCCAGTTGCATTCGTTTCAGCATTTCGTCGATGGCTTTCAGCGTCTTGCCTTCGCCGTATTCCGTGGGCCAGAGTTTGCTGGTAATCCAGATTTCTTCGCGCGGTATGCCACTTTCTTTCACGGCACGACCTACACCCGCTTCGTCCTGATAGGCATGGGCGGTGTCAATGTGGCGGTAACCTGCTTTCAATGCCGTAAGACACGATTGTTCGCACACTTCATCGCTGGGCTGGAGGAAGGTGCCGATACCGAAGCGGGGCATCTCTACGCCGTTGTTCAATTTGACCATCGGCACACCGGCCGTCGTTGTTTTCTCTTGTGCATAGGTAGCACATACGCCGCCACATAGTATCAAGGCGGACAGTAGAAGTTTTTTCAGTGATTTCATCTTTGTTGCTTTCTAAATTGATGTTTTCTATATTGGGTCGTTAATTTGTTTTTAACTGAAGTTGCTTGATTTTGTAATGAGCTTATTCTCAGCATTCTACGACTTGACCGATTGCTTGAAAAATTCTATGGGTAGCGTTGGTCGTTTCTATGGGTAGAACCGGTCAACGCTACCGCATAAGATGAATGACACTAACGGTAGCGTTTTTCGGAGTATATCGGCGGAGAATTTCTTCTTGCGTTTTCCCGTCAACGGAAGTTTAAATAAGTTCATTGCTCTGATGCAAAGGTAGGAGATGCGTATCATAACGGGCTTACAAAAACTTCGGGAGGATATGCCGTTTTTGCGGATAAATCTCGCATCAAGTCCGGACTCATCTTTGTTCATTGGGCGTTTTTATATTTGAATGACTTCATAGTTCCTGCTTCCCAGCCCGATGCGCTCTGCATATTCTACCACATGTGCTCCGCCACGCTTTGTGCCGCTGCTGCCATTGATTCGGTGAAGTCGTTCTGCGATGCCATCGTGTTCCACAGGCGCGATACATCCTGCGTCCGTCCGGCGGAGTGGATATTTGTCTTTCCCCGGCGGGAGCAATGCCTATCGACTGGTTCTTCAACACACCGCCGAAGCCGGCTATGGCGTGTCCTTTGAAGTGGGCGAGGTTAATCAGAAAATCATAGTTTGCCAGATGGCTGCCTACGAGGTTGTACTGAATGTGTGTCGTATCCTGTACGGGCAGTTGCATTTCACCTTCCTCGTCCATCAAATCCACATTGGCAATGTCAAGAAAACCGTGGTCGCGTATCGCCTGCCAATGGCTTGTAGAATCCGATCGTCCGCCTTGATAAGCAGTGTTGCATTCCACGATGGTTCCGTTCACCTCGTGCACAAGGTCGGCTATGAGTGAGGGCTGCAAGTAGTGATGTCCTCCCGGTTCGCCTGTGCTGATTTTGACGGCGACACGTCCCGTAGCCTGTCTGCCCACTGCATGATAAACAGCAAGCAGTCCGGCTGCCGACAAGTCGGTAGTCATCCACACTTGCGATGCCGGACCCGTCGGTTCATCGTTGTCCGGTTCTTCGCCGGGTGCAGGTTCCGGAAGAGGTTCGTTGTCTTCCCCACAGGCAGTGAGGAATGTGGGTAATACGGCCGACGAGGTAAGGGAAGCAGCCACCCACTTCAGCCATTCCCTCCTGTTCATTCTTTTCATATCTGTTTCTCCTTATCAAAATTACATTCAGCATAACAGTTTGAATGCCGGCAGTCAAGGTATCTTTCGAGCCGGACTTCGGTATGGATATGCTTCAGACAATCCATTCTAAGCGCCTGTTTAAATGCTTTTCCCCAATTCGTATGCCTGCCTCATAAAGCCGGTATTCTTCACACTGCCTTTCATTCCCACACCGGTAGCCTTTATCATGCCCCGTTCTGTAGGATTGGGCAGACACATCACGAAACCGCGAAAACCGGCTATGGCGAAATCGGCTGTACTTTCCTCTCGGTCGGCACAGGCATCGGCAAGACGTTGCTGTACGTCACCCATTTGCGAATCGAGGAAACCGTTGCGACGCACCAGCCCTGTATTGAAGTCTGCGCAACCGATGTGCCTGCCAGCATAAGCGCGGCGACACCGCATAACATAGTCTTGAATAAATTGTTCATTGTTTTTACTCTATTATAAGTTTGTTTTATTCGTTTGATTTCGGGAAGAAGAACGGCAGGGCATTGTACAGGTATTCCGGAATGGGACGGAACTCGTGCCGTGCGCCTTCTTTCTGATGGAAGGTCATATTCGTGGCATTGAACACATCCGCCAGCCGCGCCATTCCTTCTATTTGGAGCAATATTTCGCTGTAAGCCGAATCGTTCGTGCCGCTTGCCGCCCAGATATAGAAACCGTTTCCGGCATAGGGCGATTGCTGTACACGCTCTGCCAGATAAGCTGCCGTATCATCGGGACGGTTCATGCCGGCAAATCTGCCCAGCGACCAGCAGTCGCCGCTAACGGGCATGAAGTAGCGGAATGCGTTCAAGGTTTCATCGAAAGCATACCACGTGGTGACCGCACCCATCGAAAAACCGCCGATGGCACGGTGGTCGCGGGATGCCTCAATGCCTTCCGTATCGGTAGTTTTTGCATACGTGTGGTATCGGCTCTCAACAATGGGAATCAAGTCGTTTACCAACTCCTGCGGCAAAGCGCGGCAGTAGGGGTCAGCATCCGCATAGTTGGATGTCGGCTGCCCGTAGTTGTAGCTGGGAGTAACCACAATCATCGGGTCGATGTCGCCGTGTGCTATCATCTGGTCGAGTAGCTTGCATACCGCTCCGTCTTCGTCTTCGAAAGTAGAGGCCGCTGTGCTGTAATGCCCATGCACGAAGTAAAGAATATTGTACTGCTTCTGCGCATCATATCCGTAAGGCAGGTAAACATACGCAGTGTTCGTCCGCGTCATTCCCGTGCCTTCCGCATAGTCTCGCGTGTCATAATCGATACGTACGATGCTGCCTTGTTCGTTCGCATCTTGGCCGTAGCCGTCGGGAATGGGTCGGGTTTCGTTTATCAATGGCGTATTCTCCCCGTTGTCAGAGATTACAGGTGTCTCGCTACCCGCTTCGTTCGCGTTACATGATGTGAGTGGCAAGGATAGCAGTAGCGCATAAATGAATGATGTAAGATTACGTGTCATAATTTTTATTCGATGATTCCTATTTCGCGAAGCCAATTCTCCACGCCGCCGGTGTTCCGTCCGCTGGTGCCGAAACCTTCCAGATGTTCAGCCTCCGGAGTAAGGTCTACGATGCGTTGCAGGGTGGCATCGCGTCCCGATGAAGCGTAGGTGCAGAACGGGATAATGGTTTTGCCTGCCCATTCGTACGCATCGCTTTCGAGGAACGACCATATCGGCATCGGCGCATCGCCCCACCACACAGGGCATCCTACGAAGATGATGCTGTATTGTTCCATATTCTCCACGGTTCCGCTGAGTTCGGGCCGTGTGCCGTTCTCTAATTGCTCCAGTGCCACCTGCGTACATTCCGTATAATTGTCGGGGTAGGGCGTGACGGTTTCGATGCGGTAGAGCGTACCTCCGGTCAGTTCGGCGATGCGTTCAGCCACGGTGCCGGTATTGTTGCTATGGGTAAAGTAGGCAATGAGAATATTACTGTCTCCCGAAAGTTCGTCGGGAGTATTAGGTTCGTCCGGTTCATCCGGTGTTTCGGGCTGTTCGGTTCCCGGTTGTTCTTGCTGTACGGGGTCATCGTCCCCGCAGGCATTGAGAGTGACGGCTGCCAATGCCATCATCAGGTAGATAAAATACTTTTTCATTGCGATATGCTTTTTAGAGATGTTAAGTGATGAAAAACGCTTGCGGTAAAACCAAACTACTCTCCGAATAGAAACAGTCAACGCATCCGCATGAATTGGATAACACTAACGGTAGCGTTTTTCGGGGTGTTCCAACGGAGAAGACCTTACAGCGTTTGTGTTGGATAAGACTGTTATAACAGGCTTATTATTACTTCATTCCATTAACCATTTCCGTCATCTGGCGCAGTTGACCTTCGGTGATTCCCTGACGCAGACAGATGGCAGAGTGTGATTTCAACATCGGCTCTACGCCTTTCCCCAAAGCGGAGAGGATAGACACTGTGGCAAGTTCGCGCTCCTGCCACGTCAGCAGGTCACGTTCGAAGATGTCGCAGAACAGATGCTCTTTCAGGTATTGCTCGATGATGGGAGCAAAAGCGGCATATCCGGTCTTGGGGGCGTTCTTTGGTGCACCGCTCAGCTTTTCAAGAAGCTCTGCACCGCGCGTATATTTGTCGCGGCTGTCGTTGACGGGCGTTGCGTCACGTCCTACGGTGTCGGTGATACCCTGCGCCTTACGTTCGTCCAGCACTTGCATAAAGGTTTGCAGGGCACGCAGGCTGCGGGGAAAGCCACAATAAGCATAAGCATGTACCAATACTTCTTTAATCTCGTTTACGGTCATTCCGTCATCCAGTCCGCAGGCAAAGGCGGTTTCCAGATTCTCCAAGTTGCCGGTGGCGGTATTGGCGGCAATGGCAACGATGCTCTGTTGGCGGAGACTGAGCGTGTCTGTCTGTTGTGCTAGCAAGGTTCCGCAGCAAGCGAGCAGTGAAAGTGTTAGGGATAAAATCGTTGTTCTCATAAACTTATCTGTCATTAAATTGGTTCTGAAACAAAATTACGGCAGATGTTTTTACCCGTCCATACACAGATTACTGATTGATACACCAATATCAACGAAAGAAAACAGGGAAGCCCGTAAAACCGATGGTTAAGCCATATCGTCCCCGGTCTTGACCACCGGCACACGGATGGTTTTGTGGAACGGGATGAAAGCCGCTACTATTGCCAAAGCAATGGCAAACATCAGCATATAACCCAATATTGCTTTTATTCCTAACAGAGTAGATTGTTGTTGCAATGTGAGATAGAAACCGTTATCTGCGAGTTGTGCAGCAGTTTCCATGCTATGTCCTGAAGCGAGTGCGTTTGCCAATGACTGGCTGAACCGTCCGGCAAAAAGCGGATTGTCCATCCGCATTCCTTCTGCCAAGACGTACATTCCTTCCGTCTGGCGTCGGTAGAGCCAGTTGCTGAACAATGAAGCGGAGATGGCAGGGGCAAGAGATGAACGGATGCTTATCATAAAGAAAGTGTTGGAAGAAATAATATCCGGTTTGAGGTCTTCTACAACAAACAAAGCAAGGGCAATGAACAATATCATCATTCCCAATCCGCGGAAGAATGTGGGCAGAAACAGCGCTTCATACGTAGCATCCGTAGATACGCCAAAATAAAGCAACGCCAGATAGACCACGAAACACCACAGTCCGCCCGATATGAGAAAACGGAAGCGCCACCGCTGCCAACGGAACCACCAGAAGCAGATAAACCCGCCCAGTGCAAAGCCCGGAAGCAGCCAGAGGTTCAATGTGTTAGAGTGCAGGCTGTCTACGCCCAGCACATTGTTCATATAGTTGGTAACCAGCGTACTGGTGGTGGAGAACAGCATTGTGAAAAACATGAACACATATCCGATGGCAGGCTTGAAGGTATTGAATATTCTCAGGCTGGCAAAGCGTTCGTGGTTGTCCTTTTGTCTTTGGATGAATAACAGAAGCAACAAGGGTATCAACACTGCATAGACACACAGTCTGTCTGATGCAAACCAGTCCAGTGTCCGCCCGTAAGTAAAAAGGTAGATGGTCATCAGCATTACTCCGGCAGCGAGTGGGATGCTCTTCCAGTCCGCTCGCTTGAAGTGCATGTAGATGGGGCGGCGCAAATAGGTGAAAAAACACAAGACAAAGATAATAGCAATGAGCAGCAAGATGATAATCAGGTAATACATATACTGCCATTGGTAATAGTAAGCAAGCTGGGCTGTCAGGGCAATGGATACCTGTCCACCGGCAAACGCCAGCGGGTAAAAATAAGCATAAAACTCGCTGCGTACTTTCTTGCGACTGAAAAAGGGCTGAATCATCACCACCACCTCGAACATAACAAAGGCTTTCAGAAAGCCGATGAAGAAGCTGCACAGAATGATAACGTCCATATTCTTCTCATAGCCGCAGATGAAGCTCAACAAGGTTTGTGCTACCAGATTGAATAATAACACGGTTTTTGATGTAGCGGCATCTCTTATTTTTCGAATGACAGGATAGGCCATCGCCAGTCCTGCAGAAGTAGAGTAATAAGCCATTGTCATATCCTCGCTCAGTACTCCAAGCGTGTTCGACACTTCCACCGTACTGCCCGTGTAAGCCCCGTTCATCAGTAGCATGGGCAGTAAGATGACAAATAGCGTTACAATGCCAAGCCATTGCGGAACCCATCTCCGGGTGGGTAAGTCAAGTTCCAGTTTATCCATCGTTTTACCTCCTCAACGCTTCTGTTTCCACCATCATCCCCGCCCGCAAGGTTTCCATCTCTTCGGGCGAAGCATCGTCAATGCGGATGCGTACGGGAATGCGCTGTTGCACCTTGACGAAATTGCCGGCAGAGTTATCCGTAGGAGTAAGGGCATATTTCGAACCGGTTGCTTCCGAAATAGCCGTTACCGTCCCATGAAATATCCTGCCGGGAAAAGCATCTACCTTGATGCGCATAGGTTGCCCGATATAGATATGTGCAATTTGCGTTTCACGGTAGTTGGCAGTAATCCATTTGTTGCTGCTTTTTACTAAATAGGAAATAGTCTGTCCCGCCTGCACATATTGTCCTATTTCGAGCGACCGTCGTCCCATATAGCCATCATAAGGTGCGGTGAGGACGGTGTATGACAAGTTGAGTCGTGCCATGTCAAGTGCGGCTTCTCTTTGCAGAATGCTTGCCTCCGCACCGGTCTGCCGCCGGCTGGTTTCCGTAAATTGGGATTGGGCTGCCTCCTTTTGGTGTAATAACGCTTCGTAGCGGGCTTTGGTGGCATCATAATTCGCTTTGATTTGCTCGTATTGTTGCTGGCTGACCGATTCGTCCTTCATTAAATTTTCGTAACGGCGATATTCCTTCGACTGCTGTTTTAAGCGAATATGCGTTTCCTCTATTTCCGCATTCCGTATAGCGATGTTAGTCTGTGAAGATTCGATAGAGGCAAGCAAGACTTCTTTGTTTCCTTTTGCGTCCATATATTCAGCTTCGGCATTTTTCACGCGGATACGGTACTCACGGTCGTCAAGAACCAAAAGGGTGTCTCCGGCGTGGACATATTGGTGTTCGGTAAAACGGATTTCTTTCACATAACCAGCCACACGGATATTAAGCGGGGTGATATATTGCTCTACCGTTGCATCGTTGGTTATCTCATAATGGATGTATTTCCAGAAATAGTCTACCGCCCATACGATGCCGCTTCCCGCCAACAAGATACACGTAAGATTTACGGTGATGTTCCGCAGACGTAATCTCCGCAGCATCCTTCGTCTTTTTAACAATTCTTCTGACATGATATTATCCTTTTATTATCCCTCTTCATTTACAGAAGCTATACGTAATCAGGTATAGATAGCTTGCATCAACCAACCCGGTCGGGGTAGATCGTTGGTTCCGGATTATTCACAATGCACTGGCTCTTGCCTCCTGACGGACAGACTATCTCAACACATTGTCAGTGCATAATGGACGGTTCTCATTTTGTCACCTTCAATCCCCCGAACACCTCGCTCATATCCATTCCGTCCAACGCTTCATCTATGGCTTGTACTTCCTCCGGTGTAAACTTGATGTCCGCAGCTCCCGCATTCTCCTGCAGACGGCTCGACTTCCGTGTACCGGGAATGGGTACTATCCACGGCTTCTTGCATAGCATCCATGCGAGAGAAACCTGTGCAGGAGTGGCGCGGTGTGTATCTGCCAAAAGGTTGATGAGTGCAAACAAAGGACGATTTTTCTCATAACTTTCTGTCGAAAATTGCGGCATCGTGGAGCGAAAATCACTTTTCGGGTCGAATACTGTTTGTGCGCTGTAACACTCGCTTAACAAGCCGTTGGCAAGTGGAGAAAAGGCAACGAAGCCGATACCCAGTTCTTCCAGCGTAGGGAAAAGTGATTCATGCCAGCGTGCCATCATCGAATAGCGGTTCTGCACGGCAGCTACCGGGCAGACGGCGTTGGCACGTCGCAAGTAAACAGCATCTGTTTCGGATATTCCCCAATGGCATATCTTTCCCTCCCTGATAAGTTCCGCCATCACTTCGGCTACTGTTTCCGGCTCCACATTGGGGTCTATGCGGTGTTGCCAATAAAGGTCAATATGGTCGGTATGAAGGCGGCGTAACGAACCTTCCACTTCTTCCCGGATACGCTTAGGCGATGAATCTGCCAGTACAGGCCACGGCCATGATACGGAACAATCCATCGTAATGCCGAACTTGGTAGCAATCACCACCTTGTTGCGGTAGGGTTTCAATGCTTGTCCTACCAGATTTTCATTGTCGTGCGGGTCGGCCTGTGTGCCGTAGCTGGCAGCAGTATCGAAGAATGTATAACCCATATCTCTACCGCCTGTGCCAGCAGTTCCGTCATTTCTTTTTTATCGGCGGTTGCGCCGTAAGTGTGACTCATACCCATGCAGCCCAAACCGACGGCTGAGACACGGAGACCACCTGCTCCTAAAACTCTGTATTTCATATTCTGATATTATTTTGTCAGTTATCTAATCCTTTTTCTTTCAGCCAAGCAGACATTACATCCGCTACTTCCACGTTGTTCAAGTCGGCAAAAGGGAAATGGGTATTGCCCTTAATGCCTAAGTCGGGTAAGTGAATTACCTGTGCATCCCCTCCGTGGCGGTTGATGCAGTCGACGAAAAGACGCGCCATTTCGAGGCGGGCACGCCACGTGTCCTGTCCCCAATGTTTGGTAGGTTGTTCGGGAATGTTGTCGCCATAATAAATGACGATAGGAATACGTGTCAACTTCAGAAACTTGTCCATAGATGTGGAATCTGCTTCCAAAGCCTTTTCCGGTCCGCTGTGGGGAATCGGGGAGGGTACCTCACCTTTAGGAAAGATAAAGCTGCTTCCCGGTTCGTAAGCAATCACCGCACGGGTATTACTGCTCTTGATGGCAGTGAGCCAACCGGGACCACCGCCCATGGAATGAGTAATCAGGATGCCGCCGCCAATCTTGTCCATCAGGGCAGACAAAGCATCCGACACGACCTCTTTGTCGAACGCACCGGTATTGGGCGTCACTTGGCGCATGAATTGTTCCCATGCTTGTGGGGCAGGAGAGAATTGTACGCCGGGGAAAGGGTCTGGCCATACGCCTACACGGAATATCTCAAACTGAAAAGCCTCATCGGGCACAGCGCGAAGCGTGTCCGATACGGTGCTTTTTCCAGCTTTGCCCCGTCGTGGCTGGTCGGCCAGATAGACGCTAAATCCCCGCCGCAGGAAGATGTTCTGGAAGCCTTCCCGTCCGTCGGGTGTCGTCTCCCATGTTTTGGCTGATTCGCCGTTACCATGCAAGAATACCAATGGCAAAGAATGTGTCTTTTCGGGTATTTGATAAAATACGTAAGCATGGTCGCCGTGCAAAGTCTGTCCGGCTGGATTTGTCGAATTGTTTTCATCGTAGCTGCCCGGAACTGTAATTACCGAACCGCCAACCAGAAAGCTGCCCTGTTCGCAGATGCGCAACATGTTGTCATCGTCCGTTCTCCCACAGGCGGAGAGCAGGAAACTGCACACTACGAGGGATTTAATGATACTTTTCATATACGTTGTCTTTTATTTGTTTTGATAAGACAAAGTTACGTTGGATGTAACTGTTCGTCCATACACGGATTACAGAACGTATCACCCATTTTATAGTATATTAATACTTCGGTAAATTTCTCAAACGGGGATTTGTTCGGAAACCGTAATCGAGGTATTTTTGACGGTTATGCAGGTTTCCGAATTGATGGACTTTGCGATTACTTTTGCAGAAAATTTGTAATGTAAAATTATGAGGCATACAGTAATAACGATGATTGCAAGTTTGTTAGCTATGAGTACAACAGCCATTGCCCAACAAAATCCTATGCCGGGAAAAGACGGAAATAAATATGTGTCGTAGCATCACCGGACATCAATACGGAGGTTTTCAGTGCGGCTGTGGATTATTCTTGTATCGTTCTGTTTTATGAAACCTTTTCGCCCGGTTACAGCCATACACGGTTGGGACAGATTGATAACCCCGAAGGGCTTGCCGCAGCTTTAGGGGATGGATACGTGAGTGTGAGATTTGCAATAACAAAGAGTACGGACCGCAACATTTAGTGAAATGGATGCCTATCCCATGAAAGGAAACAGGCATCCATTATTGTGTTGTTTTACAGCTTCCAGCCAGAGATGCTTTCTTGTATTTCCCATAAATGAGAATAAAGTCCTTTTTTTCGGACAAGTTCATCGTGTGTGCCTTGCTCCTTTATCATTCCGTTATCCAAAACGATGATTTGGTCTGCATCCTTAATGGTTTTGAGCCGGTGGGCGATGACGATGACGGTGCGTCCTTTGATGAGCGTGTCAATAGCCTTTTGTACTTCCATTTCATTTTCGGGGTCAAGCGAAGCAGTCGCTTCATCCAGCAGGATGATTTGTGCATCTTTCAGGATGGCACGGGCTATGGATATGCGCTGTTTTTCTCCACCCGACAAGGTGCAGCCTCCTTCGCCCACCATCGTTTCGTAACCCTGAGGCAAGCGCATGATGAAGTCATGGCAACAGGCTTTTTTAGCTGCGGCTATAATATCCTCTTCCGTAGCATCTGTTTTTCCGAAGCGGATGTTGTTGCGTATGGTGTCCTGAAACAGATACACGTCTTGAAATACCATGGAAATATGTCTCATCAGACTTTCGGGATTTATTTCGTTCATTGGAACTCCATTAAAAAGGATGCGCCCTTTCTGCGGGTCATAGAAACGGGCACAAAGTTTCATTACTGTACTTTTCCCGCTTCCCGAAGGGCCGACGATAGCTGTCAATGAATTCTTTGGAAGCGTAATATTTATATCGTGCAACACTTCTTTGTCTTGATAAGCGAACGATACGTGTTCAAAACGGATGTTGCCTGCCATCGGAGATTGTTGCTCTCCTTTCATTTCTGTCTCATTCATTAGTGAAAGGATGCGTCCTCCGGCAATGGAAAAGTAGCGGAACTCCGCAAAATTAGTTAGGGCAGAAGTCAGCGGATCAAACACACGCGAGCCGACCACAAGAAACAGTACGAAAACAAGCAGCGATAGCTTTCCTCCCAACAGGAGATAAGTTCCGCACAGTACCATCATCGTCAGTCCGGCGCGTACCAATGTAATGCTCAACAAGACAAACGGGCCTAACAAGGCTTCCTGACGGATGCAGGCACGGCGAAGCTGGGCAAACGCATCGCGCAACCGGACAAAGCGGTCGCCTAATAAATTGTAGGCTTTCATTACCCGGATGCCTTGCAGGTATTCTTCCAATCGGTTTCCTGCATTTATTTTTGCTTGAATTTGCCTGCCGCTCAGTTTCCTCTGTGCCTTTGTGCTTGCCCACAAGACGAGTAAGGCAAGCGGCAAAGCTGCAAACATGCTGACCGCCATTCTCCAGTCAATCCAGACCAGCGAGGCAAAAGCCAGTACGGGCATGACCACAGCGCCCATCAGTTGGGGTAGGTGGTGCGAAATTCCGGTTTCTGCCATCATAAAGTCCGTAATAAGCATGGAAGATAAATCTCCGGGGTCGCGTTTTGACAGAAATCCCAGTGAAAGTTTCCGCAGATGCTCTGCAAGCGACAAGCGTCCTGAAGCACTCATTTCGTATGCTCCCCTGAAATTGGCGCGGTAAGATGCCCGTTCCGCCAAAGCCATTACCAACATATAAACAACCATAATGCCGAATATCCACCACAGGCGGGGCGTGTCAAGCGGTTGTCCGCTTCCGTCAAAAGCATTGAATATGATGCGTATCGCCTCAATGGAGAGACAGAACGGTACGATATTGACTAAGTTGGCAAGCATGGTGTAGCCCACAGGTTTGTAAAGCCGTTCGGTATGTCCTATTGTAATGTTTTTAATTGCGTTCATATCTTGTTCTCCTTTTCAATTTTTGTTCAACGTCCAGTGGTAAGCGCTTGTATAGGCATCCCACATCTTCTTATATGTGCCATCTGTCACGGACAAAACTTCATGCTTCCCGTTTTGTGCAATCCTTCCTTCTTTCATGACAACAATCTTACCTGCGGAAACAACAGAAGAAAGGCGGTGCGCTATCACAATAACCGTCTTTCCCTTCATCAGCGATTGCAAAGCTATCTGCATCTTATACTCGTTTTCCGGATCTGCAAATGCCGTTGCTTCGTCCAGTACCAGTATCGGCGCATTCTTCAATATGGCGCGTGCCACACATATCCGTTGAGCTTCTCCTCCCGACAGGAACACGCCTTTGTCACCGATTCTTGTTTCGTAGCCCTGCGGCAAACGCTCTATGAAGTCGTGACATTGAGCGGCTTTAGCGGCGTCTACCACCTTTTCTTTTGTTGCATCAGGAGAGCCTACGGCGATATTCTCATACAGCGTATCGTAAAACAGAAACGTATCTTGAAAGACGAACGACACCAGCTCCATCAGTTTTTCCATAGCTATTTGACGGATATTTACACCTCCTATAAGTATTTCTCCTTGCTCCACATCCCAAAAGCGTGGGATTAGGTTGGCTACCGTAGACTTGCCGCTTCCCGACGGACCGACAAGGGCCGTTATTTCTCCTTGCGGTGCCACGAAACTGACATCACGCAAAGCCTCTGTCCGTGTCCCCTGTTCCGTGTTCTCGTAAGCGAATGATACATGGCGGAACTCCACATCGTAGGTTGAAGGTGTCTGTGGGTGTTCCGGTTCCGGTAGAGGCTGTTTTTCCAAGATGTGGTCAATACGGCTTACACCTTCATTGATGTCGCGCGTGTTACCTCCCAAGAATGTCAATTTATAAACGGGAGAAGCCATACCCGGTCCCATGATGATAAAAAACAGCCATACCACTGCCAACGACAATGATTGAGGGCTGGCTTGCATCAACAAGATGCCCATGGGGAGAATGAACGTCACCATCGAATTCAGCAGGACCGTAAATGCGACCATCCCGTTCTGGTAGGTGTCGCAACACTTCAAGGCAAAGGTCTTGTACGCCTGAATCTCGGCATTGAACTGACGGAACGAACGGACACTCTGCCCGAAAATCTTGACAACGGGCATTCCTCGTACATACTGCACGGCGGATGCGCTCATCTTTTCCTGTGCATCGTAGTAGATGCCCATGAACTCTTTTGCCTTTTTCCCCATGAAATTAGAGAATTGCAGAAATAAGCTAAGTGCCACGACTGCCAAACAGACCACCGTCAGCCACACATCCAAAGAGAAAAAGATGACCAGCATTACCACTACCGTTGCCATTACATTGACCAAATCCGGAATGGTATGGGCGATGAAGCCCTCTATTTTCTCAATATTCTGGTCCATTGTTTTCTTGATGGCTCCCGTAGAGGTATTGTTCAAATATCCCAAAGGCAGTTTGCCGATGTGTTCGGACAGTCGGACACGTAGGCCATACAGGATGCGGAACGCTGCAACATGGGAAGACATTAGGGCGGCATATAGCAACACCAGTCCGCCGATAAGCCCTCCGAACGCTATCCATCCCCAGCTTATCATATCTGTACCATTTACCGAAACCGGACTGCCTCCATGTGTCAGCAATTCCTTCAGAACTTCATAAACAGCCCAATAGGGCACAAGCATACAAACTGCGCTGCCTGCCGACAAGATTCCTGCCAGTATTAGCAACCCTTTCTTTTGTCCCGCAATCTCAAACAATCGCGCCAGACCTTCTTCCTTCTTTGTTTTATCCATCGTAAAATGTTATTGTGAGATTATTTTATATCCGAGTAATGAACTGAACTGATAACACAACTTTGTCATCCGTCCCAATATCTGTCCGAAGAAGAACCCCCAGCGTGAACGGAAAAACTTCATGTAGTTGGCTTGTTCGATGAGTTGCAAGGTGGGTTCCCATCGTTCCACTAAATGTCCGTCGCTCAATCCCGAACGGATTTGTGCTTCATGGTTACGGAGCGAATCGGGCTTCACACCGTGCCGGCTCATCATCGTGCCACACACATCAAACCACAATTCACCTCCTCCGAAACGGCTTGCCACGTGGTGCAGGAAGGCTTTTACTTGCTTTTCGTAAAAATACATCAGTACGCCCTCCACAACAAATATAAATTCCGCATCGGGGTGTTTCTGTCGAAGGTCATCCATCCAATCGGTTTCTAGCAATGAAGCTGCGATATAGAAATTGCCCGGCTGTTCGGGTATCAACTCCCGACGCAGCGCAATGACTTCCGGCAAGTCCAAGTCGTAAAAGACCGCTTTCCTGTTGCCGATGCGCTGGAAACGGGTATCCAATCCGCAGCCCACATTTACGACTACCGGACGGGGATGCGTGTCGATGAACTGCTTTACGGCACGGTCGAAATACCAACCGCGTACCACGCAGCCTACTTCACTCAATTTCGCCCCATCGAATTGGGAGTAATCGTATTCCAAATTGTCGGCCAACTGTTCTGCTGCCTTGTCATTCAGAATGGGATTGACACGGCGGCTTTCTTTTGCTCTCATGTATAGCGGAATAAATAACGTTTCCGCCACAATGCTCTTAAACTCATGTTTTTGTTTCATATTTTTAGGTGTTTAATAGTGAACGATATTCAGAATTGTTCATAAAAAAAGGAGGAAACCTCCGTGAAGATTTCCTCCTTGCCAGCCCTTTTGTTGCGGCTGCTCGTCTGTATGTGTGTTGTCTGCTTTTCATATTTTAATGATTGCCCTCCATCCTTGAATTTCAAACAAGATGTAATCGTGTAAGATCGCTTCCATTTCCTGTTTGGGTACTGAATGCATCAGCAGTTCCTCAAACAAAGTAAACATCCATACCGTATGCAGGTGAATGATAAAATCGGATACAGACGTGTTTATGTCAGGATGTTTTTTCTGCATGGCCGCAAACCACGCCTTAACCACCTCAGTAGAACGGTCGGTGTAGTTTTCCCGGAAACGTTCCAACGATGAACCTTGTGCGCGGAATAACAGAATCTCCATCAACCCGCGATGCTTGGTAATAAGTGCGACATATTCATCAATGCATGACTTCAGATACTTTTCCGACCGCATCATCATAATATCCTCTCCCCGTATGCCATGATGTTCCTGAAGCATGGCTTCCAAAGCGCATAAAACCGGACGGACTACTTCATGGAAAAGTTCGTCTTTATTCGTAAAATAGTTGTAAATATTCCCGACTCCGATACCTGCCGATTCGGCAATTTCGCGCATGGAAGTCTTGGAATACCCCTTCCGCTCAAATTGCTGTCTGGCAACCGTTAATACACGGCTGCGTATGTCTTCTTTCAGTACTTGCATCTATAATGAACTATGTTTCTATTTTTTTACAAAGGTATAGGGGTTGAAATTCTCAAGCAATACCTATTTTTAGGGATTTAGAGCCGTTTAAATTTTGCTCTGCCTGCGGTTTGAGAATTGTTTTCGAGAATGTTCTTCGGCTTTTAGATCGGAAACAAACTCAAAAAGGGGCGGATAAAAATACTTAATCGGAAAATTTAAGCAGGCTCTTAGATGTAAGGCAATATTTCTGACAGAATACCGGTCAAATACGCTACCGTTAGTGTTACCCAACTCATGCGGATGCGTTGACCATTTCTATTCGGAAGGTTGGTTGGTTTAACCGCTTGCGTTTTTCAGATTTTCGGATAAGTCGTAAACGGTTGGAAATGAGTTCAGATTGGCAGGCTGTCTATGATATTTTCCATAGCGGTCTTCAGGGGGATACGCATCCGTCGGTTATCATTATTACAAGTTCTTCGGTGTTGCTCAGTTGCCATTCGATTTTAAGTGTTATATTTGTGACGTTCTGGCAATCGGACTAGATGGCGCCCTACCTTGGTCTGGCGGGGGGCGGCCGCAAGAAATGGAAAGACGCAAGGTTCGGTCGGGAAAATTCAAGTTGGGGCGTGACACCGGCTATCCAATCCGGACTGGCGGGAAACCACGGGTTGGCTTCCCTTTACGGGCCGGACGGACGCAAGGACACGCTTCAGCGTTTTTTTATCAGCAGCCGTCTTCCATACCTTTGTCATACTTAGATAACCGTTTGTCGACCTTCGGCTGTCGAAGTCTCCATTCCAAACGTCTTGAATATCTTTTTCCGCTTACTTGGAAATTTTTGAAGATTCATGAGGAATAGGTGAAAGCTGCACCTACTCCGGTTTCAATGATGTGTCACTTTTAGTTCTTGATGTGACAAGCTTTCAGGTCTGTAATCATGTACTCATTAGTTTGGGAAGAATGGAAGCGTTGGACTTTTACCGGTATGGAATCCTGTCCCTTACCTCCCCATTCCAGTTTTCCAGTATAGACAACCCTGTTTTCCCAATACAAAGTACCTTCGATGAAAAACCTATATGTTCCCACAGGGACACGGTTGCCATTATCATCCGTCCCGTCCCATTGGTAAGTTACCACGCCGTTCCGTGGTGTTGCGCCCGTTATGGCATCTATCTGTGTGGAAGACAGGACTTGAGGTTTTGCCTTGCTTACCCAGACAGGAACGGCATCTTTCCGGTATTCATATCCTCCTTTTGCTGTGAAAGACGTAACATACAAGGTACGTACCAACTTACCCGTTTCGCCTTCTATCCAAATGGCATATTGGCTGGAAGCAATGCCGCCACGTTGGAAGCGGAAAGAAATTTCCAACCGTTCTCCTGTGTGATTTTCTTTCGCATAAGAAGAACTGCAACCCTGTATGCCGATACAGACTAACATCAAAATGGCACTGAATAATCCTGTTCTCATGTCGTATATATATTTATTTATTCGTCTAACTGATAACAGTTCAATCCTATTTCCGGAACATAAACGCGGGTGACGGAGGTTCCGAAATCTTCTACCACAAACTCTCCGGCTCCGTTCAGCGTAGCGGCAAGCAGATGTCCTGCCAAAGCGGAATAATCGCTGCGCCCCACGGTGATATGCAGATGTAGATAGGTCTTTCCGTCCATTTGTGAGATGTTTCCTGTCAGGTTGGCTATCTCCATTTGCTCTTGGAAAGTCTTATCAACATATTGTTTGGTCTGAGGATTGAAAAAGCGAAGGATTAATTCATCTATTGCTCCTATCCCGTAAATGGTTCCCGACTTGATGCCCCGTTCTTCGCAGAAAGTGTTCAGGGCTTTGACGATTTCCTCGCGATTTTGGATACTGACAATATATTTGTTGCCTGTTTGCTTATAAGTGTACATATCTTGCGGATTTTGTGCGCTTGCCGGAATGAATAACCATCCGTAAAGCAGCAAAGTGAATATAAGTTTTAATTTCATGAGAGTCCGTATTTAAATAGTTGGGATGAAAGTTAGCGACGTTGGCCTTGATGCCAATAAGGATAAGGTTTCTCTGTCTTACTGACGGCATGATTGATTATTGTTTTGATAAACCTAAGACTCGCATCAGTTCTTGCTTCATGATGCCGGCATCCACCTCCTTTCCTGTCCAATATTTTATAGCTATCATGGCTTGGTAAACAAGCATGTTCATTCCGGGAAGAATATGTTTGCATCCATTGGCTAAAGCATCTTTCAGAAAATGTGTATAAATCGGATTGGGGATGCAATCTGCCACTATCATCTGCGGCAGTAATGTGTCCACGCGGATGTTGAGACGCTGCTCCACGTTAGGATATAAGCCTACGGGAGTCGCATTGATTACGATATCTGCATCAGAAGGAATACTGAATGCCTGATTCCATGGCTGAAATGAAGCCTTTGCCGGTGTGCGGCTGTTCAGTAAATCCGCCAATGATTTTCCTCTTTCACTCACATTCACGATGATGATTTCTCTGGCTCTTGCCAGTGCCATTTCTACGGCTATTGCACGGGCTGCCCCACCTGCGCCGAAGATGACAACCTTTTTATCTGTTATGGATGTTATTTCCGAAATAGCCTTTACAAATCCTTTCCCATCCGTATTTTCACCTGTTGTCCTTCCGTCCGGACCGATTATGACCGTATTCACCGCACCGATAATCTGTGCAGACTCTCCAATCCGGTCTAAATACTTCATGACTTCCACTTTGTTGGGAATGGAGCAGTTGAATCCCCGCCATCCCATCGCCTTGGCACCTTCAATGGCTGCCTGTAGATTTTCGGGTCCTACTTCGCAATTGATATAACGACAATGCAGTTGATGGTGGCGGAATGCAGCTTCCATAATAGCGACAGTAGGGTTTTCTGCCGCAGGTTTTGCAAACGACCCAAGCAATTCCGGCAAAAAGTCAGGCGAAGAAATCTTGTGTTTCTTAATATTCATAATACCAATCTGTTTCATTTGATGCTGCAAAGTTAGCAGCAAAAAAAGAAACAAGATTCCATTATATTTGCAGTATTATTCATTAAACTTAATAATTTTAGTAGCTATTTTTAGTAGGTTGCAGTCATACTAAGAGTTTTTCTTTGTTATGACTGCAAATATTCTTCCCATTTTATAGTTTACCACATTCTGTATGGCATTAAAATCTGTACCTTGAGTCGTTATAAAGCTATTAGTAAACCTCTCTTAAAAGCTTAGTTCAAAGTATAATAAGTAGTCGTTATAGAAATGTAAACTTGGTAATAGCCATGCTTTAAATGGTTTACACTTTCAGTTTACAACAAAAAATCGGGATGTTAATTTATATGCTTGATTGACAGCTGTATACAAAATGGTTTAATCTTCTTTATCTGTTTGGCATGTTATTCTCACTATTATGAGTATATACTCTTGAGTACGCACAACTGGAGTATCGATTTATTCACTTAATAATATTGGATTTATGTCATATATAGATAATGAGATACTCG
>ULQS01055993.1_pt1 | contig 37578 bp, 24 predicted proteins | sample 1954751 | NCBI WGS metagenome assembly ULQS01 (sample SAMEA4835662, study PRJEB28245) | human gut metagenome | biome: gut microbiome; material: fecal sample | place: Denmark | collected 2008 | reverse complement strand
CATCCGTAGCCACGGCGCGGGCGAAGAAGCGTCCGCGGGCACCGAAGCACAGCTCGGCGGGGTGGAAGGGATCTTCCACGGTGCCGTAGGGCGACGACTTGCTGACGAAGCCGCGGGGCGACGTCGGCGAGTATTGTCCTTTGGTCAGACCGTAGATGCGGTTGTTCAGCAGAATCATGTTCAGGTCGATGTTGCGGCGCACGGCGTGGATGAAGTGGTTTCCGCCGATGGCCAGTCCGTCGCCGTCGCCCGAAATCTGCCAGATAGCCAGGTTGGGATTAACCACCTTGGCACCCGTAGAGATGGCGGCCGCACGGCCGTGGATGGTCTGCATAGCGTAGGTATTCATGTAGTAGGGCAGGCGGCTGGAGCAGCCGATACCGGAGATGACGGCCGTTTCCCAGGGAGCCTTGCCGATTTCGGCCATGGCCTTGTGCAGGGAGGCCAGGAAGAAGTGGTCGCCGCAGCCCGGACACCAGCGGGGTTGTCCTTTCTTGAAGTCTTTTGCTGTATATTCGTTCATAAATGTGTCCTCCTCGATTTTATTGGTTAATGATTTCGTTGAATGCCTTGACCAGTTCGGCTACGACGAAGGGCTGTCCCTTCACTTCGTTGTACTGGTAGGGAGTGAAGTTGTCCACCTTCATGCGCAGGTAGGCGGCAAACTGTCCCAGGTTCTGCTCGGCCACGACCACCTTCTTGTAGCGCTTCAGCACTTCCGCCGTGTTCTTGGGCAGCGGGTTCAGGTAGCTGAAGTGGGCCAGGGCCACTTTCTTGCCGGCTTTGATCATTTCGTCCATGGCCGAGTAGAGGTGTCCGTATGTACCTCCGAATCCCACGATGAGCAGGTCGGCATCGTCGGCGCAGCCCTGTACCTGAACGTCGGGTACGGGTATCTTGGCAACCTTCTCGGCGCGCAGGTGGCACATCAGGTTATGGTTCTCCGGGTCGGTGGAGATGGCACCCGTGTTGCTGTCCTTTTCCAGTCCGCCCAGAATGTGCATGTAGCCTTCGCGTCCGGGGATGGCCCAGTAGCGTACACCGGTTTCGGGGTTGCGGCGGTAGGGTGCATAGTTGTCCTTCATTTCGGCGGGGGCATAAGGCGGGTTGATGGCGGGATATTCGGCCAGTTTGGGCAGCTTCCAGGCACCCGAGCCGTTGGCCACGTAGCCGTCGGTCAGCAGCACGACGGGCGTCATGTGCTCCAGAGCAATCTTGCTGGCCATATAGGCTGCGTCGAAGCAGTTGGTGGGCGATGTGGCAGCAATGACCGGCATGGGGCTTTCGCCGTTGCGGCCGAAGAGGGCCTGCAGCAGGTCGGTCTGTTCCGACTTGGTAGGCAGACCGGTAGAGGGGCCGCCGCGCTGTACGTCGAGTACGACAAGGGGCAGCTCGGTGATGACGGCCAGGTTCATGGCTTCGGACTTCAGGCAGACGCCGGGACCCGAAGTAGAGGTTACGGCCAGCGCTCCGGCAAACGAGGCACCGATGGCGGTGGCGCAGCCCGAAATTTCGTCTTCGCATTGTACGGTCATCACGCCCAGTGACTTGTGCTTGGACAGCTCATGCAGCACGTCGGTAGCCGGGGTGATGGGGTAGGAGCCGAGGAACAGTTTCAGTCCGGCTTTCTCGGCGGCGGCGATGAAGCCGTAGGCCGTGGCCTTGTTGCCGGTGATGTCCATGTAGCGTCCGGGCACCTTCACCTTGCTCTCGATGCGGCAGGTGGCGTGTGCGATGGAGGCGTGCGTGTTGTGGCCGTAGTCCCATCCGGCGTGGATGACCTTGATGTTGGCTTCGGCCACTTCGGGCTTCTTGCCGAACTTCTCGCGGATGAAGTCTTCGGCTATCGTGAGGTCGCGGTCGAAGAGCCAGCACACCAGACCGACGGCAAACATGTTGCGGCATTTCAGGACGGACTTGTTGTCCATGCCCGTCGGGGCCAGGCAGTCCTTCACCATCGTCGTGATGGAGGCGGCGATGACTTCCTGTTTGATGCCCATCTCCTCGATGGGATTGTCTGTCTGGAAGGCGGCCTTCTCCAGGTCGGACTTCTGGAAGGCGTCGGTGTCAATGATAATGGTGCCGTTGGGCTTGACGAACTTATATTGTGTCTTCAGTGCGGCTGCGTTCATAGCCACCAGTACGTCACACTGGTCGCCCGGTGTATATACTTTCTGTGCACCGATATGCACCTGGAAACCGGAGACGCCCGTCAGTGAACCTTGCGGGGCGCGGATGTCTGCCGGATAGTCGGGAAAGGTGCTGATGTCGTTTCCCACCGTAGCCGAAACTGTTGAAAAGATGTTGCCGGCGAGCTGCATTCCGTCGCCGGAGTCGCCGGAGAAGCGTACTACCACTTCGTCCAGGTCTTTGACCATCATGTCGTTTGCCATAACTTACGATTTTCTTAGGTTAATTTTATGGATATGCGTACAACGCAGTTCGCAAATGTCGGAAAGTTAATCGGATTAACAAAACTTTTTTCGGAAAATCGACAGAAAGTGTTATCTTTGTGGCCTGTTCCTGCATCCCGATGCAGGATTTTCGTTAAAAGGCCTTGTAGTTCAACGGATAGAATAGAAGTTTCCTAAACTTTAGATAGGGGTTCGATTCCCCTCGGGGCTACGATAGAAGGATGCCGGTCTGTACCGGTGTCCTTTTATTGTTTCTGGCGGTTCCGGTTCGGACGGGGGCCGACGGAGCACTTCCTTGGCTTCTGACGAAGTGCTGCGTCACCCTCTGACGAAGCACTTCCTTCCCCCCTCATGAAGCACTTCCTGAGCCCCTGACGAAGCACTTCGTCAGACCCTCATGCAGCACTGCATGGGAAGGGCTGCCGCTCCTGTCTTCCAAGGAGCCCGTCATGGGCATAAAAAACGGGGGCGTCCTTGTGGAACGTCCCCGTCGTGCTCTATAGGTTATCAGTCTCTGATTACTTCTTGGTTTCTTCAGCCGGTTCTACGGCATTCTTCTTGAACAGCGAGTAAGCGATGGGAGAAGCGACGAACAGTGAAGACAAGGTTCCGAATACTACACCCAAAATCATGGCGAACGAGAAGCTGCGGATGCTCTCTCCACCCAAGATAAAGATTACAACCAGCACAATCAACGTAGACGAACCGGTGAACAACGTACGGGTCAACGTGGAATTCAGTGAGTCGTTGAACAACTGGAACGTACTGCGCTTGGGATAGAGGTGGAAGTATTCGCGTACACGGTCGAAGATTACCACCTTATCGTTGATGGAGTAACCGATAGCGGTCAGGATGGCGCCGATAAAGGTTTGGTCTATCTCCATGGAGAACGGAAGAATGTTCCAGAACATGGAGTACACGCCCAATATCAGGATGGTATCGAATGTCAATGCGGCGATAGAACCTACACTATAAGCGATGTTGCGGAAACGGAAGAGAATGTAGAGACCGATGCCCAGCACGGCAAAGATAACGGCCCATACGGCTGCCACCTTGAGGTCGTCAGCAATGCTCGGACCTACCTTCTGCGAACTGATGATGCTACCGCCTGTGTGGTTATCACGGTCGATAAAGGTTTCCAACGAGATATTCTTCGTAAGCAACGGTTTCAACACCTCGTACAGTTTGGCTTCGATTTCAGAGTCTACGTTATTGCCTTCTTCGTTGATGCGGTAGTTGGTGCTGATACGAACTGTCTTGCCGTCTGTACCGATGGCGATAACCGTCACGTTGGCATCCTCAAACTGTCCTTCCATCAATTCACGCACTTGTTCGGGTTCGATAGACTGTTCAAAACGTACCTGATAGTTGCGGCCGCCGGTGAAGTCAATACTTTGGCTCAATCCTCGAATAAAGAGGAAGCCTACGCAAATCAAAACGATGATTAATCCGCTAGAAAGCCATGTTTTATTGTACTTCATGAAGTTATATTTCGTATCTTGTAGTACGCCTCTAGACAGACGGGTCTCAAACGTAAGGTTCAACCACTTGTCTTTGTTCATGAAGTGCTCGAATACGAGGCGCGTCATAAACACGGCGGTAAAGAACGAAATGGCGATACCGATAATCAGCGTCGTTGCAAATCCACGAATAGGTCCTGTACCGAAGTAGAACAGAATGACGCCGGTGATGATAGACGTAAAGTTAGAGTCGAAGATGGCGGAGAAGGCATTGGAATAACCGTCTTTCAAGGCATCTTTTACTTTCTTACCTAGTCGAAGTTCTTCTTTGGTACGCTCGAAAATCAACACGTTGGCATCCACCGCCATACCCAGTGACAATACCAAACCGGCGATACCGGACATGGTCAATGCAGCCTGGAAGGAAGAAAGGATACCGAGAGTGAAGAAGAAGTTGAGCAACAGGGCGCCGTTGGCAACCATACCGGCCGTGAAGCCATACATGGAGCAAACATACACCATCAGCAGGATGAAGGCGACGATACAAGAAATGATACCGGCCTCAATGGATTCTTGTCCCAGCGAAGGTCCTACAATGTCTTCCTGTACAATGTGTGCTGGAGCGGGCATCTTACCGGATTTCAGTACGTTGGCCAAGTCCTTGGCTTCTTCCGGAGTAAAATGGCCGGTGATTTGTGAGTTACCTCCTGTGATTTCTGTCTGTACATTCGGTGCGGAGTATACATAGCCATCCAGTACAATGGCAATGCTTTTGCCGATATTCTGTTTGGTCAACAAGGCCCAACGGCGTGCACCGTCCGTATTCATAGACATACTAACGGAGGGTTTGCCATATTGGTCGAAATCGTCCTTGGCGTCTACGATTACGTCGCCTTCCAGCGGTGCCCGGCCGTTACGCTCGGTAGAGCGGATGGCATACAGTTCATAGGTCTGTTTCTTCGGGTCGAAGGAAGCAGCGGCCACGCCCCACTTCAAAAGCAGGTCTTTGGGGAACTCGCTCTTCACCTGGCTCATGGACAGGTATTGGTTGATTTCGGCAGTATCTTTAGCCAGGGCGTATGCCACTACAGGACCTTCGCCGGGGTTCACCTGCATGATGGCGAGCAGCGGATGGTCTTTCTTGTACTGGGCTATTTCGGCATTCTGTGTGGCGGCAGTCTCACCCTTCAGGGCGGCGGCCAGGCTGTCGGTTGTGCTGGTGGCAGCCGGTGCGGCGGCAGGAGCGGCTACAGAGTCGGTATCAGCGGCTTTCAGACTGCGTACCTTGGCATCGGCCGACTGCATGTAGGGAGCAATCTCCTTGGCGTTGTATGTTTCCCAGAATTCCAGATTGGCAGAACCTTGTAACAATTTTCTTACACGTTCGGGTTCCTTGATACCCGGAAGTTCCACCATGATGCGGCCCATTTTGTCTTCCAGACTCTGGATGTTGGGCTGAACCACGCCGAAGCGGTCGATACGTGTACGGAGTACGTTGTAAGAGTTGTCGACAGCGGCCTTCACCTCTTCGCGCAGCACTTTCTCGACTTCTGCGTCGGTTGATTTCTGGTTGACTTTATCTTTCAGTTGTTGCGTGGCGAAGAGCTGTGCCAGCGGGGCGTTCGGAGCCAGGCGGTGATACTCGCGGACAAACAGTGTGATGACGTCATCCTGGCTGGTAGTGGCCTGCTGGGCAGCTGTAGCCAGTGCCTTGTTGAAGTTTTCGTCCGGTTTGTTGTCGGCCAAAACTTTGATGACATCGGGAACGGACACTTCGAGGATGACGTTCATACCACCCTTCAGGTCCAGACCCAAACTGATTTCCATTTCTCTACAATCTTTCAGGCTCCAGTTCCATAACCATACCTTCTCATTGGCGAGCGAATCCAGGTAGTTCTGCTCCACTTTCGGATCTCCGTTGGCAATCTCCCGTGCTTTGTTGGTATAATGGCGGGTAACGAAAGAGAACGACAAGTAGAACACGCACACCAGGGTGAGCAGGATGGCAAAAGCCTTTACAAATCCTTTGTTTTGCATGTTACTTTTAGTTTATTATGATTACTTTATTAATTAATTTCTACGCATTTACAAGGCTGCAAATATAGTTCTTTTTTCACAATATATTACTTTATGGCATTATTTTTTTGAAATCGGTTGCCTATCGTCCGTTTATTTCCCCTGCATCGTGACGTAACACCAGACGGGGTAGTGGTCAGAATCTTTGATTGTTTTGTCCACGGTGCAGTTGTATGTTTTCATGTTCCGGCTGACCAGGATGTGGTCGATGCGGAAATAGAACCGGTTCTGGTTGTACGAGATGCCGAAGCCTTGTCCCGACTGGGTGAAGGCATCGTCCAGCTCTTGGGCGGCAACGCGGTGGGCATACGAGATGGGGGTGTCGTTGAAGTCGCCGCAGACGATGATGTAGGGGTGGGCCGTTTCGCGTACGGCTTGGGCAATGGCGTCGGCTTGCGGGGCGCGGATGGCCGAGGCTTCGGCCAGCTTGCCCAGCAGCAGGCGTGCCCCGCTCTTCACCTTGTCGCGCTCGGGTGCGGACAGCATGCTCTCATAGACCACCTTGTCTTCCTTGGTCAGTTTGTTGGACTCCAGGTGGTTGTTGATGAGGGTCAGGGTGTCCTGCCCGATTTTCAGTTCGTAGGCCACCGAGCCGTTGTAGCTGCTCTTGTAGTCCAGCTTGCGGGCGGAAAGGATGGGAAACTTGGAGTAGACGGCCATGCGGTTGGACTGGGCGCTGCCCAACTTGTCGATGCGGTGGTAGGGATAGGCCTTCAGCCCCCGCTCGATGTCGCGTTGCGACAGGTGTCGGGACGACTCCGACGTGGCATATTCCTGCAGGCAGAGGATGTCGGCCCCGCTCTCCTGTAGGTAGGTGAGGATGGGGTTCTTCCCGTCTTCCTTGACGCAGCCGTCGAAGCCCATGACGTTGTACGAGAGTATCTTCAGACTGCCTTCGGGCACCTGGTCGGTGTGGAAGTTGAAGGGCAGGTAGGTGCGCACCTGCGGATAGGCCAGCAGGATGCCGGCCAAGGGCAGCAGGGCGAACTTGTAGCGTTGTACGATCAGCCAGAAGAACAGGAAGCCCACGTTGACGAACAGGAAGATGGGGAAGGCCAGGCCCAGGCACGAACGCAGGGGATGCTCTACCGGCTGTATGTAGGGGCTGTAGGCTGTGAGCAGGAAGAGGGCGGTAAAGACGGCGTTGATGGCCCCTACGGTGAATGCTGCGACGTTTCGGAGGAGTTTCATGGGGCGGGTCTTATCGTTTGCTGGCGTCGAACAGCGTTTTCTTCTCCTCGGCGGTCAGGCTTTCGTAGCCCGACTGCTTCAGCTTGTCCAGGATGCGGTCTATCTCGTCCGACTGGCTTTTCTTGCGGGCGTTGTATTCGTAGTCCTTTTGGCGGTTGCCGCCATAGCTTACTTTCATCTTGGGCTTGCGCGGACGGGGACTGAAGAGGCCGGCCACGGCATCGATGACGCGGTTGATCCAGGCTGTGATGTCTCTGCCCTTGCTCAGCGCGGCGGCAAACCACAGGCCGGCCAGCGCGCCGCCCAGGTGGGAGATGTGTCCGCCGGCATTGCTGGAAGTCAGGAAGAGTAGGTCCAGGCCGATGACGACCAGTGCCAGATACTTCAGCCGCAGGGTACCGAACAGGAAGAGGCGTATCGGGTAGTTGGGTTCCCGATAGGCGGTGGCGGCTACGATGGCCAGCACCGAGGCCGAGGCACCCAGCAGGAAAGAGCCCTCGATCATGTACTGGAAGTAGGGGAAGACGTTGTAGACCACCATGTAGAGCAGGCCGCCGCAGATGCCTCCCAGCAGGTAGACGCCCCGCAGGTGCTTGGCCGAGAAGAATTGCAGGAACATCGTCCCGAACCAGTAGAGCCACAGCATGTTGAACAGAATGTGCCACAGGCCGGCGTGCATGAACATGTAGGTCAGCAGCGTCCACGGCTGTACGAGGAAGCGGCCGAACGAAGCGGGCAGCTCCAGCCAGCTGAGCCATCCCCACGGCGGGAGGTTGAACAGCTGCAGCACCACGCCGCATACGGTCACCAGCACGAAGACTGCCACATTGATGTATATCAGCTGTATGCAGAGGTTGCCTCTGCGGAATTTGTCTTTCAGATCAGTTATAATAGTAGCCATTTCCTCTGTTCTTTTTTCTCCAATACATTATCAGGAAGAATCCGAAAATCATGCCGCCCAGGTGGGCAAAGTGGGCCACATTGTCGCCGGCACTGTTGGCCAGGCCCGAATAGAGCTCGATCAGCGCATAGCCGATGACGAAATACTTGGCCTTGATGGGAACCGGCAGGGGGAAGATGAACATCTGCTGGTTGGGGAACAGCATGCCGAAGCCCAGCAGGATGGCATATACGGCTCCCGAAGCTCCCACGGTAGACGAGTTCAGCACCAGGTTCAGGCTGGCCATCGCCGGATCCACGAAGTTCATGTTCGACTGCAGGGCCTTGGAACCCTGCTCGATGACGGCCTGGACGGCTTCGGGGCTCATGCCCGACTCCAGCGTGAGGTAGCGGATGGCGGTCACGCCCTCCTGTATCAGTCCGGCGCCGATGCCGCATATCATGTAGTAGGTCAGGAAACGCTTGGGGCCCCATACCTGCTCCAAGATACGCCCGAACATCCACACGGCAAACATGTTGAAGAATACGTGGGTAAAGCCCGCGTGCATGAACATGTAGGTGACGAGCTGGGCGGCGTTGAAGCGGTCGGAAAGTATGAAGTGCAGTCCCAGGTAGTTGCCCAGGTCGATGCCGCGACTCTGTGCCACGAGGGTGGCCAGAAACATCAGCACGTTGATTATCAGCAGGTTTTTAGTAACTGTCGGAATATTGTTCATATCAGATTGTTTGATGCATTTGGTCGCAAATGTAGTGAAAGGTGAGCGCATAGGCAAATGAAAACGGAGTTTTGTGCCGTCCGCTTCCTTTTTTGTTCAGAAATACGGATAAATGGCCGGATGCGGCGGGAAAAATCCTTCGGCTGGTCCTTTTTTATGGTTTGGTAATATTTTTCTTTTCACTTTATTTGATAATTAGAATAATTGCCATATTTTTGCGCATGTAGATTTTTAGAGATAAATGCCTTGGAATGGGCCATGCACTAATAGACCTGTTCTGTCAGTTGGGCAATAACTGTAAACTTAGTAAGTAAAAGGTATGAATAAAGCTGAATTGATTAGTGCCATGGCTGCCGGAGCCGATATGACGAAGGCAGACGCAACGAAGGCTTTGAACGCATTCCTGGATGTAGTGATGGATGCGTTGAAAAAAGGTGAAAAGGTGACTTTGGTAGGATTTGGTACATTGTCGGTGGCCGAAAGGGCGGCGCGTACAGGTATCAATCCGGCGACCAAGGAAACCATTGAGATTCCGGCCCGCAAGGTTGTCAAGTTCAAGCCGAGTACCGAGCTGTGGTTCGAGTAACCGGTGAAGGACGGCTCCGGCCGGAAATCGTTGTTGAGGAAAATACGGGCTACAGGTCTGTTTGCAGCATCTTTTCTGCAAGGAGTCCTGTAACCCGTATTCGTTTTGTAGGGCTGCGCCTCTGAACCGAAAGCCTGAAAACTTTGTTTTCCGCTTTGTGCTTCTCTCGGTTTGCACTATCTTTGCAGCAGGAAATAATTAGAAACTATGGATATACAAGAGAAACTGGTAGCGTCCGTCGTCAGCGGACTGAAAGCACTCTACGGACAGGACGTGCCTGCCGCACAGGTGCAGTTGCAGAAAACCAAGAAAGAATTTGAAGGACATCTGACGCTGGTCGTGTTCCCCTTCCTCCGCATGTCGAAGAAGGGACCCGAGCAGACTGCGCAGGAGATCGGCGAATATCTGCTGGCCCATGAGCCTTCGCTCGTGGCCAAGTTCAACGTCATCAAGGGCTTCCTGAACCTCACCATCGCTTCGTCGGCGTGGATCGAACTGCTCAACGACATCCAGGCCAACCCGCATTACGGACTGACCGAGGCTACGGACCAGTCGCCGCTGGTGATGATCGAGTATTCGTCGCCCAACACCAACAAGCCTCTCCACCTGGGACATGTGCGCAACAACCTGCTGGGCAACGCCCTGGCCAACATCATCGCCGCCAACGGCAACCGCGTGGTGAAGACCAACATCGTGAACGACCGCGGCATCCACATCTGCAAGTCCATGCTGGCCTGGCTGAAGTATGGCAACGGCGAGACGCCCGAGTCGAGCGGCAAGAAGGGCGACCACCTCATCGGCGACTATTACGTGGCTTTCGACAAGCACTTCAAGGCCGAGGTGAAGGAGCTGATGGCCAAGTACATGGCCGAAGGCATGAACGAGGAAGAGGCCAAGGCCAAGGCCGAAGCCGAATCGCCCCTGATGAAGGAAGCCCGCGAGATGCTCGTGAAGTGGGAGGCAGGCGACCCCGAAGTGCGTGCCCTGTGGAAGAAGATGAACGACTGGGTATATGCCGGTTTCGACGAGACATACAAGATGATGGGTGTAACCTTCGACAAGATATACTACGAATCGAACACTTACCTGGAAGGCAAGAAGAAGGTGCTCGAAGGACTGGAGAAGGGGCTCTTCTACCGCAAGGAAGACGGTTCCGTGTGGGCCGACCTCACGGGCGAAGGCCTCGACCACAAGCTGCTGCTCCGTGCCGACGGTACGTCGGTCTACATGACGCAGGACATCGGTACGGCCGAACAGCGTTTTGCCGACTACCCCATCGACAAGATGATTTATGTGGTGGGCAATGAGCAGAACTACCACTTCCAGGTGCTGTCCATCCTCCTTGACCGTCTGGGCTTCGAGTGGGGCAAGAGCCTGGTACACTTCTCCTATGGCATGGTGGAACTGCCCGAAGGCAAGATGAAGAGTCGCGAGGGTACGGTAGTCGATGCCGACGACCTGATGGAAGAGATGATCAACACCGCCAAGGAAACCAGCGGCGAGCTGGGCAAGCTGGACGGCCTGACGCAGGCCGAGGCCGACGACATCGCCCGCATCGTGGGCCTGGGCGCGCTGAAGTACTTCATCCTGAAGGTGGATGCCCGCAAGAACATGACGTTCAACCCCAAGGAATCCATCGACTTCAACGGCAACACCGGTCCTTTCATCCAATATACCTACGCCCGCATCCAGTCCGTCCTGCGCAAGGCGGCCGAGGCAGGCATCGTCATCCCCGAGCAGCTCCATCCGGGCATCGAACTGAGCACAAAGGAAGAAGGCCTGATCCAGATGCTGGCCGACTTTGCCGGCGTGGTGAAGCAGGCGGGCGAGGACTACAGCCCCTCCGTCATTGCCAACTACTGCTACGACCTGGTGAAGGAATACAACCAGTTCTACCACGACTACAGCATCCTGCGCGAGGAGAATGCCGACGTCAAGGTGTTCCGTCTCGCCCTGTCGCGCGAGGTAGGCAAGGTAGTCCGTCTGGGCATGGGCCTGCTGGGCATCGAAGTTCCCGAACGTATGTAAGCCGTAGTGCTTATTTGATATAGTTTTCAGCAGGGGAGCGCATCGTGTGGGTGCGCTCCTTTTTTATTGTTTCTGTCAGATACCTTCTATGATATAGTCTTGTTCTTGGGAGAAGGGTTTCAGCGTATGTGTCCATTCCTTCCCGTCGGAAGATACCAGTCGCAGGGTCCGGATGTTTTCCTTTTTGTTGGCCTTGAACATGAGGAGGCCGTCCTTGTCCGTTGTTCCTCTGTATTGCCGGTTGGCATAGATCTTGATGTTTCCCGTTTCGGGATGGGAAGGGCTGGTTTTGACCATCAGGATGAAGCCTTTTTCATTGTCTTCCAGTTCGAGCCAGCTGACCTCTTGCTGGGTTGTACAGGTGTCCGTAGGTTGGCTTTGGAAAGCAGAGAGGGCGGAGAGGGATGCATCTGTTATGGTGGAGGTAAACGTGAATTCCCCGTTTCTGATTTGTACGTTCTCGGGAGCAATGCCGAGTGTTTGTAGCAAGGAGTCACGCTTGGCTTTGGGAAGCATGGGGAGAAAGATGCGTTTTCCGTTGGTGAACTCGGCGCTTTGGCTGCCGAAGGGTTGCGCCTTTCGTTGGTTGGCGTGGATTCTATCCACATAAATCAGATATTCGTAGTTCAGGATATGGCCCTTGCGGTAGTATTCGGTTACGAACGGCAGGTATTTGAGTTGAGTGGGGGAATCGGCATGTTGCAGCACCATGAAACAGGCTCTCCAACTGTTGTCCGACAGGCCTTCAAGCCGGCCGTTGATGATGGAGTCGACGATGGGCAGGACTATCGACTGGTTGATGGAGTCGGTTCGGTCCCATTGGCGCAAATAGGCCTCCTTTTCTTTCGGGTCATGGCTTTGATTGTAATTGTGTCTCACTTTCTGGTCGTTGTGCAGAACCACTTTGAGCAGCGAGTCGATTGTGGCTGCATTCCTTTGTTCTTGTGCCGTGGCCGTGCGGGGGCAAAAGGCAAGAACGCCCAACAGGAGCAAGATGTGTATGGATTGTTTCATGGCAGAATGTTTTTTTCTTTTTTACAAATGTATGGAGAAAAGAGGAAACCTGCAAGGTCTTGGTGTGCTTTATGTTCCTTGAGGCTGTCTCAAAATAGAAAATAGAGATAAGATTACTTACAATCTATAAGATACAACATAAAAATCTCCTGCTTTTAGTCCTATAATTGCAATAAAAAAGGGCTAAAGCAGGAGATTTTTTACTTCTAAGTTTCAATCTATAAGATTTTTACTTTTGCAATTCTATTTTGAGACGGCCTCTTTTCCTTTTCCAGTTTTCGGCATTGTTTTCCTGTAAAACATTGCTTTCTCTGGTGCAAAACATTCTTTCTTTTTGGGAAAAACATTGCTTTCTTTGGGAGGGAAGGACGGAGGCTGTAGGGGCCTCTTCCTTTGCCCAGCCTAAAGGTTCCGTTTAAGCTGGGCAAACGGTCCGTTTAAGCTGGATAAACCGTTCGTTCAAGCTGGGCAAACGCTTGCTTTAGGCTGGGCAAACGGAACAAAAAATACGGACGGCGCAGAAGAGATGAGTCGGGAACGGTGGCACTTCCTTCTTCTTCCGCGCCGTCCGTATTTTATAGGGCTGTCGGCTTTACGCCTTCTTGCGGGTGGTCTTGCCGCGGCGTGCCTTGGGCCTGTCGGGGTCGCTCTGCAGCTTGATGAGGTCCATGCAGGCCTGCAGGTTGAGGTCCTGGGGCGTGATGCCTTCGGGTATCTTGTAGTTGCTGCCCTTGTAGGCGATGTAGGGGCCGTAGCGGCCGTTCATGATTTCGAGATCGGGCTCTTCGGCAAACTTCTTGATGTGGCGCTTGGCTTCGGCTTCCTGCTTTTCCTTGATGAGGGTCACGGCTTCGTCGAGGGTCACGGTCAGCGGGTCGGTGCCTTGGGGCAGGGAGGCGAATATCGTCTTCCACTGGGCGTAGGGACCGTAGCGGCCGCTGCTCACCTTGATTTCAGCTCCTTCGTATTCGCCCAGCGTGCGGGGCAGGCGGAAGAGCTTCAGGGCTTCGTCCAGCGTGATGGTCTCGATGGACATGCCTTTCTCCAGGCGGGAGAAGCGGGGCTTCTCGCCGTCGTCGGCGCTGCCTATCTGCACCACGGGGCCGAAACGGCCGATCTTCACCGATACGGGCTTGCCGCTGGCGGGGTCAGTGCCCAGCAGACGTTCGCCGGCCTTGTGCTCGTTCTTGGCGGCGAGAGTCTTCTCGACTGACGGGTGGAACTTGCGGTAGAAGCGGTCGAGCACGGTGGTCCACTTCGTCTCGCCTTCGGCAATCTCGTCAAACTGCTTCTCGACGGTGGCCGTGAAGTTGTAGTCGAGGATGTCGGGGAAGTACTCGGTGAGGAAGTCGTTCACCACCATGCCGATGTCGGTCGGCAGTAGTTTGGACTTCTCGGCACCGGTCAGTTCCGTGCGGGTATCTTCGGTGATGTCTTTTCCTTTTTCCAGTGTCAGTACGTCGTACTTGCGCTCCTTGCCCGGCTTCTCGCCCTTCACCACGTATTCGCGCTGCTGGATGGTGGAGATGGTGGGCGCGTAGGTAGACGGACGGCCGATGCCCAGTTCCTCGAGCTTGCGCACCAGGCTGGCTTCGGTGTAGCGGGGCGGCTGGAGGGTGAAGCGTTCGGTGGCGGTCACGTTGCTGTAGTCCAGCGTCTGTCCCTGCGTGAGCGGGGGCAGCAGTCCGGCCACGTCATCGCCTTCGGCCTCGTCGTCGTGCGACTCGCGGTACACGCGCAGGAAGCCGTCAAACTTCACGACTTCGCCCACGGCGGTAAATTCTTCGCTGCTGTTGCTCAGTCCGATGGTCACCGTGGTCTTCTCCAGTTCGGCGTCGGCCATCTGCGAGGCCAGCGTGCGTTTCCATATCAGGTCGTAGAGGCGGCGTTCCTGGGCGGTGGCCTCTATCTTGACGTGCTCCATGTAGGTGGGGCGGATGGCTTCGTGAGCCTCCTGTGCACCCTTGGTCTTGGTGGTGAAGTGGCGCGAGTGCAGGTAGCGTTCACCCATCTTGGCGGTGATGGTCTCGCGGGCGGCGTTGATGGCCAGTTCGGAGAGGTTCACCGAGTCGGTACGCATGTAGGTGATGTGTCCCGATTCGTAGAGGCTCTGTGCCACCATCATCGTCTGTGCCACGGAGAAGCCCAGCTTGCGGGCGGCCTCCTGCTGGAGGGTCGAGGTGGTGAAGGGGGCGGCGGGGCTTTTCTTCAGCGGGCGCGTGGCGACGTCGCGGATGGTGAAGGTGGCGTCCTTGCAACTTTCCAGGAAGCGGCGTGCCTCTTCCTTGGTCTTGAAGCGGTGCTCCAGTTCGGCCTTCATCTCCACCGGCTTGCCGTTGGCGTCGGGTACGGGGAAGACGGCTGTCACGCGGTAGGCCGCTTCGCTGTGGAAGGCCTGTATCTCGCGTTCGCGCTCGGCGATGAGGCGTACGGCCACCGACTGTACGCGGCCGGCCGAGAGGGCGGGCTTCACCTTGCGCCACAGCACGGGCGACAGCTCAAAGCCCACGATGCGGTCCAGGATGCGGCGTGCCTGCTGGGCGTCCACCAGGTTCAGGTCGATCTGGCGCGGATGCTCGATGGCGCGCAGGATAGCGTTCTTGGTGATTTCGTGGAAGACGATGCGCCGCGTGTGTTCGGGCTTCAGTCCCAGCACCTCGTACAGGTGCCAGGCGATGGCCTCTCCCTCGCGGTCCTCATCGGATGCGAGCCAGACGGTTTCGGCTTTGGCCGCTTCTTCCTTCAGGTGGGCGACGAGCTTCTTCTTGTCTGCCGGAATTTCGTATTGCGGCTCGAAGTGGTTGTTGACGTCGATGCTGAAATCTTTTTTCCGTAAGTCCCGGATGTGACCGTAGCTGGAGAGCACTTCGTAGTCCTTCCCCAGGAACTTCTCGATGGTCTTGGCTTTGGCCGGTGACTCGACTATGACTAAATTCTTCTGCATAAGTTCTTGCTTTGTTGCGGACATGCCCCGCGGATTTTGCCCGCAAAAGTAGGAAAAAACAATTTCTCCACCTTCAATTAATATAAGAAAAAAAACTAAAAACGGAAACTGACGCCTCCCAGGAAGTTGAACCCTTGGGCGGGACAGCCTTCGTAATATTGGTAATTCTTGTTCAGCAGATTGTTGAGGCGGGCATACACCAGGATGTTGCGGAACAGCTCGTAGTGGGCCGACACGTAGAGGTCGCTGACGGCGTCGGCACGTTCGCCTTCCACCTTCGTGCGTCCGATGTGGCGGTAGCCCAGCGAGAAGCGCAGGGCCGACAGAGGCTGTACGTCTATCCGTGCATCGGTTTCGAGGGCGGGTTTGAAGCCCAGTATCGTGCTTTCGGCATAGGCGGCGTTTTCTTCGGTCGGGGTGCTCCAGTTGCGGTAGATGGCCGAGGCATGGAAGCCGAACAGCTGCTTGTAGTCGTAGTCCACTGCACCGCCCACGTAGACATTGCGGGCATCGGCCTGGCCGAGAATCAGGCGCGACAGCGGGGAAGTGCCTCCTGTGATGATGTCGGGCACGATGAAGAGGTCTCCCTTCAGGTCCTGATACCCACCATACACGTGGAACCAAAGCTCGTCGGCAGGGCTGGCCTTGAAGCCGATGGTGGCGTTCAGCTGTTCGTAGGTGGCGTCGAGCTGGTTGAAGAGCTGTCCGTAGGGGTTGTAGCTTTCCAGCTGGCGGAAGTCATTCTGCCGCTTGCCGCCGGTGGCCTGTGCGTAGAGCAGGTAGCTGTCCGAGAAGTTGTACTGCACCTGCACGTCGGGGGCGGCGCGGAACTGCTTGCCGAAGCCGAAGGCCATGTCGACGTGTGCGCCCAGCGTCAGCTGCCAGTCGTCGTTGTGGAAGCGGTAGGCCGGGTTTAGTCCGACGGATGTGCAGTTGTCGAATGCGGCTTCCCGGTAGAAGGCATTGTCCATGTAGAAGCCGATGCGGATGAGCTGCTCGTCGGAGATGTCGCCGCTCACTTCGGCCTTGGTGCGTATCAGGTTCTCGCCGGCATCGGCGGCCACGGGGTCGTGCTGGCGCTGGTAGAGCAGCAGGTTGGTCTCCAGGGCATAGTCCAGCACGAGGTCCTTGTTGCGGTTCCGGAGGCCGAGGTGTACGTCGCCGGCGGTGAACTTCTGCTTGCTGTCCTCCCATCCGGGCATGAAGTTGAAGTTGCTCAGTCCGAAGTGTCCGCCCAGGTCGAAGTCCAGGTTGCGGAAGCGGTGCTGGTAGTCCACGCCCGCACGGGTGCGGTAGTAGCGCGACTTCCACTTCTCCAGCCCTTCGCCCCTGTCGAGCTTGCCGTTCATGCCGTCCATGCCCAGGTGCAGGTTCAGGCGGTCGTTGTCCGTCAGGGTGAACTGGTAGGCGGCTTGCAGGTCCAGGTTATTGTTGTTGCCATAGCCCAGGCGTGCATAGCCGGCGGGTGTCTTGGACAGGGTTTCCCGCCCGGTATAGGGCTGCATGAGGCCGGCAGGGATGCGGGTGGCGGGTGTCAGCTTTTCGTCGTAGGCCACGGCTTTCTTGCTGACCGTGGGCGGTTCGACGCGGGGCAGCACGTTGACCTTCGCCGCATCCAGGATGTCGGGGTTGTATTCCTGCTCCACCACCACGGTGCGGGTCAGGGTCGTGTCCTTCTTCTGTTCCTGTGCCTGCAGGGCTACGGGCAGGGCGGCCAGGCACATGCCTCCCAAGAGATATTGTATTGCTTTCATCTTTCCAAGGGGTTTATTTCAGTTTTTCCAATCGTTCTTCAATCATACCGGCAATGTCGTCGTCGGCCTGGTAGTTCTGCTGCAGGCTGAGGAGGTACTGGCGGGCGTCGAGCTTCTTGTCCATCGCCACATAGACGTCGGACAGGAGGACGAAGCTGCGGGCCAGCCAGTAGGCGTGCGGGGTACTCTGCTCGATGAACTGGAGCACTTCCTTCTCGGCCGCCGCATAGTCGCCGCTGTCGTAGAGGTGCTGGGCCAGCAGGTATTTGGCCTCGGCGCCGTAAAGGGTACGGGTGTCTTCGGACAGGGGCTTCAGGTCGGCCACGGCCTTCTGCCAGGCTTTCTGGTTGAGGTAGGCCTTGGCCCGGTAGTAGAGGGCTTCGTTCTTCAGCTCGGGCGACAGCTTGGCCTCGTCGAGCAGGGTGGTGGCGGCGTGGATGGTCTCCACGTCGTCCTTCAGCAGCACGGCGCAGCGCAGTACGCCGGTGGCGCCCAGCTGGCGGCGGCTGTCGTTGGTGGCACGGGCCTGCAGCAGCTTGTAGTCGGCCAGGGCCTGGTCGTACTGCTGACGGTTGAAGAGGATTTCGGCGTGCATGGGCAGGGCTTCTTCGGCATAGGGGCTGTCGGGATATTCCAGCAGCTTGCCCGCATGGAGCAGCACGGCTTCGTCGTCTTTCTGTTCCTTGCCGATGAGGCACAGGTAGTAGTGGGCATTCAGGCGGAAGGCTCCTTCGGGATAGCTCTGCAGGTAGCGTTCGAAGCTGGTCTTGGCCGGTTGGATGTCGCCTTTCATGTAGACTTTCTCGGCGGCGATGTAGGTCAGCGAGTCCTGTTCGCTGGCTTCGAAGCGGATTTGTCCGGGCATCTGGGCGGCCAGGGCGGCAAACTCGTCCACGCGGTTGGCGTCGACGTAGATGGACTTCAGGTCGCGCATGGCCAGGCGGGCTTCCTCACTGCCGGGATAGCGGGTGATGACGTGCTTGTAGGCCTCGATGGCGCGGTTGTAGTCTTCGCTCTGGTAGTAGAGCAGACCGATTTCGGCGGCTGCCTTGCGGGCTACCGGGCTGTCGGGATACTTGGACAGCAGTTCGCTGAAGGTGGCGATGGCGTTGGCGGTCTCCTGGTTCTGCACGTACGAGCGTCCCTTCTCGTAGAGGCCGTTGACGGCATAGGGCGAGTTGGGGTACTTCTGTGCCAGGCGGTTGAGCAGGTCTACCTTGATGCTGTAGTTCTTCTGCAGGCCGGCCACCAGGGCCATCTGATAATAGGAATAGTCGCCCGAGGCGGTGCCCATGCTTTCGGCGCGTGAGTAGTAGCGGTTGGCTTCGTCAAAGCGGCGTGCATGGAGGCAGCAGTCGCCCAGACGGTTGCAGGCGTCGGCCAGGGCGGCGGGGTTCTCGCCTTTCTCCAGCTGGATGTAGCTGCCGAAGCGGCTCTCGGCGGTGGTATAGTCTTTCTGGTGGAAGGCGATGTAGCCCAGGTTGTAGTAGGCCAGCGCATACATTTCGCTGCTGCGGTCGGGCGATGACTTCAGGTAGCGGTTGAAGTCGTCGGCCGCCTGCCGCATGCGGCCCAGGCGGTAGTAGGACTCGCCGCGCCAGTAGGCTGCCTCGCCCTGCTCCTGCTGCAGTTCGCGCCCGAAGCGGGTGCTGTACTGGAGCGATTGGCTGAAGTAGTCGATGGCCGTCGGGAAGTCGGCGTTGGCAAAGGCCTGCGTGCCCAGCTGGAACAGGATGCGTACCTTGGCCTTCTGGATGGCCGGTGTGGGCGACTGGATGCGGTTGATGGACTTCAGGGCGGCATCGTAGCTGCGGGTTTCCATGTAGACCTCCACCAGATAGTCGCTCACGCGGTCGGCGTATTGTGAGTGTGGGTAGTCGTTGAGGAACTTCTCGAACACGGTGACCGATTCGCCGAAGGCGGAGTAGGACGTCTCGTGGATGCAGAGGGCGTAGTTGTAGGCGGCTTGTTCCCGGACGGCGGCATCGGCGCTGGAGGCGGCGGCCTGTTCGAAGGCCATGCGGGCCTTGTTCTTGTCGGCCATCTTCAGGTAGGCCATACCCATGTGCAGCCAGGCGTTCTGCGACAGGGCGTCGTCGGTCGTGGTGACGTCGCCCAGCAGTTCGGGCACGCGGCTGTAGACTCCGCAGTGGTAGCACGACAGGCCGTACATGTACTGGGCGTCACGCCGGGGCTTCTCGTCGCGGAGGCTGCCCGTATAGGCTGCGAAGCTGTCCATGGCCTTCTGGTAGCGGCCCGTGTAGTAGTCGGCGGAACCTTCGATGCGGTGCATCTCGGCTGCGTAGGGGGCATCGGGATGGGCCGACAGGTAGTTCTGCGCTACAATCTCAGCCTTGTCGTACTGCTGCTTCAGCAGGTAGATTTCGGCGATGTAGTAGGGGGCCAGCGTTTCGTATTTGGCGTTGCCCTGTGAGGCGAGGAAGCCTTTCAGGGCCTCGTCGTAGCGTCCCTGCGTGTAGCGGATGTAGGCCAGGTAGTAGGTGCAGTCGGCTTCGTAGCGCGGGCTGGTGCTGCGCAGGGTCTCGAACCAGATGGCAGCTTCCTGCACGTTGCCCGTCTTCAGGTAGCAGGTGGCCTTGCGGTAGGTCATGTCGTCGCGCTCGTCATTGGCCAGCTTCTCCAGGTCGGCGGAGTTGAACATGGCCAGGGCGTTGTCGTAGTCCTGCCGGAAGAAGTAGTTGGAAGCCACGAGGGCGAAGATGCGGTTGGCATGGGGCGTGTCGGGATGTTCTTCCAGGAAGGCCAGCAGCAGTTCGTTGCTCCGGGGGTCGCGCGTCTCGTAGGCGGCGCACACCAGCATGTATTCGGCTTCCTGGCGGTCGCCGGCCTGGGGGGACAGGTTGCGGTCGGCATCGGTCAGGCGGATGTAGGACTGCAGGGGGGCGATGGCGGCGGAGTAGGCCCGCTGCTCGAACAGGTTCTTCCCTTCACGGAAGAGTTGTTGCGGCGTAGTGCCTTGCCCGTGTGTCTGCGCCGCGGCCAGCAGCGGGGCGCAGCAGAGGGCTGTGCATAATATGCGTGAAAAGCGGTGTTTCATTGTCTCTCACAAATAGAAGTTAATATATCAGGGTCCCTGTTGCGGGGCCTTCTTATACAAAAGTACGTTTTTTGCCCGTCAAATGTTGGCTTCGTTGAGCTTTTTTAGTATCTCATGGCCTGTTTTCCAGGAAAATCTGCAGGCCGCGGCGGATGGAGCCGAGGCCGAATTCCTCGGGACGGATGTCCTTCAGCGGCACGAAGAAGAGGTCGGCGGCGTCGTCCATGGCGGTGTAGTGGAGCGTGTCCTCGACCTCGCAGCGGAAGAACATGTCGAGCGTATGGACCGTGAAGCCGGAGTACACGTAGAGGTTGGGCAGGGAGAAGAGGTAGTGCGTGCGTACGACGTGGAGCCCCGTCTCTTCCCGCACCTCGCGGGCCACTCCCTCTTCCCCCGTTTCGTACAGGTCGACGAAGCCTCCGGGCAGGTCGAGGGTCCCTTTGGCGGGGTCTTTGGCCCGGCGGCACACCAGCAGCTCGTCCCGGCTGTTGACGATGAAGGCTACCGTGGCCGAGGAGGGATTGAAATAGTAGACAAACCCGCAGTCGGCACATTGTTTGGACTTTTCGTTGTGTATCCCGAAGCGGGGAGAGCCGCACTTGGGACAATACTTGAATTGGGAAAGGGGGTGATCTGCCATTGAATATCAGTCTTTAAGTTCCATATCGGACACAAAGGTAAACAATTCGCAAAATCTTCTTCCATTTTCTTTGGTAAATGTAAGCGAAACCCGTACTTTTGATTGTTTTTTAGCAGAACAGGACGGAATGTATCCGCCGGAAGGAGGTATGGAAACATGGAAAACATGGAATCATTGGTAGCGGACGTGTGCCGGGTGGCACGCGAAGCCGGACATTTTTTGAAGGAAGAACGGAAGAATTTCAGCCGGGACGCCGTGCAGGCCAAGCGTGCCCACGACTATGTGTCCTACGTCGACCGCGAGTCGGAGCGGCGGGTGGTGGAAGCGTTGAGGCAGCTGTTGCCGGAGGCGGGGTTCATCACCGAGGAAGGCTCGGCCGGCTGGCAGGGTGAACGGTATAGCTGGGTGGTCGACCCGCTGGACGGCACCACGAACTACATCCACGACGTGGCGCCCTACTGCGTGAGCATTGCCTTGCGGAGCCGCGACGAACTGTTGCTGGGAGTGGTCTACGAGCCGGTGCGCGACGAGTGTTTCTATGCCTGGAAGGGCGGCGGTGCCTACGTGAACGGCGTGCGGATGCACGTTTCCGACGTGCCTTCGCTCGACGAGGCCTACCTGGTGGTGGAGCTGCCTTACGATGCCGAACGCTATGCCCGCACGGGCGAGCACCTCATCCACCGGCTGTATGGCCGGGTGGCGGCCATCCGTATGAACGGTTCGGCGGCTCTGGCGCTCTGTTATGTGGCTGCCGGACGTTACGATGCCTGGCTGGAGGCGTTCATCGGCCGCTGGGATTTCTCGGCGGCGGCGCTGATGGTGCAGGAGGCCGGCGGGCAGGTGACCGATTTCTATGGCAGTCCGTCTTTTCTGGAAGGACATCACATCGTGGCGACCAATGGTGCCCTGCACGGTCCGTTGTTGGAGATACTCCGGGAGGCGCTTCCCGCAGGCATGTAAGGAGGGAGGCGTGAGATGACGAGACATTCAATCGGCCTTTGGTTCCGTTCGGCGGCCCGGCTGCTGTTTCCGCGGCGGTGCGTCGTGTGCGGAGCCCGTCTGGTGGAAGGCGAAGAGGGCATCTGCCTCCGCTGCAACATGGACATGCCCCGCACGAACTGGCATCTGTTGCCCGACAATCCGGTGGAGAAGGAGTTCTGGGGCAAGATACCGCTGGAGCGTGCCACTTCCTTTTTTCTGTATCACAAGGGCAGCGACTTCAGGCACGTGCTCCACCTGCTCAAGTACGGCGAGCGGAAGGACATCGGGCGTATTATGGGACGTTTCATGGCCCAGGAGCTGCAGGACAGCGGCTTCTTCGAGGGTATCGACCGCATTGTCCCCATCCCGCTGCATCCGCTCAAGCGCAAGGAGCGCGGCTATAACCAGAGTGAATGCCTGGCCCGGGGACTGTCGGCGGTGACGGGCATCCCGGTGGACACTTCGGGCGTGAAGCGGGTGGTGCATACGCAGAGCCAGACCCGCAAGTCGGCCTACGAGCGGTGGGAGAACGTGGCGGGCATTTTCCGGGTGGAGCACCCCGAACACTATGCGGGGCAGCACATCCTGCTGGTGGACGATGTGCTGACTACCGGTTCCACCATCACGGCCTGTGCCGATGCCTTTGCCGGTGTCGAGGGCCTGCGCATCAGTGTGCTGACGCTGGCCAAGGCGGGGGTATGACCTGCTTCTTTCTTCCTTTCTGACGAAGTGCTTCCTTGCCTTCCGACACAGTGCTTCATGAGGTCGTCACACAGTGCTTCGTCAGGGTGTCATGCAGTGCTTCGTCAGGGGGTGACGCAGTGCTTCGTCAGGGAGCCATGGAATATAACATGAAGCAGAGTGGGAAAAGTTTGGCTCATGCTATATGGGATGGAAACGTACAAAAACAAAAAAGTCCGCTGTTGCGGACTTCTGCTCTTCGTCTTGGACTTGAACCAAGGACCCTCTGATTAACAGTCAGATGCTCTAACCGACTGAGCTAACGAAGAATGTTGCATTTGAAGGAGCTCTTCGTCTTGGACTTGAACCAAGGACCCTCTGATTAACAGTCAGATGCTCTAACCGACTGAGCTAACGAAGAGTGTTGTTTTTTCTCAAATGCGGTGCAAAATTAATAGGATATTTTGAAATATGCAATATCTTTGCAGAAAAAAATATCGAAATGGACAAAATAATAGGATTAGGCAACGCTTTGGTCGATGTTTTGGCTACTTTTGAGAGCGATGAGGTCCTTCAGCAGATGGGACTTCCGCGCGGCAGCATGACGCTCATCGACGAAGAACGCCTGCATCTCATTACAGCATATTTCAAGGACTTGAAGACGCACAAGGCGGCCGGAGGCTCGGCGGGCAATGCCATCGGGGCCCTGGCCAGTCTGGGCGCGAGTACGGGATTTGTCGGTAAAATCGGCAACGACGCCTACGGCGATTTCCTGAAGCGGACCCTGAAGCGGAAAGGCATACACGACTGTCTGCTGGTATCCCCTTCTCTGCCCACGGGGGTGGCTTCCACCTTCGTGTCGCGGAACGACGGCGAACGGACCTTTGCCACATACCTCGGGGCGGCCGCCTCGCTGAAGGCCGAGGACCTGTCGCTGGAAGTGTTCAAGGGATACTCCTACTTGTTTGTCGAAGGCTATCTGGTGCAGGACCACGACATGATTCTGCATGCCGTCGAGCTGGCCAAGGAAGCCGGCCTGCAGGTGTGTCTGGACATGGCCAGTTATAATATAGTGGAAGAAGACCGAGACTTCTTCACCTTGCTGCTGACCAAGTATGTGGACATCGTCTTTGCCAACGAAGAGGAGGCCCGTGCGTTCACAGGAAAGGAACCAGACGAAGCACTGGCGGAGTTGTCGCGCCTGTGCAGCATTGCCGTCGTCAAGCTGGGCGCACGGGGCTCGCTGGTGCGCAAGGGTACGCAGACGCTCAGTGTAGAGCCGGTGGCGGTGCGCAAGGTGGCCGACACGACGGGGGCAGGCGACTATTTTGCCGCCGGATTCCTGTACGGACTGGTGTCCGGCTGTTCGCTGGAGAAGTGTGCGCGCATCGCGTCCATCCTTTCCGCGGCAGTCATCCGCGTGGTGGGGGCCGAACTGTCGGCCGCCCGCTGGAAGCAGGTCAGGGAAGAGATAGAGAAATTATAAACCATGAATATAGAATGACAGATATTGATATGAAAAGATTGTGTAAAGTACGTTGGATAGCCTTGTTGCTGCTGGTGGTGGCTGGCGCAGCATTCGTGGGCTTCAAGAACAGTGACGACCGCAGCTTCCGGCTGGCCAAGAACATCGACCTCTTCAGCTCGATTGTGAAGGAGCTGGACATGCTCTATGTCGATACCATCGATGCCGACAAGACCATCCGCGAGGGCATCGACGCCATGCTCTACTCGCTCGACCCTTATACGGCCTATTACCCCGAGGACGACCAGAGCGAACTGGAGCAGATGCTGAAGAACACCTATGGCGGTATCGGCTCTATCATCACCTGGAATACGAAACTGAAGCGTTCCATGATAGGCGAACCCTACGAAGGTATGCCGGCAGCCAAAGCCGGACTGAAGGCAGGCGATATCCTGATGGCCATCGACGGACAGGATCTGGAAGGAAAGAACAACCAGGAAATCAGCGAAATGCTCCGCGGCCAGGCAGGTACCAGCTTCAAGCTGACAGTGCAACGTCCGGGCGTGGAGAAACCACTGGAATTCGAACTGGTGCGCCGGGCCATCGAGCTGCCCATCATACCTTATTATACGAAGCTGGAGAACAACGTGGGCTACATCAACCTCAGTACATTCTCAGGTAAACCTGCACGCGAGTTCAAGCAGGCGTTCCTCGACCTGAAAAAGCAGGGCATCACCTCGCTGGTCATCGACCTGCGCAACAACGGCGGCGGATTGCTGGACGAGGCGGTAGATATTGCCAATTACTTCTTACCACGTGGAAAAACCTTAGTAACCACCCGAGGCAAAATCGAACAAATCAATATGTCCTACAAAACATTGCGCGAACCCATCGATTTGGATATCCCGTTGGCTGTGTTAGTCAATAGTTCTACGGCATCGGCTTCGGAAATCCTGGCCGGTTCATTACAGGACCTGGACCGTGCGGTGATTGTCGGTACACGCACGTACGGCAAGGGACTGGTACAGACCACACGCTCCCTGCCCTATGGCGGACAGATGAAGATCACGACCTCCAAATACTACATCCCCAGCGGACGCTGCGTGCAGGCCATCGACTACAAGCACCGCAATGCCGACGGCAGCGTAGGTCGTATTCCGGACAGTCTGACAACGGTATTCCATACAGCAGCCGGACGCGAAGTGCGCGATGGTGGCGGCGTGACTCCCGACATACAGGTAGAGCAGGAGAAACTGCCCAACATTCTGTTCTATCTGGTGAACGACAACCTGATATTCGACTACGCCACACAGTATTGCCTGAAGCACGAAACCATTGCCGACGCACAGCACTTCGAACTGACCGATGCCGACTATGCCGATTTCAAGGAGATGGTACGGAAGGCCGACTTCAAGTACGACCAACAGACAGAAAAGATATTGAAAAGCCTGAAGGAAATGGCCGAATTCGAAGGCTACCTGAAAGATGCCTCCGGCGAATTCGAAGCATTGGAGAAGAAGCTCCAGCATAACCTGGACCACGACCTGGATTATTTCGCAAAGGACATACGCAATATGATTTCCATCGAAATCCTGAAGCGTTACTATTATCAGAAAGGCAGCATCATCCAGCAACTGAAGGATGACCCCGATCTGAAAGAGGCGTTAAAGGTATTGGGCGATACGAAAAAATATCACAGCCTGCTCAGCCCGAAGGCTGCGGCTGACCCGGCGGTAGCAGAGAAGTAATACAACCTTAGCAGGGGTTATCGTTTCTTCACCCAATACCCATTGCCATACCTTGTGTGTACCCTCCGCCCCAACTGGGCCAACAGGCGGCTGAACGAAGTACAAGAACAGTCTTTCAAGGCAGCGGGATTCTTTTTCTTCAGCACGGTATAAATATCTGCTGCAGACATCAGGCGGGCACCTTGCTCGCCTGCCTCGGCAAACGCAAAACAACTGCCGATAAGTTCTTCGGCGGGTGTAATGCGGTAGAACGGACGGTTCGCCGTCTGGATTTCGGCCTCTTCCGCCTTGCTGAACCAACAACGCTCGCCACTGTTCAGTTCATACAGCAGCTGGGCATAAAGCTGGGCGTGGTCGATGGGCGTCGTACAGTCAATGGCATGCTCCACCTCCACACAGATAAAACGTCTGCTGCCCGAAAGGTCGGTCAGCAGGTCGCGGCGGTTGCTCGTGCCGATGAATGAGGCAATTCTTGGCAAAGCTTCGGCCGAACGGCGGTAGGCACGACGCACACGCAGGTCTTCCATCTGCATCAGGTTCTTCAGCTGGGGCATCCGGCTGGCGGGAAGACGATCAAACTCGTCCAGGTTGATCAGGCCGTAAGAGGCCAGTTTATTCTCCGCCGACGAGGTGTTGGTCAGGTCGAAGCTCTCTGTGAAGTAGTCACGCAGTTCCTTAGGTAGCAGCATACGGCAGAAGGTGGATTTACCCAGGCCCTGTGTGGGGCTGACCAGAAGCGGAGCCACACTGTTGGCTCTGCGGCCACGATTGCCCGAGCCTGTCCACTGGGCGGTTATCGCCAGCATCCAGCGGTGGAAGGCGCGTACCCAGACATCCTTATCGGATACACGTCTTGCCAGTTCCTTCACACGGTCTTTGCCGTCCCATTCGGGCAAGTTATTGAAATAGAGTTCAAAGGGGTGGTAGTCTTGTACGTGGTCGGATTCCACATATCGCTTGATGTCACGATCCCAGCACTCCACGCCGTTTTCGATGGCACTGAGAGCGATGCCGTTCAGGATACGGCTGTCTACGGGTGTATAAGTAAGGAGGTGAGACTCATCGGCTTTTTCTGTATTCAGGCGGGCGCATTCCGTCTGTTCCGTCAGCAGGTTGTAGCGGAAAGCATAGTGCAGTTTCAGGTAGCGTGAGAGGCGCTGCATCATCCGTTGCTGTTTCGGTTCCTTTTCTGCCTGCTGTGCTACTGGTTTCTTCGCTTCCACGGCAGATGGAGCTGTTTCTACCCATTCCGTCACTTCATTCTGTCCGTTCAGGCTGAACATGCGTTTCTCCGCATCTTCCTGCCGGGGTTTCCAGGTCAGGCGGACAGTGAACTCGCCGTCGCCCATCACGAGGAAGGCCTGTCCTTCGGGTAAGTGGGAACAGGCACGGTTCAGATCGGCAAGCAGCCGGTCGTACGACGAAACGGATGGCTCTTCACGAAAAAAGAAATCTCTCAGTTGGCAAATCAGATTCATAGACGTATTCTTTTTCTCGTAAAGATACGACATCAGGAAGGCGAAGTCAAGTTTTCTGGAGGAAATAACGGACGATAATCAACCATAATCAACGAAAATCAACATTCTTTGCTTTCACAAGTTAGAAATTGGAGTTCTTTCGAGAGTGAATTCATTGTAATCTTCTGAGAACCTGCCATTTATAGTGAAACCAACTTAATGATGAACCACTCAGTACTTCCCCTTTCAAAACAGTTCACCCCCGTGAAACGTTTCCTTTCACCTTAATTCTCACATTTCAAGCGAGATAGCTAGAAAAATGAATCCGTGAATCCATTTTAGGAGAAATCAGTTTTTCTTTTGGATGTGAAAAATATCACTTTCGTTAAAGCACTGTTTTGTCCATTGCAAAGCAGTGCTTTCTTTTGCAGAAAACAGTGTTTTCCAATAATCGTTTGGGTAGGGGAGGATATGCGAAGATGCTTGGCGTAAACATCTACTTGGCGATTGTAAAGAGGGACTTGACGGATATAACTATGGACTTGGTGAAAATGAAATGCATCTATGAAGAAGATAAAAAGTAACTGAAGGATAGCACATTTTCTCACCTTTGAATAAAAAAACTGGCAACGGGCTGCCAGAATAAGATAAAACCTGGATAAAGCTAATCGGAGTATTCCCACTGAAGTTGTATTAAATCTGTTTTTTAAATGAAAGAGCCGTGCCAAAGTACTCATTGTGCAGAGTTGGACGGCTCTTGCTCCTCGTGTTTCCCGGTTTTGTCTTTCTTAGAAAAGGGAGCAGCCGCATACCCTAATTTCAACAAGGCTTTTCTCAATGTCTGCGGGTCTGTTTTTTCCGGGCGATACTCTATATATACCAGTTTCTTTGAGAGATCGACCTGCAAATCAATCACCCCTTTTTCAAATGCAAGATTCTCTTCAATACGCTGTTTACAATTTTCACAGGTCATGGAAACGAGAAAAACAACTTTCTCTTTTTTTTTGGCATGCACAGCGGGAGTCAGCCCTATCAGTAGGATTAAAACGGTTGAAATAAATACTCTTTTCATGTTCAATAGATAAATATGTTCGACAAAATGAACGATTGGATTCTGATAATAGTCACACTTTGGGGATGTTATATCGTATGCCAATATAGAACTTCCTCCCCATTGTAGGCCCCCATATCATGGTGGCATCAAAATCTTTGCCGTATGGAGAAGAAGCTCCGACGATTGGATTTTTTTGTTTGAAGTCCGCAAGGTTTTCTCCTCCCGTATAAATGCTCCATCGCTTGAAACGCCTGGCCAACTGTGCGTTGAGAAGTATGTAAGAAGGGAAATGGGATTCCCACTGCGGATTATCCTTGTCAGGGGTCGGCATCCGTCCTCCACCGTTGAACTGCGCGGTGAAATCAAATTGCCATTTCCTTAGTTTGGTTTCATAGGAAGCGGTGACCAATGCTTTGTAGCGCCCTGTCAAGGGCTTGCTCAAACGGAGGTCGGCATAATCGGTCTTCACATTCATCCAGCGGTAAGCTCCCATTAGGGTAAACCCTCTGAACAACGGATAGCTGGCTTCCAGTTGGAGCACGTTTGAGGTGGATTTTCCTCTCAGATTGTAGAACCACACGGCATGGGCGTCCTTGTCCAAATCTGTAACAATCTGGTTCTGGAAATCAGTGTAATACCAGTCCGCATTGACCGTCAGTTCTTCATTGCCCACAGGGATATAGAATGAAGCGGTCACTCCATAATTCCAAGCGCTTTCCTGTTTCAACCCTTGCTCCACATGCCAAATGCGGTTGCTTGCGAGCAAGTAACTGTTTTCCGGAAGGACAAAACTTGTTCGGTATCCCTTGCCGGCCGAAATCCGCAGGTATACCCATTCCGCAATGTCGTATTTCAGATGAAGCCTTGGCGTTGCGAACCATTTGTGCAGTGTGCTGTAATCGCCTCGTACACCTACCAGCAAAGTGAACTTGTCGGTTGGCAGCCAGGTGTACTCGGCATACGCCCCTGCTACAGTTTCCTGAACATCGCTCCACCAAGGTGTATACTCATTGACTACATTGCCACGCTGGGCATACTTGTCCCAATTGAGGTTGGCTCCGACTGCCATCTTGTGGCTGCTGCCCAGTTCCCGTTCGTATAGGAAGGAAGCATACAGATTGGACTGGTAGACATTGTAGCGCCACTGCGCATAATTGGACTGCTGGTCATGATAAGAACCGGAAACGATAAGAGCCAGACTTTCTTCCCGCTCGCTGTTCAGAATAAAGCCGTTCTTGGAAAAAGCTTCTATGCGGTTTACCCGGTTGTTGACGATGTAGGGCGTATACGCAGAACAGACAGGCAGACTCTTGCCGGATTGTCCGCTCCGCCGTTTGTCAAACAGATATTTGACTCCGGACTGCGAAACGAAATCCGGAGTCTGGTAATGCCACCGGTTCATGACGCTGGCAGCCTGCATACGGGGCATATCCAGGAAGCCGTCGTTGTCCTTGTCGTGGGTTTGCTGTTCATTGTAATAATTGGCAAAAACAGCGGTAGACAGGCGCTCGTTCAGTTCATAAGCCCCGACCAGGTTTCCCTCGTAGCGCCCTGTACTGCTGGCAAACAGGTTGATCAGCAGGGGATCGGCTATCTTAGGTTTTTTATACTCCACGTTGATTTGTCCGGTAACCGACTCGTAGCCATTCTTGACCGAAGCCGCGCCTTTGGACACCTGTATGCTCTGCATCCAAGGCCCCGGAATGTAGTCCAGACCATAAACTGCGGCCGCCCCCCGTTGATTGGGGAAATTCTCCGTCAGCATCTGCACATAAGTACCTGCCAACCCCAACAGTTGTATTTGTTTGGCTCCGGTGACAGCGTCGCTGTAGTTCACATCCACAGACGGGTTGGTTACAAAGCTCTCAGATAGGTTACAGCAGGCTGCTCTGGTGAGAGCCTTTGCGGAGATACTTTCCGTGCCGAAAATACTTTTCCGATTTTTTAAGATACCCAGGCCGTGGCCGGTGACGGTGACTTCTTCCAGCTGGGTGTCAGGTTCCAACACAAATATCTGGATTTCTCCCGAACTCCCTCTGAAAAAAGTATGCGGCTTAAAACCTACAAACTCCACCCGCACGCTGTCCACACGATGGTCAAGCTCCAATTCAAAATAACCCTCTTCGTCGGAAACCGCAGTCTGCTGCCTGTCGACGGAATAGACATATGCACCGGGCAAGGACTCCCCTTCCACATCAAGCACATATCCCTTCAACAGTTTTGGATGTATCGGCAGGCTGTTTGCCTTATCGGAGGACTGCGCCACAATCTGTTGCGACAAAAACAGGAGCAAACTCGTCAGCACGAGTCGGCAAGAAAAAAAACATATCGTTTTCTTCACTTTCATTACAATATAGATTCTTCGGGTAAATGAATGTTTCAACCGCCCTAAAGATATTTCAACGGCGGCGTAATCACAACTTTTTTCCCAACAAAAGCCGATGGCTCATACACGCCTCTTTTACAGTGCAAAGGCCAAGCCGACAGCTTATCTTGTTTCACTGCTACTGAAACAATGCCCCACAGCCTGTGAAACAATGTTTTAAACATGTCGGAACATATTGAAACATATTTCGGCATCGGCCAAGAGCCGACCAACCTATTCCGCCCAGGTATAATTCTTCTCTTTCAAGAATTGCTCTATGCGTGCCTTGTCTATTACCTTTGTATTATAGGTAAGTGCCAGATAGCATTTCTTTCCGTCACTGTTGGCATCGGCTATTCCCTTTATGCCCGCCAACTCTTCTAAATCTTTTTCCCCGATGGCCTTGTCCAATGTATATTGTGCGTAGGCAAAAGCCTCGTTGGAGTAGAAAGCCGTTACCGTATAACCGGATTTTCCAAAGGCTTCTTTAAAACTGTTGCGGCTCACCTTATTCGCGTCATAGGTAATTTTTACGGTTTGGTTTTCCAGGTCTGTATCCACGGCCAGCACACCCGGCACGGCGCCCAACCCCTTCTTGATTCTATTGGCGCAGTTGTTACAGTGCATCTGCACGGTCTTGTACATGAAAGAGCGGGTGATTACTTCGTTTTCGCTATAAGGAGAAGCCGGATATTTTGCATCTGCAAGTGCCTGCTCCATGGACTGAGGAGTGGTTTTGCTCTTGTCATAAGATATAATGACTACCCTTTTTTCCAAATCAATATCCGCCTTCTGCACACCATCCTGGGCATTCAGTGCTTTTTTCACCCTTCCGGCACATCCGTTGCAGTGCATCTTTTCAATGCGATACTGAATTTCTTCTACATTCTGTGCCCGCAGGGCTGTTACATTCACCAAAAGAGCCATCAGTGTGGCAAATAACAATTTTGTTTTCATTCCATCTATCTTTATTTGTTTAAATTATTGCTTAAGTCTCTGATTTAATACTCCTTTGGAAGTAAAGGAGTCATGGAAGTATCCACTTTACTTCATTAGAAGTTAAAGCCGATAAAACCATACGTTCGTTTCCACCTCAATAACCAGGATTCTGTTTCAGATTAGGGTTATTGTCTATGGCCGACACAGGAATGGGATATAGCAACTGATTCGGCGAGGCAATGGTCGGCAGAAACTCCGAAGCGCGCCCCGTCCGTTTCAAGTCAGTCCACCTCAACCCTTCACAGGCAAATTCTACTCGCCTTTCCTGTAACAGGATGGTTTCATATTCCTCATCAGAAGCCACAGAAAGTATGGGTTTCAAGCCCCTGATTTCCCTTACCTCGTTCAAGGCATCCAAACCGTTTTCACGTCCTGCCGCTTCGGCATAAATCAGATAAGCTTCCGATATGCGGGATACAGGAATGGCATCATCGCCATTACCTGTGATATAATATTTGGCACAAGACAAGTCGTATCCGCTTTGGGGTGTATCCAACACCTCAACGGTAGCATCCTTGCGCAAATCGCCTTCTTCAAAGGCGGCATACAATTCCTGTGTCACGGGAAACTCATATCGTCCATGTCCGGAGACGAAAAAGCCCAATCCCAAGGCATCATTTACAGTGGCCTGCCATTGCATAATCATTTCCTTGGACTCCTTACGCCAAATGGAAGCATAGTCGGCAGCCAGTTCAAACGTAGGATCTTCCATCAACTTCTTGCTATAGGCCATGGCTTTCTCCTTATCGCCTCTGACGAGATAGATTCGTGCCAGCAAAGCATAAACAGCCTGCGGCGAAGCATAGGAAGCATCCCTGAACGGCGTGATGCTTTCTTTGATGGCTTCCAGCTCACCGATTACAAACTCCCATACGGTCTCCTCGCTGTCTCTAGCCGGAAGGTCGTTGTTGACATTCTGCACGACAGGCACCCCTCCCCAATGTGTCACCAGCTGATAGTGGGCCCATGCACGTATATATCTTGCCTCCGATATCATTTCCTGTTTGCGGTTTCCTTCAAAATCCTCATCACTGTAGCTAGCAATGGCCTCCATAAAAGCGTTGCAACGGTAAATGACGACATACAATTGGTTCCACCATCTGGACATGTTGCTGTTGGAGGTAGATATGTTGTTTTGGTCAATATCACGAGTACCCCATCCGCTGGCACGTACCAGCAGATTGTCGGAAGAGATGTCTTCCGTGATAAAGAACAAATGTTTCTGACCTGTACCACTGAACGTAGCCCCGTCATAACATCCAGCCAGCAGCGTTTCCATATCATCAACGGCTATTTCCCCCGGATCGATGTCGGCACGGGGTATGACGTCCAAGCTGCAGCTATGGCAAACAAGTGCCATGGCCGCAATACCAATAATCTTTTTACAATTCTGTATCATAAGGTTTACAGCGTTAAGTTAATACCAAAAATAAAGGAGCGGGGTTGGGGTTGGATCGCACTGTCTATATAGGAAGATCCCCCACTAAGGACTTCCGGATCGTATCCCGGATATTTTGTTACTGTCAGCAGGTTTTCAGCTTTCAGATAAAGGCGTAGTTTGTCAATATACGCTTTGACAGTCAGCTCTTTAGGAAGCGTATAACCAAGCGTAACATCTTTAACCTTCAGAAATGAAGCATTCTCGTAGAACCGGTCTGAGTCTCTTGTGTTCCACTCTCCTTGAGGGCCATAGATAGCACGCGGGGTATCCGTTGAAGTGTTCGGGCCGGTCCAGCGGCTGTCTGCCACCTTTTGTGTAATAGAACCTAATGTATATCCCAAATTGGCCGCTCCTTCTTGCAGCCAATCGGCATACAGCTTTCCTCCAAGAGCAAAATAGGTGGAAATATTCAGGTCAAACTCTTTATAAGTAAACATATTGTCAAACCCTCCATACAGCTTGGGTTCCGGCGCATCCATTATCTGGCGGTCGTTATCATCAATGTCGCCGTCCTTATTAAAGTCCTCATAGCGCATGTCACCCGGCCTCACACCGGCTTCCCAAAGTTTTTGGGGGATTTCTTCTTTTGTCTGATATACCCCATCGCTTTTAAGCAAATAGAAACTGTTGAGCGCATGCCCCACGGACTGAATGGAAGTGCCGCTGATATTGTCTATCCATTCTCCCTCCGGGGTCTTGTTCAGCGCAAGTATTTCATTCCATTCATGCGTCAGGTTCAAAGACGTAGTCCAACTGAAATCCCGCGTTCTGAAATTGTGTGACAGGACAGACAATTCAATACCTTCATTGCGCACGGAGCCGATATTGTCTATCATAGAAGAAAAACCGGTGGTAGAAGCCAAGGAACGGGACATCAGTAAATCAACCGTATGTTTGTGAAAATAATCGGCAGTAAGGAATACCCGCGAATGAAAGAACTCCAAATCGATACCCGAGTCAAACTGGCGCGTTTTTTCCCAACGCAGATTTTCGTTGCTCTTAGTCACCACAGCAAAACCAGGAAGATCGTTATAACCATATCCGGAAGCAAGAAGAGACCGGAAGGCAAAATCAGATATACCTTCCTGATTTCCAGTCAGACCATAGCTGACGCGCAGTTTGGCGCCATTCAGCACTTCATTTTCAGGAAAGAAACGTTCCTTGTCAATAACCCATGCCAAAGCCAGGGAGGGAAATACACCAAAACGGTTTTCCGGCGAAAATTTAGAAGAGCCATCCCGACGGATGGAAAATTCCGCAATGTACTTATCGTCATAAACACCTCTGAAACGTGCAAACAAAGAGGACAAGGCACTGCCGGTCCAACTGGACGATCCACCGTCAATAACTGAAGCCGATTCCAGATAATGAAGCGCATCGCTTGGAAAGTTGTTTCCCGTTACATAGTTCTGGTCGGCATCTTTGCGCTGGTATGACTGCCCCAACAAGGCATTGAACAACAACTTACCAAAAACGTTTTCATAATTCAAAAAATTCTCTACCAGCATGATGCTATTCCAGGCTCTTCCGTCCTTGGCTGCTCCTTGGGTACCCTGGCCATCTATCGCACGGGAACTGTCAAAATTGTGCTCATGCAAATAGGCCACATCAATGCCGAAACGGGTTTTAAAGGTCAGCCCCTCATACAGTTTAAGTTCGCCGTAGACGCTTCCTATGAGCCGCGCTTTCCGAGTCTTGTTGTCGCTCTCTGCCAGCACTTGCACGGGGTTGTATTTGGCCGAAATGGGGTAATAGTCTCCGTTCTCGTCATATACCGGCTCATCCGGCCTTTGAGTCACGGCATTGCTCCAAGGACTGGTAATTACGCCGCTGCCATATACACGGTTGGTCTGCATGTAAGTCAGCGACAAATCCGTGCCTACTTTCAAGACAGGAAGAATCTGCGAATCCAGATTGGTTCTGAAATTATACTTTTTATAATCGCTGGTTTTCTGCAAGCCTTCCTGCCGAAAATAACCACCCGAAACATAGCTGCGCGTGCGATCGTTTCCACCGGAAAAAGCCACCTGATAACTTTGAATGGCACCATTGCCGCGCAATATCTCATCCAGCCAATCCACATCGGCCGCAGGATGCAGCGGGTCGCCAAGCGGAGACTGGTATCCATCATCACCTTCACTAAATCCCATATCGGCATTATAGTTTGCCCGGGCTTCGTTCTGTACAGTCAGCCAGTCGCGGGCATTGGTGAACTTTACTTTCTTCCCCAACGACTGAATGCCATAATAAGCATTGAACTGCACCTTACTCTGATTGTATGACCCTTTTTTGGTTGTTATCAATATGACACCATTTGAAGCACGGGAACCATAAAGAGACGATGCCGATGCATCTTTCAACACCTCCACCGAAGCAATGTCGGCCGGATTAATATCCGCAATACCGGAAAGGCCCATATCGCCATATTGTGTAAAGGCTTCCGTATTGCTATTTACGGGCACACCGTCTATTACAAAAAGAGGGTCGTTTCCGGCAGAGAATGAGCTGGCACCACGCACCCTGGCAACCACACTTCCACCCGGCACTCCGGAAGCATTGACTATCCGTACACCGGCCATCTTTCCCTGAATGGACTGTTCCACAGAATAGGCAGGGACTTTCGCAATCTCATCCTCTTTAACAGAAGACACAGAAGCCGCCAACGAAGACTTGCTTTGCACACCGAAAGCCACTACCACCACCTCGTCCAGACCAATCTCCGAATCAAGCAATGTGATATTCATAATCTCACTGCGGACCGGTTGACGATATGTTTCCATTCCCAAAAAAGAAACTTCAAGAGTATCACCCAATGATGCCTTCAGGCTATACGAGCCTGAAACATCCGTAATGGTTCCTTGCCGGGTGTGCAACGAACGGACAGAAGCACCTGCTACTGGTGCCCCCTCTTTCTCATAGACAACGCCCCGCACCGTTATTTGCTGCGCATGAACAACCAAGCCGCAGCAAAGACATAATGCAAATAGATTTTTTCTCATCATATAATGCTTTTGTTAATTTCCGTTTGCAAAATTAGAGAAACGGCACACGGTGGGAAATACCTACCTAAAGGTATTTAAAAGTTTGATTTAAAAGATATTTCACCATCAATGGGTACCTACCAGCTCCCCTTATCCGATATTTCACGCTTTGAGACAGAGTTTTTTCACAAACAGGACCTAATAATTCCGTGGCTACTCCATTAAGCAATAGACAGTCCTCCTCCATGTTCTCATTACTAACCAATCACCTGTCCGTCAAACAGATTGATGACACGGTCGGCAAAGCTGGCATCGTACTGCGAGTGGGTCACCATGACGATGGTCGTTCCCGCCTTATTCAGCTCCTTCAGCAGGTCCATCACCTCCTTGCCGTTCTTCGCGTCCAGGTTACCCGTAGGTCCTTCGGTCAATATCTGCTTAGGGTTCGCCACGACGGTGCGGGCGATAGCCTGCTCAATGTAGCGCTTGCGCTCGGCGGTAGGCACGCCCATGTAGAGCAGGGGCAGCTCTATGTTCTCGTAGACGTCCAGTTAGTCTATCAGATTGAAACTCTGAAACACGAAGCCGATGATACCCTTGCGCAGGCTGGTGCGCTGCGCAAGGGTGTACTTCGACTTCAATGCCGTTCAGGTAGTATTCGCCACCGTAGGGTTGTCCAGCAGCCCAGCATATTGAGCAGCGTCAACTTGCCGCAGCCCGAGGATCCCATGATGGCTACAAATTCGCCTTCATTCACTTCGATGTTCATACCGTTCAGTGCCAGTGTCTGTACTTCTTCCATGCGGATTTTTTTTGTAAGTTTACCGTCTTGACCATAATGATTAAAATAATTGGTTTATATTACTTCACTATTGCCCCGTTAAAAATGGGAATTGATCTGTTAATAGTCTGTTAAATTCAACATATCGACTAAGCGGCTTCTGCCACTATGCCAAAGAGTTCTTTGATAAGTTTAGTATTAAAAGTTCGGTTTCCAAGCAGATTTGCAAAAAAAAAAATCTTCTGAGCGTGTAAATGTTAGGCAGATATGACTTTAGTAGTCCGATGGAAAGCGCGAGATAGTATCGTTGCCGCATACTCTTTGAATGTTTATGTTACACCTTTCTTACGTTGCTGTTCATGAGCTCATTTGAACGGACGTTCTATATAAAAGACCCGACAAAGAAATGAAAGTAAAATCAGAAGTACAATTTTTCTTGTAAAAACAAATAGAACATGACGCAATGGGTGACACAAACCCAAAACAGTCAGTCAAACATCTTATTCATGCAACCTTCAACATACGACGTTCACACGAATGGAGATTGACAGCCGACTACTCGTGGAGTAAAGATTGGTTCCGCATGTATCTGGTCGGAGCATTAAAGAAGCCTTACATAAAGTTTCCTTATCTGGAAGGAACCAAAATCAACGACCGAATTTCTCGTGAGTTACAGACACGATTTACCTTCAACCTTTATAAAAGTTTGTCGTTCTACACGAATATCTCCTAACCAGCCGCGAAGAAAGGGGCATTTCGCAATATGCGGCAAAAACTGTCATTGACGCAGGACTGTCAGCTTCTATTTTAACGTGAGTTCGAAATAAGAATAAATATATTTTGC